>ERZ808232.87-NODE-87-length-29876-cov-17.271755_pt1 | contig 29876 bp, 30 predicted proteins | sample MGYA00521281_ERZ808232 | MGnify/ENA primary metagenome ERZ808232 (study PRJEB31515, sample SAMN02941833) | indoor metagenome | biome: House; feature: Kitchen Counter; material: surface | place: USA: Illinois | collected 2012-02-13 ... | reverse complement strand
CTAACCTTTTTTGATGTAATCATTTAAAATTGGCGCGTTTTTAAAATCATAAAGAGAGCTTTACATGAATTTTCAGCGCATGACTGACCTTAATTTAGCAGGTAAACGTGTCCTTATTCGTGAAGATTTAAACGTTCCTGTTAAAAATGGTGTGATTACTAGCGATGCTCGTTTACGTGCCGCACTTCCAACAATAAAAGCTGCTTTAGAAAAAGGCGCTGCTGTAATGGTATTTTCACATTTAGGTCGTCCTGTGGAAGGTGAGCCAAAGCCTGAACAATCACTTGCACCAGTGGCTGCATATTTAACTGAAGCATTAGGTCAAGAAGTTAAATTATTTACTGATTATTTAAATGGGGTTGAAGTTGAAGCAGGACAAGTTGTTTTGCTTGAAAATGTTCGTTTTAATCCGGGTGAAAAGAAAAATAATCCTGAACTTGCACAAAAATATGCAGCTCTATGTGATGTGTTTGTAATGGATGCTTTTGGTACTGCTCACCGTGCAGAAGCTTCTACAGAAGGTGTAGCACGTTTTGCACCTGTTGCAGCGGCAGGCCCATTATTGGCTGCTGAATTAGATGCACTTGGCCGTGCAATGCAAACACCTGAAAAACCAATGGTGGCAATTGTCGCTGGTTCTAAAGTTTCAACAAAACTTGATGTGTTAAATTCATTATCTGGTATTTGTGACCAACTGATTGTAGGCGGTGGTATTGCAAATACTTTCTTGGCGGCTGCTGGTTACAATGTTGGTAAATCTTTATATGAAGCTGACTTGGTTGAAACTGCAAAACAAATTGCTGCTAAAGTAAGTGTTCCACTTCCTACAGATGTAGTTGTAGCTGATGCTTCACAAATTAACTTCGAAGATTTCTTAGGTTCTTTGGCAGCAGCGCAAGCAGTAATTAAGAAAGTTGAAGATGTCACAGCAAATGATATGATTTTGGATGTTGGTCCTGAAACAGCTAAAGCATTTGCAAATATTTTAACAACTTCAAAAACGATTCTTTGGAATGGTCCTGTTGGTGTATTTGAAGTTGATCAATTTGGTGAAGGTACTAAAGCACTTTCTCTTGCAGTTGCACAATCTGATGCATTCTCAATTGCTGGTGGTGGTGATACTTTAGCTGCGATTGATAAATATAATGTAGCTGATCAAATTGGTTATATTTCAACAGGTGGTGGTGCATTCCTTGAATTTGTTGAAGGAAAAACATTGCCAGCAGTTGCCGTTTTACTTGAACGTGCTTAAAAACTGTTATATTGAAATAAGAAGGGATTGAGTTATCAATCCCTTTTTCATTGATAAGTCATTAAATTGTCATATTCCTGAAATAATATAATGAGTACTAAATCACCAATTGTGGAAAATAGTGATGAATTTAAAACTTACCTTTGCTGCTTTGTTAATTGTCCCAATGATGTTGACTGCTTGTGCGAAAAAAGAAGAGGCGACTCAAGCAGGCCAAGATGCGGCATCTACAGCTGTTGCTGACAAAGTAACTCCGGAACAACAAGCTGCAATCGATGCTCTTGATAAGCCAGTTTTAGATGAAAAGAATACAGATGTGGTTGAAGGTAGTGCATCTAGCGAGACGGCTGCTTCAGAAACGCATTAATTTGTTGTTTTTTGTTAAAAATTCCCTGCAAATGCAGGGATTTTTTTTGAAATACTGTGATTTGTTGCTGAATTGAAATAAATGACAAGGTAGAATAAGCCGCACTACCTGGGAGGATATTATGGCACTCATTTCAATGCGCCAGCTCTTGGATCACGCTGCGGAACATAACTACGGCGTACCAGCATTTAACGTAAATAACTTAGAACAAATGCGTGCAATTATGCTTGCCGCAGATGCTACCAATTCACCTGTAATTGTTCAGGCATCTGCTGGAGCTCGCAAATATGCAGGCGCTCCATTCTTACGCCATCTTATTTTGGCTGCAATTGAAGAATGGCCACACATTCCAGTGGTAATGCACCAAGACCATGGTACAAGCCCTGATGTATGCCAACGTTCTATTCAACTTGGTTTTAGCTCAGTGATGATGGACGGTTCATTAGGCGCTGATGGTAAAACTCCTACAACTTACGATTACAACGTAGATGTAACTCGTCAAGTGGTAGCAATGGCTCATGCTTGTGGTGTATCTGTTGAAGGTGAGATCGGTTGCTTAGGTAGCCTTGAAACAGGTATGGCTGGAGAAGAAGACGGTGTGGGTGCAGAAGGTGTACTTGACCATTCTCAGCTTTTAACCTCTGTTGAAGAAGCAAAACAATTCGTTGCTGATACAAATGTTGATGCTTTAGCAATTGCTGTAGGTACTTCACACGGTGCTTATAAATTTACACGTCCACCTACAGGGGATATTTTAGCAATTGACCGTATTAAAGAAATTCATGCGGCATTGCCAAATACTCACCTTGTAATGCACGGTTCAAGCTCTGTACCACAAGAATGGTTAAAAGTAATTAACGAGTTTGGTGGTAATATTGGTGAGACTTATGGTGTACCAGTTGAGCAGCTTGTAGAAGCGATTAAACATGGTGTACGTAAAATCAATATCGATACTGACTTGCGTTTAGCTTCAACAGGTGCAATTCGTCGTTTCATGGCGGAAAACCCAGCTGAATTTGACCCACGTAAGTATTTCGCTAAAACTGTCGATTCAATGAAACAAATTTGTATCGATCGTTATGAAGCTTTCGGTACAGCTGGTAATGCTGACAAGATTCGTCCAATTTCTTTAGAGAAAATGGTTGATCGTTATAAATAATTCCCTTTAGGGTCTGATTTATAGAAACCGGTTATTCATATAACCGGTTTTTTAATGGCTGGGTTTTGTTTACAAAAAAACCTGTGATCAACACAGGTTTTAACGACAAAAGATTAACTTATTTTTGTAAGTTCTTTTTGTCGAGGCTTGGATCTTTAATTTCTACATAAGCATTTGCACGGACTTCACGTAACCAGCTATCAATTTCAGTGTTAAATTGACGCTCACCTAAAATTTGACGTGCCATACGCTCTTGATATTCATGCGTCATATCTTTTTCGCGTTTGTCTGTCACTTGTAAGATGTGCCAGCCGAATTGAGTTTGGAAAGGTTCACTAATTTCACCTACAGGAATTTCCTGCATTTTTTTATCAAACTCAGGAACCATCATGCCAGGCGTAACCCAACCTAGGCTGCCGCCATCACGTGCTGAACCTGTATCATTTGAATAAGTTGCAGCAAGAGTAGCGAAATCTTCACCCGCTTTTAATCGCTTGTAAATGCTATCAATAATTTGTTTCGCATTTTCAGGGCTTACCACTTCGGAAGGTTGAATAAGAATATGGCGTGTTTGATATTGCGGTACTAATGCTTTCTGTTCATTTTGCTTACGTTCTAAAAGTTTTAGAACATGTACACCATCGCGTACAGAAATTAAGTCAGTTGTTTGACCATCTTGCAGTGGAGTAATACGAGCAGCAAGTTCAGCTGGTATGTCAGAAAGAGGACGGAATCCCATATTTGCACCTTCAACTTTTACAGTTGCAGTTGAAAGCTTTTTAAGAGCGTTTAAATCATTGTTTTGAGCAAGTTGTGAACGAACTTCTTTTGCTACATTTTGAACTTCTTGAGGGTTGTCTCCAGAAATTCGCATATGAATCACATGAGCTTGATTACCTAAAGCAGCTTGCCCTTGTGGTGACTTCAAGAAGTTATCTACATCTTGATCACTGATTTTAATGCGAGACATAACTTGCTGTTGACGCAGACGATTAATTGCTAAATCTTCAGCAATACGGCTACGTAAGTTTTCATAAGTTCCAGGTGCAATCGCATCTAATTTTTGTTGAAAGGCTTCTAGGCTTTTGCTACCCGATTGACTTGCAACTTTAAGTACAGCCTCATTTAGACTTTTCTCATCAGGTTTGATGCCATATTTTTTAACTTGTTCAAGTTGTGCTTGACGTAAGATGAGTTGGTCTAATACTTGAAATTGTAAGTATTGTTGAGGTGGAACTTCTTTTTTTTGTGCTTGCAATTCGTGAGCTGCTTCAGCCATTCCTTGTTCAAGGTCACTTTTTAAAATTACGCTATTGTCCACAATTGCCACAACTTCATCAGTAGGTTGGGCAAAACTATGCATTGATGAAGATATTAATACAGCAAGGGTCGTCGCTTTAAAAAACTGTTTAAGATGTTTTGTCTTCATTAACGTTGTGTCCAAGATTGATTAATTTTGTTAAAACCTAAAACGCGATTTTCAAGTAAAGACGCGAGTTTATTGTTTAAACCACCTAAACCTTTAAGTGTAATTTCGGCCATGATCGCGCGCTTTTCACTAACATCTGAAGTTTTCGGATCATCTAGATCGTTATAGTATGAACGGCCATAGACAGAAATACCCCAGCAACATGACTCATAATTAACTCCTAGCAAGAGTTCACGGGCAACATCATTGTCCATGTCATATTGTACGTGGCCCATAATACGCCAATTGTCTTTAATTGGTTGTATAAACGATGCAACAACTTGGTCGTATGTATCTTGGCGACCAGGAATATCTTTACGATAGAAATAGCCTAAGTTATATAGATTTCCTTTATCACCTGTATAGTAAACTTGGAAGTCACGTTGAGCATTATCGCCATTTGACATCCAGGCCGAGTTGGCAGCAATGGTAAAGTTTTGATTAAGTTGGCTTGATAAGCTTATAACAGGGCCAGTTTTACGCTCGGTGTCGAATTCATCTTGGCCTTGTTTTAAAGTGACGCGGCGATCTTCAAAATAATAGCTTTGTCCCACACTTGCACGTAAACGCTCTAAACCTACTGTGTCAAAAAGACTATAACTTACACCTAACGATAAAAAGTTATTGTCTTCAAGGCGGTCATGACCATAGAAGCGGTAAGGGTTAAATAACTGATCGTAACTAATTGACGCAGTGGTTGAGTCAAAGTTAGGGTAGCCATCTTGATTTTTGTATGGCGCATAGGCATAGAAAGCACGTGGTGTAAGTGTTTGTAAATATTTACCTTCACGTTCAAAATTCAAACCAGTGTCCAATGTAAATTGTGGCACAACGACTGATTTGTTTTCAGAGCCGCCAGGGTTATTTAACTGAGTATCTTTATCATAGAAGGTTTGAATAGAACGTACAGAAACCTCAGGAATTACAAAGGCTGCTGGTGTTCGATAGTTATAACGTGTTGCAAACTGGTTATAAATACGCGTACCGCTACTTTCTTGTGCAGAATTATCGTTAATTGATTTCTTAAAGTATGCAGTATCGTTATTGAATTCGTATTGTAAGCCTAATGGATTACCTGTGACATAATTCAACAAGAATTGCGGCAAACGTGCATATGGCTTGTCTGCATCTTTAACTTGAGGATCAAGGGTCTGGAAATCTTCGACTTTAAGCTGTGCTTTTAAACCCGGAATACCATGTTGATAGTTAAGTTCCCAAGCTCTACGTAAGTTAAGATCTGTTTTAGAGATAGGGCTACTATCTAAATCAGAGAAGTAGTCTTTATCTGATGCGTAATTGTATTCAAGGTTGGTAGACCATTGGTCATTGATATTCCAATTATGTAAAAAATGGAAATCTTTACGGTCTTTATCATCATATTCTTTATCAGATGGCAAAATGCCGCCCCAAATCTGTCCGGCACCAAACCCATCCGTCAAATATCGGAATTCACCTTGTAACATTGCACCACGATCTGCTAAGTATCGTGGCGTAATTGTTGCATCGTAATTAGGCGCAAGGTTTAAATAAACAGGAACCGAAAGTTCAATACCACCATCGTTTGAGAAACCAAATTGTGGGTTGAGGATACCTGTAGTGCGGCGGTCATCAATCGGGAAGTTAAAGTAGGGAACTGCTAGAACTGGAACATCTTTTACATATAGTTTTGTTCCGCGCGTAACACCACGCCCAGTTTCTTGGTTCAACTCAATTTTGTTGGCTTGAATTTTCCAACCTGGTTTCTGGCCTGGCGGACAGGTTGTGTAAGTCGCATCATTGAGAACCATTACATTCGGAGAGGTTCTCTCGATCTTCCCAGCATGACCATGGGCATGTTGTTGTTCAGAAATATAAAAACTATTATCTAAATTTCCGGTTTGAGTCTTTAGATTGTAATCAATTTCATCACTTTGAGAGAGTAAGCCGCCTTGAGCTAACTGTACTCGGCCTTGTGCATGTGCAAATGTTTGAGTTTTATCGATGGTGACTTTATCGGCACGAACTGTACGGCCTTCCTGATCTATCACCACGTTTCCTTCCAACACAGAGTCGCCGGCAGGGTTGTAGTGCCCATAATCAGCCGTTACAACTGAAGTAGCTTTATCTGCATCTAACGCTTTAGTTTCAGGATTAATTGGTGTAATCCAAGTTCCTTGGCAGAATGCTGAACTCAAATATTTATTATTGCGCAATTGCGCCTCAGGAGCAGATTTATCAACATAATATTGTTGAAAGAATTCCTGCCCTGGATAGGCTTCCTTAATACTCGCCTTAAGTTGATTATTGTCTATGTTGGAGACAACACCAGCTGACTCAGCATAACTTGATTGTATGGAGCCACTACATAAGAGCGTAAAAATAGCGGTCGCTAAAGGATTAAATTTAAACTGATGCTTCATTGTCTCATTAACCAAGTATGCTAATTCACAATTAATTATTGTCGCATCATAGAGAAAAAGTTTATAAGTGGCTACACTTAACCCTTCAAAAATCTCAGCTTGTTTTAGATTTTATTGCAAATGAATACACAACGTGAACAATTGATACATACATGGCTTACATCTGTTCTTGAAAATGATCAATTTCAGATCGCTTATTTAGCAGGGGATGCAAGCTTTCGACGTTATGCTCGCATCCAGTTACAAAATAAAACGTATATGCTTATGGATGCGCCTCCTGAAAAAGAAGACTGTATTCCGTTTGTGACCATTGACGAGTTTTTTGCAGGGCATGGGGTTCGGGTACCTCAGATCGTTGCAAAAGATTTAAATCAAGGTTTTTTATTGTTAGAAGACTTTGGTGATGTGCTGCTGTCTACATTGTTAAGCGATGAAACAGTTGATCAATATTATGAACAGAGTTTTAAACAGCTTATTCATTTGCAATCGATTAATGGGGCTGAACATTTCCCGGCTTATTCTTATGAAAAGCTTTTATCGGAAATGCAGTTGTTAACAGATTGGATGTTACCGTCACTCGATATCCATCCAACAGCTGAGCAAAAGAAAACTATTGATGATGCATTTGATTTCTTGGCTCAGGCAGCATTAGCTCAACCGCAAGTTATTGTACATCGTGATTTTCATAGCCGTAATTTAATGAAAATTGCTAATGAAGAAGAATTGGGAGTAATTGACTTCCAAGACGCGGTTATTGGTGCTGATACATATGATTTAATCTCGATTACACGTGATGCATACGTGCAGTGGAATGCTGAGCGTGTTTATCAATGGTTTAAAGTGTTCTATGAGCTTTTACCAGCATCTGCTAGACAAAACCGAAGCTTTGACCAATTTAAACGTGATGCTGATTTAATGGCAATTCAACGCCATATCAAAATTTTAGGTATCTTTGTCCGTTTGTTCGAGCGAGATGGTAAGTCTGGTTATTTGAAAGATTTACCACGAGTCATGTGGTATTTACTTGAAGAGAGCCGTGGCTATCATGAGCTTGATGACTTCATGGCGTTTATTCACAGTTCAGTAATGCCTAAATTTATTGAAAAATATGGCCCTTATGAGGTTGCAGCATAATGAAAGCAATGATTTTAGCTGCTGGCTTGGGCAATCGTATGCGTCCACTCACGCTATATACACCAAAGCCTCTGCTTGAGGTAGGGGGTAAGCCACTTATTGGGTGGCATATTGAAAAACTTAAGAAAATTGGTGTGACCGACATAGTCATCAATTCTGCGTGGTTAGCCGACAAACTCATCAGTAGCTTGGGAGATGGCTCTCAATTTGGTGTGGATATCCGTTGGACACGAGAAGAAGAAGGGCTGGAAACCGCTGGTGGAATTATTAATGCTTTGCCACTGCTTGGAACCGATCCTTTCATTCTGGTGAATGGAGATGTATGGACTACAATGGATTTTGAAGCTCTACGCCATATTAAGTTAAACGATGATTTGGCACATCTTGTATTAGTTGATAATCCTAAACAGCATCCCGAAGGCGACTTTACATTATTAAATGGACGCGCTTTTACATTTGATCAAGATGTGAAGGGCGAGAACCTCACGTTTAGTGGTGTATCTGTTATCCATCCTAAGCTTTTTGATGGATTGGAAGCTGGTAAACGTCCTTTAGCCCCACTGTTGAAGCAAGCCATGCACAATCAAAAAATATCTGGTGAAAAGCTTAAAGGTGCATGGGTGGATGTGGGAACGCCTGAGCGTTTAATGGAGCTAGATTTGCAAATTCGTGAAGGCTTCTACGATTAACTGCGTAATCGCTAATCGTTAACTAGTGTTCCACGATGCATAAATGGGTATACTTTGTTTTAAATTTTACTTAGATGTTATCTGTTTATGCATCCGTTTTTTCAAGAGTTACAACAGGGTAGTCAAAAATTAGGTTTATCGCTTAGCGATGGAGCTTTGACATTATTGTTGAAGTATCAAGATGCTTTGGTACTTTGGAACAAAGCTTATAATCTAACAGCGATTCGTGATCCGAAAGAAATGTTAGTGAAGCATTTGTTGGATAGCCTAAGTATTTTGAAAGATTTGCCAGCAGGTCGTTTGCTCGATGTAGGTACAGGTGGTGGCATGCCAGGCATGATCATTGCTTTATGTCAGCCAGAACGCTCTTGTGTATTGCTTGATTCAAATGGTAAGAAAATTCGTTTTTTGAAACAGTTTATTGCTGACCTTAAGCTTAAAAACGTAATAGCTGTGCAAACGCGTGTTGAAAATCAAGATACAATTGATGAACTTGGCCAATTTGATGTAATAACAAGTCGTGCATTTGCATCATTAACAGATTTTGTTGAGGCTGCGCGTCCATATTTACATGAGCAGAGTATAATTGCCGCGATGAAAGGACTGATTCCAGTTGAAGAAATGGAAGAGCTTAAGCAGGAATTTTCATGTAAAGTGATTGAACTGCATGTACCGAGACTTGATGAACAACGTCATTTACTTTTACTTCAACGAATTTAAATAAAAAGTATTAGGGTTACCATGGCTCAAATTATTGCGATTGCAAACCAAAAGGGTGGTGTTGGTAAAACAACGACTGCAGTAAATCTTGCAGCGTCACTAGCTGTATTGAAAAAACGTGTGCTACTTGTCGATATAGATTCGCAAGGTAATGCTACGATGGGGTCTGGTATTCAAAAGAATGATCTACTTTACTCAATTACGGATGTGTTATTGGGTGAAGTGCCAATCGAAACGGCAATTCAAAAAGCTGAGGTTGGATATAAAGTTTTGGGTTCAAACCGTGAACTTTCTGGTGTCGAGCTTGCCATTGCAGAGCAAGAAGGTCGTGAGTTCATTTTAAAGAATGCTTTGAATGAAATCCGGGACTCATTCGATTACATTATTGTTGATTGCGCGCCTAGCTTAAGTTTAATTACCGTGAATGCTTTAGCTGCAGTAGATGGTGTAATCATTCCAATGCAATGCGAGTACTATGCATTAGAAGGTTTGGCGGATTTAACTCAAACGATCGATCGTATTCAAAAAGCGTTAAATCCAGATTTGGAAATTATTGGTGTTTTACGCACCATGTATGATGCGCGTAATGCCTTAACTCGCGATGTATCTGCTGAGTTGGAACAATATTTTGGTAAGAAACTCTACGACACTGTGATTCCACGTAATGTTCGTTTGGCTGAAGCTCCAGCACATGGTTTGCCAGTAATTTATTTTGAAAAAAGTTCGAAAGGTGCAGTTGCATACTTAAATCTTGCGGCTGAGATGTTAAAGAAAAGTAAAGTGAAGAAAGGAAGTAAAGTATGAGCATCAAAAAACGCGGATTGGCGAAAGGTCGTGGTTTAGATGCATTACTTGGTTCAATTCAAAAAGAAAAATTACAACTAGAAGCTCAAGCGCTTGATCATGGTCAGTTAAAGCAAATTGATGTGAAGTTGTTGAAACGAGGTGAATATCAACCACGTCATTTTATCCATGAGCATGATTTGCAAGAGTTGGCATCCTCTATTGAAAAACATGGGGTAATGCAGCCAATTGTTATTCGTCCTGTAGATGATGAAGCTCATCCTTACGAAATTATTGCAGGTGAGCGTCGTTGGCGCGCAGCTCAAATTGCTGGCTTAACGGAAATCCCTGCAATTGTTCGTGATTTAAATGATCAGGTTGCTATTGCTTTAGCACTTATTGAAAATATTCAACGTCAAGATTTAAACCCGATTGATCAAGCGTTGGCGCTACAACGATTCCATGATGAATTCGGTTTAAGCCATCAAGAAATTGCTGATACAGTCGGTAAAGCAAGAACAACGGTAAGTAATCTATTACGTCTGTTGAGCTTGGCTGATGACATTAAAGAATTTATGCAGCAAGGCCAGCTTGATATGGGGCATGCTCGTGCCATCTTAACTTTAAAGGGCAAAGAACAACTTGAAGTTGCAAAAATTGTAATTGAAAAAGGATTATCTGTTCGTCAGACTGAGCAGTTAGTACGCGATTGGAACGAGCCTAAACAGGAAAAGGAAAAAGCTCCTGTTGCACCAGACATTGAGCAACTAACTCAGAAATTATCAGAACGTTTTGGTGCCAATGTTAAAATTGATTATAACCAGAAAGGTAAAGGTAAGCTTGTTATTCACTATCATTCACTCGATGAGTTAGATGGTATTTTGAATATTTGTTTACCAGATTAATTCTAAGTTAGGTCATATATTTCTAATTTATATTCTTGGGGAAGAAAATATGTGGGAACTTGTGAAAGCGGGCGGCTGGTTAATGCTGCCTTTAATTTTGTGTTCAATTTTAATCGTCGCAATTAGTATTGAGCGTTTTGTACGTTTAAGACGTTCACAAGTTTTACCTAAAGTACTAATGAATGATGGCAGTGCAGATATTTCTGTTGTCATAACAAATTTGGAACAGGATACTAATGCGCAAAGCACGGCATTGGGCAATATTCTAAAAGCTGGTTTTGAGCATCAGGAACATGGCGAACAATTTGCTCGAGCACAAATGGAAGCTATGGCTTCTCAAGAAATTTCTTATTTAGAAAAAAATATTAACTTCTTAGGGACCTTAAGTGCTATAGCGCCGCTACTAGGGCTGCTTGGAACAGTTGTGGGAATTATTGAGTCTTTTTTGGTTATTGATTTTGGTTCGGCAGGTAGTCCTAGTTTAATGATTCCCGGTATTTCCAAGGCTTTGATCACAACAGCAGTTGGTATGCTCATTGCAATTCCTGCGCTTATTTCCTATCGATATTTTCAAAGAGTAGTGCAAGATTATATTGCTGAGTTAGAGCAACAATCGACGCTATTTCATGCCTCATTGTTTTACAAACGTTCTTCAGTCATGCAAGAACATCGCCGCGTTGGTTGATGGGTAGATCGCAATATGAAGTTTAAACGTTCTCAGGTTGAAGACATTCATATCAATCTAACACCTATGATTGATTGTTTATTGTTCATTCTAGTGTTTTTATTGTTATCTACCACTTTTAATCAGCCAAGTCGCATCAATTTAACTTTACCAGATGCACAAGGTGTTCCACCAAAACAGTACGATCATAGAATTGAAGTCGTGGTAGACTCTAGCGGACATTACGCCGTGAATGGTCAGGCGCTATCTACCAAAGATGTGGCTGATTTGAGCACTGCAATTAAGCAAATTGCTCAAGAGCGACGTGACTTTATGTTTATCATTGCTGCTGATGCAAAAGCATCCCATCAGGATGTTATTCGTGTTATGGATGTAGCAGGACAACTCGGTTTTGTTAACATCAATATTAGTACCAAAGTTCCTTCTAGAGGTTTTTCTGAGTGAATCAAGATTTTAAGGTTTATTTACGTCTCATATCCTATTTAAAACCTTATTGGGGCGTGGCCTTATTAGTTCTTATCGGGTTCGGTATGAACTCAGCGACGGAGGTTTCTGTTGCTAAGCTCATTAAATTTATTATTGATGCAATTCAAAATGCGAGTAGAGCGGATCTGGATTGGTTCCCTTTATTAATCATTTTATTGGTATTCTTCCGTGGCCTTGGCCTATTTATGGGGGGGTACTATACGGCTGTGATCTCGCGTAGTTTGGTTTTTAGTATTCGCCAAGAAGTTTATGCAAAACTTCTAAGATTACCGGCTCAATATTATCTCGATAACTCTTCGGGACATATTACTGCTAAAATTATGTATAACGTCGAGCAACTTACAGCTGCTTCATCTGAATCATTAAAGACCATTGTTCGGGATGGCATGATTACTTTGGGGTTATTAGGTTATTTGTTCTATACCAATTGGCGTTTAACAATTTGTATTATGGTGTTCTTACCTGTGATTGGGATTTTGGTGCGTAAAGCTTCAAAAAGAATGCGCAAGCTTTCGATGCAAGTTCAGGACACTATGGGTGATGTTAACCATGTAGTGCAAGAAAGTATTAATGGTAATGCAGTTGTTAAAAGTTTCGCTGGTGAAGAGTCAGAACAAGAGCGTTTTTATAAGTCATCGGAAGAAAACTTAAAACGTGGTTTAAAAATGGTGATTGTGCAAAACCTAAATAGTCCTGTTGTTCAAGTGGTGATGGCTTGCGCAATGGCTCTAATCGTATGGTTAGCATTAAGACCACAAATTTTAGGGAATACAACTGCTGGTGAGTTTGTTGCATATATTACGGCAGCAGGATTACTTTCAAAGCCTGTTAAAAACTTGACAGATGTGAATGAAAAGTTACAACGTGGTTTGGCTGCAGCACATTCAGTTTTTGAATTATTAGATTTACCTGAAGAAGAAAATAGTGGTCAGCTTAAACCTCAGTTGCAAGGTGCAATTCGTTTTGACCATGTTGTACTTAAATATGCTGATGGCACTCAGGCAATTAAAGACTTTTCTTTAGATATTCGCCCAGGTGAAACTGTTGCATTGGTAGGGCGCTCTGGTGCTGGTAAAACTTCTTTAGTGAACATGTTGGTACGTTTCCAAGAAGTCTCAAGTGGTCAAATTTATTTAGATGATTTACCAATACGTGATATTGAGCTTTCAAGTTTGCGTACACAAATTGCGATGGTAAATCAGCAAGTTGTTTTGTTTAACCGAACTGTACGTGAAAATATCGCTTATGGTCAGCTACATGATGCGAGCGATGAAGAAGTTATCGCAGCGGCAAAGGCTGCTTATGCCCATGACTTTATTATGAACTTACCAGATGGCTACGATACTGTTTTAGGTGCCCAAGGTCTAAACTTATCCGGTGGTCAACGTCAACGTATCGCAATTGCTCGTGCAATTTTGAAAAATGCGCCTATTCTCGTTTTAGATGAAGCTACAAGTGCGCTTGATAATGAATCTGAACACTTTATTCAACAAGCATTTGATGAGGCTATGCAAGATCGTACAACGATTGTGATTGCTCACCGTCTATCAACCATTGAAAATGCGGATCGTATTGTTGTGATGGACCGCGGACAAATTGTTGAACAAGGTACTCATCAAGAATTACTTGCTAAGCACGGTGCTTATTATCAATTACATCAGCGTAATTTTGAGGACCATTAAGTATGTCTTTAGCCCAGCTGATCCAAAATGCATGGAATAAGCAATCAAGTTGGTTGATTGTTTTACGTCCTTTGTCTTGCTTGTATCGTGCTGGGTTTTTACTAAATCGTTATCTTTATAGTTCAGGCTTTAAAAAAGTTTATACCGCACCTGTGCCAGTCCTGGTAATTGGCAATATTACGGTGGGGGGAAGTGGAAAAACGCCATTATTAATAGAGCTGGTCAATTATCTAAAGCAGCATAATGTAAAGGTAGGGGTAATTAGTAGAGGCTATGGTGGATCTGGCCCTTTTCCTATGTTGGTAACATCGGCCAGTCAAGCAGCTGAAGCAGGAGATGAACCTGCTTTGATTGTACAGTCAACTGGCGTACCTATGGCAGTAGGACCCAATAGACAAGCTGCAATCGAGTTATTATTAGCATTGACTAAACTAGATTTAATTATTAGTGATGATGGGTTGCAACATTGGGCATTAGGTCGCCAAATAGAATGGATCGTACTTGATCAAAATCGTGGCCTTGGAAATAGAAAGTTATTACCAGAGGGATATTTACGTGAACCTGCGGAACGTTTAAAAACTAGTACGGTAATCGAGCATACTTTCACACCAACAACTACATTGCATATGCATCTTGATGCAGGCCAGCCTTACTTGTTGAATCCTTCTTCGGCAACTGAATTATCATTCAATATTCAAAATAATTACCATGCAGTAGTCGGCATTGGTTTTCCTCAGCGCTTTTACCAAACACTTAAAGGTTTAGGGGTGAAACAATTTCAAGAGCATGCTTTTCGTGATCATCATGATTACAGTATTGATGATCTCATTTTTAATGATGATTTGCCGATCATTACAACAGAAAAAGATGCAGTGAAGTTGTTACCATTACTTGAAAAGCATCCAGAATTTAAACGACCTATTTGGGTTGTGCCAGTTAAAGCTGTTTTGTCTGAAGAGTGCTATCAGGTTTTAAATCAACAATTGCAAAAGCTTGATATTCAAATATCTTAGGAAGAAAAAAATGAAACACATCGTTATTCCAGCACGCTTCTCAAGTTCGCGTTTGCCAGGTAAGCCATTGTTACTTATTCATGATCGTCCTATGATTTTACGCGTAGTAGATCAGGCAAAAAAAGTTGAAGGTTTCGATGACCTGTGTGTAGCAACCGACGATGAACGTATTGCTGAAATATGCCGTGCAGAGGGTGTTGATGTTGTTTTAACAAGTGTAGACCATCCATCGGGAACAGATCGTTTAAGTGAAGTTGCTCGTATTAAAGGATGGGATGCTGATGACATTATTGTAAACGTACAAGGCGATGAGCCATTACTGCCAGCCCAGCTTGTTCAGCAAGTTGCAAAGCTTTTGGTTGATAAGCCAAACTGTTCAATGTCTACATTATGTGAGCCTATTCATGCGTTGGATGAATTTCAGCGTGATAGTATCGTAAAAGTAGTTATGTCTAAACAAAATGAAGCATTATATTTTAGCCGTGCAACGATCCCTTATGATCGAGATGGCGCTAAGCGAGACGAACCAACTTTACATACTCAAGCATTTCGTCATTTAGGTTTATATGCTTATCGTGTGAGCTTATTACAAGAATATGTTACATGGGAAATGGGTAAACTTGAAAAGCTCGAGAGTCTTGAGCAATTGCGTGTTTTAGAAAATGGACACCGTATTGCTATTGCTGTAGCAGAAGCGAATTTACCACCAGGTGTTGACACTCAAGCAGATCTTGATCGTTTAAATAATATGCCTGTTGAGTCTTTTGAGTAAGCGTTAATTTAATGAATCAGAATGTGACTTCTAAGGTTTATCCGTGGCAACAGACAATGTGGGAAACGTTAACAACACGTTTTCCTAATATTGGGCATGGCTTATTATTTTATGGTAAACAAGGTTGTGGTAAACATGCTTTTGCTAAGCATTTCTTAGCGTGGGTACTTTGTTTAAATAAACAACCTCAAGGTGCTTGTGGTGAATGTAGTAGCTGTCAATGGTTAAAATCAGATACGCATCCAAACTATGTTCATATCACGACAGATGAAGAAAATAAAAAACAAAATGCAAAAATTAAAATAGAAAAAATTCGAGATTTATTGCCATTTGTACAACAAACTGGTGAGGGATGGCGTGTTGTTGTTATTGAGCCAGCTGAAGCTTTAAATCTTGCGTCATCAAATGCGCTGCTAAAAACCTTAGAAGAGCCAGGTGAACGCGTGGTTTTAATCTTGTTGGCCGATCATTATTTGAAATTACCGGCAACCATTCGAAGTCGCTTACAGCATTTTGCTTTAGACCGTATTTCATATACAGAAGCCACATCTTATTTAAATGAACATTTAGCGGAAACAGCATCTGTACCACCTGAATTATTGCTAGGCCTTTCTAATGATATGCCTTTGCAAGCAGTTGAAATTGCGACTAGTGATTGGTTTGCTAAAAGACAGTCTTTTTTAGAAGATTGGACTAAAGTTGTAAATCAAAAAAATATGCCTTTATTTTATTCGGCTAAATGGCAAAAAGAACTCAACTTTAGTGATTTTATGATGCTTCTTGAATACTTGTTAGGGGATTTAATTTGTGTCAAGCTCAATCAACCACAGAAAAATATTGATTTACAGTTCGATCAATTAGCGCAAAACTATAATTTAGAAAGCTTATTCAGTCTTTATGAGGAATTACAGCAATCTAAAAGATTAGTTGAACAGAATGTACAAACACAACTCATCATAGATCAACTTTTTATAAAATTAATGAACGTTTAAGGGGAACACTAATGCAACCACAAATGGGTGGAATTATTCAGGTCAATATTCCAGATAGAGCAACATTGCAAGCAAGTTATATGGGATATGTACAAGGTGGGGGCTTGTTTGTACCATCAAAGCAAAAAGTGAAGATGGGTCAGGAAATTTTTATTTTAGCTACGTTACCAGAACAATCACAAAAAATTCCTTTAACTGGTAAAGTAGTTTGGATTTCACATAAGCAAAGTGGATTTAAACCGCAAGGTTTCGCAATTCAATTGAGTGGTGATAAAGGAATTTACTATAAAGCTGAAGCTGAGCGGATTTTAGCTGGTAGTATGTCTTTAGATCGCCCAAGTTATACCATGTAAGCAGATAGGAAAGAACAGTGTTTGTTGATACCCATTGCCATTTAACAATGTTAGATTTAACGCCTTATAACGGTGATTTAGATCTAGCACTTGCTGCTGCGCGAGCAGAAGGTGTTTCTAAGTTTATGGCAATTTCAGTTGACCTTGATGATTATATTGCTTTAGCTGAAATCGTAAAGCGTCATGAAGATGTGGGGTATACGGTAGGCGTACATCCGTGTGAGGATGTTGATACTATGGCTCGAGCAACGACTGAGTATTTGACTGAATTGGCTCAATCAGAAAAGGTGTGGGCTTTAGGTGAAACAGGTTTAGACTATTACCACAGCACTGACTTTATTAACGAGCAAAAAGATTGTTTTGCTCGTCATATTCAAGCCTCTAAAAATGTTAAAAAACCAGTAGTTGTTCATACACGTTCAGCAAAACATGATACGGTGGATATTATTCGAGCTGAACAATCTACACATGGTATTTTGCACTGTTTTACTGAGGACTGGGAAACAGCAAAAGCTGTATTGGACTGTGGTTACTATATTTCCTTTTCAGGAATTGTTTCATTTAAAAATGCTCAAGATCTACGAGATGTAGCCAAGCAAGTTCCTTTAGATCGGCTTTTGATTGAGACAGATAGCCCTTATTTGGCTCCCGTACCATATCGTGGTAAAACGAATGAACCAAAATATGTACCTTATGTAGCGAAAGCACTAAGTGAGGTATATGATAAGCCGGTTGAGGAAATTGCAAGAATCACCTCGCAGAATTTTGAAAATTTACTTAAAGCGATTTAACTTATAGAAACTATATAAAGAGAGTAATTGCGTGAAGATGGACCGTCAAGCTCAGTTCCGAGCAAGAGAAGCATTAATATTTCAAGTTGCGGAACAGTTGTTGTTAGAAAATGGCGAAGCCGGAATGACACTTGATGTGCTGGCTGCTGAGCTTGATTTGGCAAAAGGTACTTTGTACAAGCACTTTCAAAGTAAAGATGAATTGTACATGCTATTAATTATTCGTAATGAGCGCATGTTACTGGAAATGGTTCAAGATACTGAAAAGACTTTTCCAGAACATTTAGCTTTCTTTATGTTGCATCATTTGCACCATCCGGAAAGAACAGTGCTGTTTCACCAAATTGAAGAAAAGCTTTCAATTACTGCCCAAGGTGTGCACCATCTTTTTAATGAACTCTACCAAGTGAGAAAGCAACGCTTACGTATTATTATTCGTATGACTGATCACTATTTAGAGTCAATCCAGAGTCATATGACTACACGAGATTACTTGGCTTCAATCTGGTCACTCACTCATGGAGCTGCTGCAATTCTGAATTCAAGCTTTTATCAGCGTTATTTAGGTTCAAGAGATACTTTACGAGTAGCCTATATTGACCAGGCATTAGCCTTACCCAAACAAGCAGTTGAGCAGTATGCTTAATAGGTCGATATGAAATCGAATCTACCATTTCAATCACAAAAAGGCTTTACCCTCATAGAAGTGATGGTAGTCATTGTGATTATGACAATTATGACTTCTCTGGTTGTATTGAATATAGGTGGCGTCGACCAAAAAAAAGCAATGCAGGCGAGAGAGTTATTTTTACTCGATTTACAGAAAATTAATAAAGAATCGCTCGATCAATCACGTGTATTGGCTTTAGAAACTCATGGTGAGACAGATGTCTCACCATTTTCTTATGAACTTTATGAATATCACGATCAAAGCACTTTACAAGTACAAGATATAAAAAACCGTTGGCAGAAATATACTGAGTTTAAAACACGGCAACTTCCTGCCCATGTTTCTTTTTCAGTACAACCCTTGGATGACCAGAATTATTCTAAAGCTAAAAATACAGATTTAATTGGAGGACAAACGCCTCAACTCATCTGGTTTGGCAATGGAGAAGCTAAAACCGTTAAAATACAATTTTATTTAGAACAAAAACCGATTGGTTCGGAAATACAAATAGATCACTTGGGTAAAATAAATGAAATCTAAAGGCTTTACCCTCTTAGAAGTTATGGTTGCTTTGGCAATCTTTGCAGTTGCAGCTGTCGCTTTAACTAAAGTTGCAATGCAGTACACTCAGTCTACTTCAAATGCAATTTTGCGAACCAAAGCTCAATTTGTAGCAATGAATGAAGTTGCTATGATGGAGATTAATCAAGAATGGTTGCAAGGAACCCAGAGTAAGCAAGTAACTTCCCAAGGTGAAACTTGGCAAATTGATAAGTCAGCTCAATCTACTATTAGCCCGAATGTTCAAAAAATTGATTTACAAGTGAGTTTGTATGATCCGGATAAGGGAAAAGTACAAAATGGCATTACACATATGGTCTTTTTTAATTATCCAGTGAAAGCAAAATAATGATAAAAAATAAATATATTCACATCCGCAGCTTTGCTTCTCGCCTTGCAGCACGATCGAGCAGTGCTCGATTAACTCGCGCCTCAGGATTTACTTTGGTTGAATTGTTAGTCGCGATCGCTATCTTTGCGGTTTTATCTTTATTGGGGTGGAAAATTTTCGATTACTTGCTCAAAGTTCGTGATCGTAATGCCGAACATGAAGTGCATTTATTTGAATTACAAGATGCTTATCAACAAATTCTTCGTGATACTTTGCAGATTATCCCTTTATCCGCCAACCAAGGTGGGCAACTTCATCCAGCTTTAGAAATCGATAATCAAATTCTACGTTTTAGTAAAGCTGGGGTAACAGATCCTTTAAAACAAGGCTTATCACCATTTGAACGAATTGAATATCGTTATGATGCAGATCAAAAAAAACTATATCGTCTTAAATATACAAATTTAAATACTTCGAACAGAGAGCAACCTTTATCGAGTACTTTGTTAAGTCAAGTCGACCAATATCAGATTATGGTTTTGACTCCGCAAGAAGTCACAAAATGGCCCGAGATTAATATTGATCCAACGAAACCTAATGAGTTAAAAAAATTACCGAAAGGGATAAAAATCCAACTTACAGTCGCTGGTGTAAATTATGAATGGATTTATAGCTTAAATCAGGGTGACTTATCGCTTTCACAGGAAGGTAATTCATAATGGCCGTTAGTTACAAACACCAACAGGGTGTCGCTTTACTGACAATACTTATTATGGTTGCCTTGGCTACAATTTTAGCGGCTTCTATTGCCAAGCATCAAAATAATACTATGGAAAATACAGCCTATTTAATGCGCCAAAATCAATCTTTGCTTTATGCAAAAAGTGCAGAAGCCTTTTTTTCAGAATTATTAATTCAAGATGCAAATAATGCAGGTGGAGTAGATCATTTAAAAGAGACATGGGCACAACCTATGCCTCCGTTTCCTATTGAAGATGGTTTGGTATCCGGACGTTTGCTTGATGAGTCTGGTAAATTTAATTTAAATAATCTAACTAATGGGGAAGGCATTGTAAATGAAGATGCTAAAAGTTGGTTTGAACGTTTACTGGTACGTGTGGGATTACCAGCCGAATTAAGCCAAGCTGTGATTGATTGGCAAGATCCAAATGATGAGCCAACTGGGCCAATGGGGGCAGAAAGTAGTTATTATGAAGGTTTGGATCCAGGTTACATGGCTGCGAATACTAAATTCCACCGTATTGAAGAGTTAAAGCTAGTGAGAGGCTTTGATGGAAAAAAATTTGATCTAATCGCTCCATATATTTCTGCTTTACCAGAAAATTCGAAGTTAAATATTAATACTGCTTCGCCATTGGTTTTAGCAAGTATGGATGAAAAATTAGATATAGGAGCTATCGAAAGAGAATTACAGACACGCCAACAAAATTTAAAGTTCTTCCAAAATGTAGATGAATTATGGCAATTGAATGCTTTTTCAGCGGTTGATAGTCAAAAGCAAAATCAAGTAAATAGCCTTATTGATGTTAAATCCAGCTTCTTTCAAGCTCAGATTGAAGTTGTTCTAAATAATAGGAAGCGACAGTTTACTAGTGCTTTAATGAGAAAAGATAAGCAAGTATATGTTTATTCAAGAAGCATGGCTCCATTTAACTAAATAAATTTATTGATATTTTTTCTGAGTCTGTAATACTTGAAACTTATTAATAAAAGGGATGAGGTCATACTTCTGTATAGGCAGTATTTAAAGTAAAAATCAATATCTTCAAAATTTCTTCACATCTCTTATCATACTTTTTGCTAATTGTTTCTATTTGAAAAGTGGTGCGAAGTTTTTATCTTTTGCTTTATAATAATGTTCTTAGAAGGAATGATCGATTTGGCACATGTTAATTCGTAAGTTATTTAAGTTTGAAAATGCACACGTTGTACGTAACTGTACATCGGATCGTTGTAAGCGATCTATTCATGGGCATAGTTATAAAGTCGAGTTATTACTTAAAGCTTCGAAATTAGATCATGGACAAATGGTATATGATTTTGGGCTGTTAAAAGGCGTAATTAAGGACCTTTTCGATAGCTTTGATCATGCGATTTGTTTCTGGGAAAAAGATGATCCACAATATATTGATGCTTGTAAGACTTTTAGCGCGCGTTGGATCTCTTTACCAGTTTCGCCATCTGCTGAGCAATTTTCTCGAATCTTCTTCTATTTAGCTCAGCAAGTATTACAATCTACTGTTACCCAGAATGGGGAAGGTGATGTTGAAGTCTATTCAGTGATTGTTCATGAAACCGATACAGGTTATGCCCAAAGTTTTCTTGAGGATATTCAAAATGAACAAATGGGGCTGTTAAACCTTGAGGGAATTATTTTTTCAGAACAAGTCCAATCCGAATGGGCTGATCCAAATATGTATGAAAATTTAAAACAAGGGATTAAGTTTCATAATCCGCATGTTAACTTACAAGTAGAAGTGTAAGTTAACTTCCTTTTGTTTGTAGAAATGAAAATTGATCTAGGATGACATTAATGCAATTAACTGAGCAACAGCAAGATAAACTCAGTAAAGTTCAATTAGAAGAAAGCTGGAAAAGATCATTAACTCCATTTTTACTGAGTCCTTATATGGATAGTTTAAGAGACTTTTTGTTTCAACAAAAACAGGCTCAAAAAACTATATATCCACCAAGTAAACAAATATTTAATGCTTTAAATATTACGCCGTTAGAGCAGGTGAAAGTCGTTATATTAGGGCAAGATCCATATCATGGTCCAAATCAGGCAAATGGCTTAAGTTTCTCGGTTCAAAGAGGGGTTGCATTACCACCATCTTTACGTAATATTTTTCATGAACTACATACAGATTTGGGTGTGCCGGTTTCTCGTCATGGTGATTTAACCAAATGGGCTGAGCAAGGCGTACTTTTATTAAACAGTGTACTTACTGTAGAAGCAGGGCAACCCACATCACATCAAAAACAAGGTTGGGAAGAGTTTACTGACGCAGTAATTGATGTTTTAAATGAACAACGTGAACACATTGTTTTTATTTTATGGGGTGCTTATGCACAACGTAAAGGACAACGTATAAATAGAGAAAAACACTTGGTTTTAACTGCTGCACATCCATCGCCACTTGCTGCTAATCGTGGTGGTTTCTTTGGATGTAAAGTGTTTTCCAAAACAAATCAATATTTGAAACAACATGGCATTGAGCCCATAGACTGGCAATTGGACGCATGATGAACTCTCCCAATGTAAATAGCTATCATCCGGATTTGGTAGTTGAAGAAGCGAAAAATGGTTGGCGTATTGTACGTTTGAATCGACCTAAATCATTACACGCTTTAGATGAATCAATCGTAACGGCTCTATTACGAGTATTTGAAGATTTCCGTGATGATGAGCAAGTAAAAGCAATTTGGTTGGACTCGACTACACCAAAAGCATTTTGTGCGGGTGGAGATGTACGCAAATTACGTCAGCTGGTAATTAATCAGGAAGTAGAAACCGCAAATAAATTTTTCCAGCAAGAATATGCTTTGGATTTATTGTTACATAACTATGCCAAACCGGTTGTTGTTTGGGGCGAAGGATATGTAATGGGTGGTGGTTTAGGCTTGTTTATGGCTGCACCTTTCCGTTTGGTTACACCATATTCACGTTTGGCTATGCCTGAAATTAATATTGGTTTATATCCTGATGTTGGAGCAAGCCGTTTCCTTGCTGACCGTGGGCAAATTGGTTTATTTACTGGTTTGACAGGTTCTATTATGACGGCTGCTGGGGCATATAGCATTGGTTGGGCGACGCATATTTGTGAAGCACAACGTGATAATGTTCTACAGAAAGTACTCAATATTAATTGGGCTCACTATCCGGCAGGTGATTTCCGTGCAATCGATGATACTTTAAATAGTTTGCATCGACCGGTTGCAGCAGGGCCATTACAAAATTCGTTAGACGTTATACATAGTGTTTGCCGTGGTTCAAGCTTTGAACAAGACTATCAAGCGATCGTCAGCTTGCGAGATGCAAGCAGTGACTGGTTGCGTCAAGCGAGTGAAAACTTACAAAAGGGCTCGCCTAGTACGGCAGCAATTACTTGGTTGTTATGGCAATGGGGTAAACAAGTTCATTCTTGGGATGAAGTTTTTGATTTAGAAGCGCAAATCTCTGAATGGAAAATTCGCCATCCTGACTTTGTGGAAGGCGTACGTGCTCGTTTAGTCGATAAAGATTTATCGCCAGAATGGAAAGCATGTGAAGACCTTACATTACGAGGTATTTTGGCCGATGATCCACCGATCACGACGATTGATAGCTGGAATGCATTACTTAGACAATATGGCGTAGTGTCATAATCAATAATGTCTAAATTTAGTGATGAGTATTGGATGCAGCTTGCTTACGAGCAAGCTGAATTAGCAGCCAAGCAGGGGGAAATTCCTGTAGGAGCTGTAATCGTGAGTCAAAACAAGTTAATTGGAGCTGGTTTTAATGCTCCAATTGGTTTATCTGATCCTACGGCTCATGCAGAAATTCAAGCTATTCGTGCGGCTTGTGAGTCATTGAAAAATTATCGTTTACCTGAAGATGCGACTTTGTACGTTACGCTTGAGCCGTGCACAATGTGTGTGGGAGCATTAGTACATGCAAGAATTAAACATGTCGTATTTGGAACAACAGAACCTAAAGCTGGCTCACTCGTGAGTGCACGTCAATTATTAGAAAATGGTTATTACAACCATAAATTTACTTTTGAGCATGGATGTTTACATGAAAAATGTGCTCAACAGTTAAGTCTTTTTTTTAAGCAAAGACGTGAACAAAAGAAACAAGAGAAACAACAAAAAACGTCCTTAAATGATTAAAAAATGTCATGAGGTTATGGCACACTAACGCCGTTTCATTGACATGATTTATTTAAATAAGGAACTTTCATGCGTAATGTAATTACTATACAAAAAGAATTTAATGCTCCTCTTAGTGATGTCTTTAACCTGCTTTCTAAACATGCAGCTTACAACACTGCATTTGCTCCACTACAAGTTGTGCGTGTTAAAGATTCGGCAGATCCTGAAAGACCTGATGGAGTGGGTTCTGTTCGTCGTATGGGGTTTGGCGTGATTAAACCACTTAAAGAAGAAATCACGCATCTCGAAGAAAACAAACGTATTGAATAAAAACTGATTGATAATCCTCTAGTGAAACACCATTTAGGTCGAATCGAGTTCTCAGAAATTACTCCTTATATTACTTTGGTTACGTATCGTATCGAATTAACCGCAAAAGCTCCTGTTGTAAGTAAATTAATTCTTGCACAGCTAAAACTAGCGATTACACTAGGCTTTTCGAGATTAGCTAAAGCATTTGCTTCTTCGTGAGAGTTCAATGACAGTTCAAATTATTACTATTGATGGTCCGAGTGGTTCGGGTAAAGGAACATTAGCGGCGAAACTTGCTGCGTATTATCAATTTCATTTACTTGATTCGGGTGCCTTATATCGTTTGTTAGGGTTGTCATTACATAAACATGATTTATTGGAAAAATTAGATAGCCATTTAGATGAGTGTGTTAACTATGCTCGTCAGCTTAATATTAAGTTTGAAACCTCGGCAGAAGGAACATTAGTTTTCCTCGATGGGGAAGATGTAACCCAAACTATCCGTACAGAGCGGGTTGGAGAATATGCATCTAAAGTTGCAGCAATACCAGAGCTCAGACAAGCACTCTTTGAGCGCCAAAGAGCATTTGCACAAACTCCAGGATTAGTTGCAGATGGCCGAGATATGGCAACATCAATTTTCCCGGAAGCTAATGCTAAAATTTATTTGACTGCTTCAGCTGAGTCGCGTGCTGAGCGAAGAGTAAAACAGTTGCAGGGTATGGGGCTAGATGCTAAAATAAACGACATTTTAGCTAATATACAAGCGCGTGACAAAAGAGACATGGAGCGAGAAGTAGCTCCTCTCAAGCCAGCCGCAGACGCTTATATTATTGATAGTTCGGAATTAACGATCGATCAAGTATTTAAGTTGATGGTTGATTACGTCAATAGCCGTACTGTTAGCAACTAAGATTATCAGTTGACGCATAGCTTGATCAGTCTATAAAGACTATGTTGATACTTAACTAAACCGGCCTTGTCTGATCCAAGACCGCTGACTTTATCAGGTATATCATGACCGAATCTTTTGCAGCCCTCTTTGAAGAAAGTGAATTAAACCTCAACGTTGAAAAGGGTGCAGTCATCCAAGGTGTTGTTGTAAACATCGATAGTGACTGGGTTACTGTTGACACTGGCCTTAAATCTGAAGGCATTGTTGACCGTGCTGAATTTTTAAATGAACAACGTGAACTTGAAGTTCAGGTTGGCGATACTGTTGACGTAGTTGTTGAAGCTCTTGACAACGGTATGGGTCAAACAGTTTTATCACGTGAAAAAGCTAAACGTGCTGAAACTTGGACTAAACTTGAAAAAATCTTTGAAGATGGCGAAATCGTTACTGGTGTTATCTCTGGTAAAGTTAAAGGCGGTTTCACTGTTGACATCGGTCCTGTTCGTGCGTTCTTACCAGGCTCATTAGTTGACACTCGTCCTATCCGTGACACAACTCACCTTGAAGGTAAAGAGTTAGAGTTTAAAGTAATCAAGCTTGATGCTAAACGTAACAACGTTGTTGTATCTCGTCGTGCTGTTATGGAAGCTGAATCTTCTGCTGACCGTGAAGCATTACTTGCTCAACTTGAAGAAGGTCAAACAGTTACAGGTACTATCAAAAACCTTACTGATTACGGTGCATTCGTTGATCTTGGCGGTATTGATGGTCTTCTTCATATCACAGATATGGCTTGGAAGCGTATCAAGCACCCTTCAGAAGTTGTTGAAGTTGGTCAAGAAGTTACTGTTAAAGTACTTAAGTTTGACCGTGAACGTAACCGCGTATCTTTAGGCCTTAAACAATTAGGCGAAGATCCATGGTTAGCGATCATGAGCCGTTACCCTAAAGGTTCTATCGTTAAAGCACGTGTTACTAACTTAACTGACTACGGTTGTTTCGCTGAAATCGCTGAAGGCGTTGAAGGTTTAGTACACGTTTCTGAAATGGACCACACTAACAAAAACATCCACCCATCTAAAGTTGTTCAGATCGGTGACGAAGTTGACGTTATGGTTCTTGAAGTTGACGAAGAACGTCGTCGTATCAGCCTTGGTATCAAACAAACTCGTGCTAACCCATGGGAAGAGTTTGCTAAGTCTCATGAGAAAGGCGAAAAAGTTTCAGGTACAATCAAGTCTATCACTGACTTTGGTATCTTCATTGGTTTAAATGGCGGTATCGACGGTCTAGTTCACTTGTCTGATATTTCTTGGAACGAACAAGGCGAAGAAGCTATCCGTCGTTACAAGAAAGGTGACACTGTTGAAGCAGTTATCTTGTCTGTAGACGCTGAAGGTAACCGTATCAGCCTTGGTATCAAGCAATTGAACAGCGATCCGTTCAATGATTTCTTAGCTGCTAACGAACGTGGTGCTTTAGTTAAAGGTACTGTAACTGCAGTTGATGCTCGTGGCGCAACTGTTAAGTTAGCTGACGAAGTAGAAGCTACTCTTAAAGCTTCTGAAATCAACCGTGACCGCGTTGAAGATGCAACTAAATTCTTAGAAGTTGGTCAAGAAGTTGAGGCGAAAATCATCAACGTTGACCGTAAATCTCGCTCTATCAACTTGTCTATCAAAGCGAAAGACGAAGCTGAAGAGAAAGAAGCAGTTGCTAACTTGCGTACAGCATCAGCTTCTCAAGACAATGGTCCTAAGACTATTGGTGACTTGATCAAAGCACAAATGAAGTAATAAGTTAACAAAGTACAGTTTCATGTAACGAAATTGTACTTTTTATACAAATTACTGTAAACGGTAGCGTAGTATTCAACATACTGCGCTACCGTTTTGTATTTAAACAGGTTATTATCAAACGACTTAGAGTAGTAATAAATAACGAGGTCGTAGATGACTACTGAAGCTCTTAATAAGTCTGATTTGATTGAACGCATTGCGCTAAAAAATCCACACTTGGCTGAACCATTGGTGGAAGAAGCGGTTAAGATTATGATTGACCAAATGATCGAAGCTCTTTCGTCTGACAATCGTATTGAAATCCGTGGTTTTGGTAGCTTTGCATTACACCACCGTGAACCTAGAGTTGGTCGTAACCCTAAAACAGGTAAGTCAGTAGATGTTGCAGCGAAGGCTGTTCCACATTTTAAACCAGGTAAAGCACTTCGTGATGCAGTGAATGAATCTGGAAAATAAATAAAACTCATAAGTGGGGTGCCTATGCGTTATATTCTAATTGCATTACTCATTATTGTATTTGGCTATTCTTTAGCACTTGTTTTGCAGAACCCAACAGAACTTCCTGTTGATTTATTATTTACTCAAGTTCCTGCAATGCGTTTAGGTTTATTATTGTTGCTTACCTTAGCGCTTGGAATTGTAGTTGGGCTTTTATTAGGTGTACAAGTTTTCCGAGTTTTCCAAAAAAGCTGGGAAATCAAACGTCTTCGCAAAGATATTGATCATTTGAGAAAAGAACAAATTCAAAGTGCTCAATTGGCGGCAGCAGAAGCAGCTGCAAATGTAAGACACGAAAAAACTGTTGTAGATATTTATCCGCAAGATAAAAACTCTACTCCTTTATAATTTTGGTACTACTCTTTATCTCGTCATAAAGAGTAGTATTTTCCCTTCTATATTCCTCATTATCCTTCTAGTTTAAAATCACTATTTCCTCATTTAAGAACTTGGTTCAATAGATTTCTTTATTACTGGCTGACTTGTCTATTATAATAGCGCTGATTTTATGTGATGGAAGAAAGTCTCTTGAGTATCATTGTTGCGTTGGACGCTAAAAGCCAATATGACGCTTTAAAAATTGTTGAACAACTTGATCCTACTTTATGTCGCGTAAAAGTAGGTAAAGAGCTTTTTACTCATGAAGGCCCATCTGTTGTAAAAAAACTTCAAGAAGAAAATTTCGAAGTTTTCCTAGATTTAAAATTCCATGATATTCCAAATACGACGGCTCAAGCTGTATGTGCTGCCGCAGACTTAGGTGTATGGATGGTTAACGTACATGCATCAGGTGGCCGTAAAATGATGGAAACCTGTGTAGAGCGTTTAAAAGCAGGTAATTATCAAACACAATTAATTGCGGTAACAGTTTTAACTTCTATGGGCCGTGAAGATTTAAAAGATATCGGGTTAGATATTGAACCTGTAGAACAAGTTAAACGATTGGCGAAACTTACTAAAGAAAGTGGTTTAGATGGTGTAGTTTGTTCTGCTCAAGAAGCTAAAATTCTTCGTGAGTTAATCGGACAAGATTTCTCTTTAGTTACTCCGGGAATACGTCCTGAGGGTAGTAATGCAGATGACCAAAAACGTATTGTAACTCCGAAACAGGCAATGCTTGATGGGTCTACACATTTAGTTATTGGTCGTCCGATTACTAAAGCAGAAAATCCAACTGAAATGTTGAAATCAATTCTTACTTCAATTGCTTAAAAGTTTAAAAACACAGTAATTAAAAGTGGAGCGAGTAGACTTAAGAGTAAGCCGCTCATCATGGCATGTGGTACATAATGTGTGCCACATGACTGTTTTACCATTGCTAATGTTACATCCATTGAAGTAGCGCCAGCACTTGAAATTGCTGGACGTGGAAACCGCCAACCCATGGTATACATGAGTAAAATTGCAACTATCTCTCTAAATAGATCTGTGAGCAAGGCAATCCCACCTAACTCAGCTGAATGTAGCTGTGTAAATAAAATACCTGACATTGAATACCAACCATAGCCTTGGCCCAAAGCTAATATTTCATTAAGTGTAAACTCATGACCAAGTAAGAAATAGTTGAGAAACCCAGCTAAGCACGAGCCTATAAAGGCGGCCAAAGGTACAATAAGAATTTTCCAGCTTAACCATGTGCGATTAAAATGAGTAAAAGCAAGTTCGATTCCGATTAAAAAAATAAAAAGTAATAGTAAATACCAACTATTAAAGGGAATATGGGTATGTAATTGGGTAAGAAGAATTCCTAAAACCACGCCTATTGTTAAAGCTAAGAATGCCTTGGCAATATTTTTTAATGCATTCATAAAAAGTTGAAGTGAAATTTTCCCTTTAACACTTTCTTTATCAAAAATTGTATAGGCGAATAAGCAAGTAAAAAAAGAACCAAGAGAAGTGGTTAATGCAATTAATAGAGCAGGTGGAAGTATAGTAGAAGGATTATCAATTTGGTCAAGGGCGAGTGTTAGTTCTAAAGCCACACTGGTTAGTAAAATATAAGAAAAATAAGGCAGGATTTTAAAAATAAAATGCCGAATATTTAGGGAGAGTTTAGGACCTAGAAAATAACCAAATGCTAATACAAGAAAAATTTGAATAATGAGACTAATGGACTGCATATAATAATAGATAGATTGTTATCAACCTATCTATTATGTATTGAACATATTATGCTGCATAGTTCTGTGAGCATTTATTTAATAACAAATAATCTTTAGGATTAAGAGCCTGTAAATTATTTTGTGTAAGTTCCATTTTTTATAAATGATCTTTTAATC
>ERZ808232.86-NODE-86-length-30042-cov-18.405642_pt1 | contig 30042 bp, 24 predicted proteins | sample MGYA00521281_ERZ808232 | MGnify/ENA primary metagenome ERZ808232 (study PRJEB31515, sample SAMN02941833) | indoor metagenome | biome: House; feature: Kitchen Counter; material: surface | place: USA: Illinois | collected 2012-02-13 ... | reverse complement strand
ATACTAAACTGCGTAAAAAGAGATAGGAAGAATTTCACTAGGTGACCTTGACGTTTACTGGCAAATACGGAACACAGATGCCCAGCATGCTATGCCTTTTTTTTGTAGAAGGCTAGTGTGAATTGTTGCCAAAAAATACATCTACGCAAGTCGATACAAAAAAGTGATAATCTAATGTGAAACCGTTCTTATTTTTAAATTGAAGAATTTATGTTGCATTATCAAATTGAGTTCGATGATTACAAACAACACCTTGTTCACGTGACAATTCGCTTTTTAGCGAATCCAAATCAGGAACTATGGTTACCAACGTGGATTCCGGGCAGTTATCTCATTCGAGAGTTTTCTAAGCACATCGAGGCAGTAAAGGCCTATGATGAAGCTGGACGCATGCTCAATATTAAAAAGACTGAAAAAAATCGCTGGCGTTTATTTAACACCGATCACGAGTTAATTACTGTTGAATATGATGTTTATGCATATGATTTATCAGTACGTGGCGCTTATGTAGATCAAACGCGTTTATATATTAACCCTGCCTGTGTGTGTTTAGGCTTAGAAGGCCAAGAACAATCTGCATGTGAATTAGAAATCTTTTTGCCGGATGAATTAAAACACTTTCAATTAGCAACAGGATTAGCTTCAAAAAGTTTAGTAAAAGGACGTTTTACTTTAAAAGCTGATCATTATGATCAACTCATTGATAGTCCATTTGAACTAGCTGATCAAACGCGTTTTAGCTTCGAAACGCATGGAATTGAACATGAGTTTGTAATTTCAGGTACTCACGCTACGAATGTTGATCGTTTAAAAACGGATATTGAAAAAATTTGTGCAGCCGAAATTGATCTGTTTGGTTCGGCACCGTTTAAAAACTATACCTTCATGACCATGGCAACAGGGAATAGTTACGGTGGGCTAGAGCATTGCAATAGCACAAGTCTGATTACTCCACGAGATGATTTGCCGAAATCGAATGAACCTACTGAACCTTCGAAAGATTATCAACGTTTCTTAGGTTTATGCAGTCATGAATATTTTCATTCGTGGTTAGTAAAGTTTATCCGCCCAGAAAATTTTGCGAACTACAATCTGCATCAAGAAGGTTATACCTCGCTACTGTGGATTTTTGAAGGGTTTACTTCGTATTACGATGATTTAATTTTATTGCGCAGTGGCGTGATTTCCCAAAAGTCTTATTTAGATTTGTTGAAGTCACAGATTGATCGCTATTTGCAAAACCCGGGACGTTTTGTTCAAACAGTAGCAGAATCAAGTTTTGATGCTTGGATTAAATTTTATCGTCAAGATGAAAATTCGAATAATGCAGGCACGAGCTATTATAACAAAGGTGCATTAGTTGCCTTGTGTTTGGACTTAGGCTTACGTTTACGTGGTTCTAGTCTTGATGCCTTAATGCGTCGATTGTATGAAAACACGCAAAACGGTGTTCAGGTTAATGAGCGTACAATTTTTGATTTATGCGAAGAGCTAACAGGCGATAGTTGGGTAGAGCAAATCAATCATTTGATTAATACTACTGAAGAGTTACCACTTGATCAGTTATTCCCTGAGTTTGGTTTAAGTTATACGCTTAAAAATGATAAGACTTTAGCTTATGGTTTAAAGCTAGCTGATAAGCCTGAAGGTGTGTTAGTACAAAATGCTCACCGTGAGGGAGCTGGTGCTAAAGCGGGTATTTCTGCTAATGATGTCATTATTGCAATTGATGGACTAAAAGCGACCACAAAACTTATTGAGAAATATGCTAAACAAAAGGGTAATTACTCAGTCTTGGCTTTCCGCCGTGATGAGTTATTGTCGTTTGAAGTTACAAGTGACAGCATAAACTTAACTGAAGTTGAACTTATTATTGAAGATCAAAGCAAAGCTGACAAATGGTTAAAAGCCTAAATAACCGTTAATTAATTTATAAAAAACCGATGTTTCGTGCATCGGTTTTTGTTTTTTCTTAATTTCAAAACATAGAAAGAGTCTTTATCTTTGAGTTTGTTTTGAATGAAAAGTATAATAATTGTCAGAACTCTGAAAGATATCTCATGTAATTTAAGACTGTTCTATACCTAAAAAGTTGGTAAAAGCACATTTATTACCATAAGTTAGGTATAAGATTATTATCGATAGATTTAAATCATGTATTATTTCGCTGCGAAATGTCGTTATCACTGGATATTTCGTTGACTGAAAGCCAATGAGAGCCGATACTCTCAGGGTTTTATTTAAGCATATCGGTTCGTAGGCACTGGGCCAAAAGCTCGGTCCTCAAAACTCAATTCAACGGAAGGGGCTATATATGGCTGGTGAAAAGTCAACCATCATTTACACACTGACTGACGAGGCGCCATTATTGGCGACTTATTCGCTACTGCCGATCATTGAGACCTTTACTAAGCCAGCTGGTATCGAGATTGTTAAAAGTGACATCTCTGTAGCTGCACGTGTGCTCGCAGAATTCGCTGACTACCTAAGTGAAGAGCAAAAGGTATCCGACAACCTTGCTGAGCTAGGTCGTCTTACACAAGATCCAGATACTAACATTATCAAACTCCCAAATATTAGTGCCTCTGTTGCGCAATTGACAGCATGTATTAAAGAACTTCAATCTAAAGGTTATGCAATTCCTGACTATCCGGAAAACCCAGCGACTGAAGAAGAAAAAACAATCAAAGCTCGTTATGGCAAATGCCTAGGTTCAGCAGTAAACCCTGTTCTTCGTGAAGGTAACTCTGACCGTCGTGCTCCTGCTGCCGTTAAAAATTACGCTAAGAAACACCCTCACTCAATGAGCGAGTGGAAACAATGGTCGCAAACTCACGTTTCACACATGGAAGAAGGTGACTTCTACCACGGTGAAAAGTCAATGACACTTGACCGTCCACGCAATGTAAAAATGGAACTTATCACAAACAGTGGTAAGAGCATTGTTCTTAAGCCAAAAGTTGCGCTTCAAGAAGGCGAAATCATTGACTCAATGTTCATGAGCAAAAAAGCGCTTTGCGACTTCTATGAGAAACAACTTGATGACTGCCGTGAAGCAGGAATTTTATTCTCATTACACGTAAAAGCGACAATGATGAAAGTTTCACACCCGATCGTTTTCGGTCACTGTGTGAAAATCTACTATAAAGAAGCTTTCGAAAAACACGGTAAGTTGTTTGACGAATTAGGTATTAACGTAAATAACGGTATGGCTGGGTTATACGAGAAAATCGAAACTCTTCCAACCTCATTACGTGAAGAAATCATTGAAGATTTACATGCTTGCCAAGAACACCGTCCTGCACTTGCGATGGTTGACTCAGCAAAAGGTATCACTAACTTCCATTCACCTAACGACATCATCGTAGATGCTTCTATGCCTGCAATGATCCGTGCTGGTGGTAAAATGTGGGGTGCTGATGGTAAGCAATACGATGCTAAGGCAGTAATGCCAGAATCAACATTTGCCCGTATTTACCAAGAAATGATCAATTTCTGTAAATGGCATGGTAACTTTGATCCAAAAACAATGGGTACAGTACCAAACGTTGGTTTGATGGCTCAAAAAGCTGAAGAATACGGTTCTCACGACAAGACTTTTGAAATTCCTGAAGCAGGTATTGCAAACATTACTGATCTTGACACTGGTGAAGTGTTATTGACTCAAAATGTTGAAGAAGGCGATATCTGGCGTATGTGTCAGGTGAAAGACGCTCCGATTCGTGACTGGGTAAAACTTGCAGTAACTCGTGCACGTAACTCAGGCATGCCTGCGATCTTCTGGCTTGACCCATACCGTCCACACGAAAATGAATTGATCAAGAAAGTACAGAAGTACTTAAAAGATCACGATACGACTGGTCTTGATATCCAGATCATGTCTCAAGTACGTGCAATGCGTTACACACTTGAGCGTGTAGTTCGTGGCCTCGATACAATTTCTGTAACCGGTAACATCTTACGCGACTACTTAACTGACTTGTTCCCAATTATGGAACTTGGTACTTCTGCGAAAATGTTGTCTATCGTTCCGCTTATGGCGGGTGGTGGCATGTACGAAACTGGTGCGGGTGGTTCAGCACCTAAACACGTACAACAACTTGTGGAAGAAAACCACTTACGTTGGGATTCGCTTGGTGAGTTTCTTGCGCTTGCAGTTTCTCTAGAAGAAATGGGTATTAAAGAAAATAATGCTCGTGCGAAGTTACTTGCGAAGACACTTGATGAAGCGACTGGTAAATTGCTTGACAATGACAAGTCTCCATCACGTCGTACAGGCGAACTTGACAACCGTGGCAGTCACTTCTACTTGTCACTTTACTGGGCAGAAGCACTTGCTGCACAGAACGAAGATGCTGAGTTGAAAGCTAAATTTGCTCCACTTGCAAAAGCATTAGCTGAAAACGAACAGAAGATCGTTGCTGAGCTTGCTCAAGTACAAGGTAAACCAGCTGATATCGGTGGTTACTATGCAGTTGACCCAGCGAAAGTAAGCGCTGTAATGCGTCCAAGTGCTACATTCAATGCAGCGCTTTCAACTGTTCAGGCTTAATTACTAATTCGTTAGTACATAGCTAAAAGCCGGGGCATCAGCACCGGCTTTTTATTTTTATAAAATAAAAGTCATTAAAAAAAGCCCACTAACGTGAGCTTTAAAACTTAAATATTTTTATCGGCTATTGCGGCTCCGACCACGTGGTGCTTTGGTATTTGGACGCGTTGTACCGTTAGTCTTACGACGCGGTTTTTCACTTTCATCCATTTGCCAAATACGCTTTGTACCAGATTTTTTCGCAGAACCATCTTTGTTCTTGCGAACCATTGGCTTACCGCCAGTGCCACCCGGTTTTTTCACATACGAACGTGAACGATAAGGTTGTTCAGCCGGAACATCTTTAAAGTCTGGGTAGAGTAGAGGCTCAATCTCTTTGGTTTCGCCCGGTTGTAATCCCAATTGAACTAAGTCAATCGTACCAATTTTTGTACGAATGAGACGTAAAGTCGGAAAACCTACCGCAGAGGTCATGCGACGAACTTGGCGGTTACGACCTTCACAAATAGAGATTTCAATCCAAGATGTTGGAATGCTGGCACGGTAACGTACAGGAGGATCGCGGTCCCACAACCATTCAGGCTCACTTACCTTAATTGCTTTAGCTGGTAAAGTCATACCATCATTAAGCTCTACACCCTTACGAAGCTGCTCGAGTGCTTCTTCGGTTACATCGCCATCAACTTGAACTAAATACGTTTTGTATTTTTTATTCGCAGGGTTGGTAATGAACTGATTTAAACCACCATGATCAGTTAAGAAAACTAAACCCTCAGAGTCCATATCAAGACGGCCTGCTATGCGCAAAGTCGGGTCATCTACAAAGTCAGAGACCGTCATGTGTGCTTCGTCTTTACGAAACTGGGAGAGAACGTCATATGGTTTGTTGAGAATGACGATTTTCATAAAAAATGACTTCTTCTTTCAAATAAGCGGTAAAAACATTGAGCTATATTTAAGTGCGAAATTTGCTTATTTCCCACATAAATCTCAAAAAGGGTTAAATTCGATTAAGCTATTATGCGTTAATAAAAGTTGAAAGTATTGTTTATCGATAATTATTTTTGTTTGGTTAGTTAAATATTATAAAAGGGAGAATCTACATAATGGGTTATCAGAAGATCGTGGTTCCTGCCGACGGTGATAAAATTACAGTAAAAGCAGACCTGTCACTGAATGTACCAAATCATCCAATTATTCCTTTCATTGAGGGTGACGGTATTGGTGTAGATATTACACCGGCAATGAAAAAAGTTGTTGATGCGGCAATTTTAAAAGCCTATGGCGGCAAACGCTCTATTGAATGGATGGAAGTGTATTGCGGTGAAAAGGCCAATAAAATTTACGGTACTTATATGCCGGAAGAAACCTTTGAAGCGCTGCGTGAATTTGTAGTTTCTATTAAAGGCCCTTTAACTACACCAGTCGGTGGCGGCATTCGTTCACTCAACGTTGCACTACGCCAAGAACTGGATTTGTATGTATGTGTACGTCCTGTGCGTTGGTTCCAAGGCGTCCCTTCACCCGTTCAACATCCTGAGTTAACTGACATGGTAATTTTCCGTGAAAACTCGGAAGATATTTATGCGGGTATTGAATGGAAAGCAGATTCTGAAGAAGCTAAAAAAGTCATTAAATTCCTTCAAGAAGAAATGGGGGTCACAAAAATTCGTTTCCCTGAAGGATGTGGTATTGGTATTAAACCCGTTTCCAAAGAAGGAACACAGCGCTTAGTTCGTAAGGCCATTCAGTTTGCAATAGATAATGACAAACCTTCAGTGACTCTTGTTCATAAAGGCAACATTATGAAATATACCGAAGGTGCCTTTAAAGAATGGGGGTATGAGTTAGCGCTAGATCGTTTCGGTGGTGAATTAATCGATGGTGGCCCATGGGTTAAAATTAAGAACCCTAAAAATGGTAAAGACATCATTATTAAAGACGTGATTGCAGATGCTTTCTTGCAACAAATCTTGATGCGTCCTGCTGACTACTCTGTAATTGCAACCCTTAATTTAAATGGTGACTATATTTCAGATGCTTTAGCAGCAGAAGTAGGGGGAATCGGGATTGCACCAGGTGCGAATATTGGTGGAGCTATTGCAGTGTATGAAGCAACGCATGGCACTGCACCTAAATATGCTGGGCAAGATAAAGTCAACCCGGGTTCAATTATTCTCTCTGCTGAAATGATGCTCCGTGATATGGGGTGGACAGAAGCAGCGGACCTGATTATTAAAGGTATTTCAGGGGCGATTGCAGCTAAAACCGTAACTTACGATTTTGAGCGTTTAATGCCGGGAGCGACCTTGTTACGTTGCTCAGAATTTGGCGACGCCATAATTCAACATATGGAAGATTAAACTTTCATAGAAAAGCCCTCAATTGAGGGCTTTTAAAGTCTTTAGATTTATAATTTTGAAAAATAATAAAAAATAAGAATATTAAACGTTAAAATTTTAGCTAAGAATTAGCCGTATATGCCCACAATATACATGCTAATATCGTTAAACTGAGCAATATTAAGCCTTGCCCATGATGTGTTGCATACAGTGGTACATTTCCAATGGTATGCGTCATTTTGTAGTTTAGAATAGGCCGAATACAAAAGAAAAAAAGCGGTAATGATAAAATCACTGTATTACTAATTTTAATTGTATGGCGAAAATAGTAACTAAATAGTCCTATTAGGGCGGCATACAATAATGTTTTAAATAGCACCTCTCCACTGGTGTATATATCTATACCGAGATAAAAATTAAACTTCCATATCAGAAGACTAACTGTAGCAATTATTGCGATAATACCTACAACAACGGCATTTGCTGGGTTTGATACATTGAACATTTTTAGAGTTTTTAATTGATATAAATTAATTTGCTTAAAATATATATTATAAAAACATAGAGTACAGTGACGATTTTTAACTTTATAAAACTCCCTAAAAATCCTCATTTAGACATTTTGAGACTCAAGCGAGTTTGAGCTTGTTTCTTTAAATACCCATAGGGCAAAACAAAATATGATCACGATGAGTAGCCCTAAACTTTGACCATGACCTGAGAGATAAAACGGAACATCTGGGATAGTTTGAATGGCCTTGTAGTCAAGAATTGGCTCTAGCCAAAAGTATGCAAATGGAACAGCAATTAAAAATTGTGTTGTAAACTCAATATGATTGCGTGTTAAAAAGCCCAAAATAGCTGCTGTGAGAATATAGATAACAATCCTTACCGAGACTTCGTATGATGTTGTCATATCTAGTGCAAAGATGGTCTGACACTTAAATGCCAGTAATAAAACACCGATAAAAGCGAACATCGCCAAGAGCTTTAAAAGCTCATCAATATAATTGTTATTGCTCATGTTTTGCTCAATTTTAAGTATTAAAAATTATAAATTTTGACTGAATATAGATCAGAAAATAGCTCTCTACATTGACATAATATGACATTTTTTGTCAGTTAAGTATTTTAATAAGGCTACTAAAATAGTTGTTATGCGGTTTGTTCTACTGATCTATTCATTAATTTTTATTTTGACAATATACGACTACTCAATGGAAAAGCCCCTGATATATCGGGGCATTTTTTATTGCATAAATTCGGGATGTTTAGCAGTTTTAGGTATCCCGATTTTCTTTTGATAACTCTGGTCTAGGGCTTGAATAATAAGAACGAAAGCAACTAGAAATACAGGAAAGAGCAGAGTTTTCATGATTTGGTTTCTCCGAGAGTGGTGGGTATGGAAGAACGGGTGCGAACTAAAAGGATTAAAGCGAATAGCAAAACAATGCCACCCATTAAGAACAGGTGTGCATAAGACCAATGCAAGTGATGCAAGGTACTAATCACTACGCCACCTAATAACTGAGTGCTGGCAAACCCAATGGTGGCAAGGCTCCAGATTTTTTGATAACGCTGTTCATAAATCTGCAGCAGGCTATAAGAGCTAATAAATACGGTGGCAGGTGTGAGTAAACCTGTAAGAAAGGACGATAAAGTGAGCAAAGCAGTAGCATGTGAAAAAAAAGGTAGGGCAACTGCCAAGCAATAGACACCGTATAGACATTTAATTGCCTGCAAATATCCAATAAAGCGGCTTAAACAATACGCCACAAAGGCGCCAATACAACTTCCAACCCCATAAAGAACCCAAAATAAGTTTCGTTGTTGCAATGGAAAATGTAGGGTTCCCGATAAATAGTCCATCCAAAACAAAGAGTGAGGGATATATGCAAAAGCACTGCACATATAAGCAATAATAATGACCAGTCCTAAACGTGAATGTTTGAAGTTTTGAGGAGCGTGATTGGCCGTTTGAACGGACTCGGTAGGTGGATGCCTTAATAACTGAAAAAGTACCAAACTGCCAATAATGGAAATGGCGGCAAAAATTTCCCAGACATATTGAACAGGCATATTTTTAAGTGCAGGAATAATGAGAGTGGCAGATAACACGCCTGCGCCAATACCACTAAACCCTAAAAAATTGACTTTGAGCCTTTGGCTAATTGCAATATTTTTCATGGCAAAGCTGGGCGCCAAAATCATGAGTAGGCCACCTGCGATACCTGAAATGGTGCGCCAGAGAACAAACCAAGCCAAAGACATGTGTATAAAAGAACAGCAGAGTAGGCTTAAGCTACCTAAAACCGCCGAAGTTATAATCAAAGCGGGTATAGATTTTTCTTTAATGCTAAACAGTGCCAATAATGCGCCAACCAGATAGCCCAATAAATTTGCACTTCCTAAATAGCTTGCAAAATCATGAGTCCATCCATATTGCACAATCATAATAGGCATGAGTGCGGTATAGGAAAATCTAAAAATACCAATTCCTAGGCAAGTCGCTAAAAAGACAAGCAGGCTCATTCGATAGAATGTAGACATGAGAAATCTCTCAATTTTTTTATTATTAAAAGCGAGTTTATTTATCATTAGAAATGATTTAATATGATATTAATTATCTTGTTTTGAGATAGTGGCATGTTGCTTAAGTCTTTAGAGTTTTTTTTAGCGGTTGCAGAGAGTGGAAGTTTTTCATTGGCTGCACAAAAAATGTGTACGGTTCAATCCAATATCACGAGCCACGTGAAAAAGCTTGAAGAAGAGTTAGGTGTGATTTTATTAAATCGTCATAACCCCGTTACATTAACCAATGCAGGACACCAGCTACATAGTTATGCTGTGCAAATGATCGCACTGCATAATAAAGCGAAGACAATCTTCCGAGAAGGTGATATTGACCCGAATGAAACTATTCGTTTGGGCAGTATGGAAACGACAGCAGCAATACGACTTCCGCAATTGCTTAATGAATGTATGCAGCAACATCCGAATTTGCCGCTTGAACTTCAAACTCACCCGACAGGATATTTGTTAAATGCTGTGCAACAAGGAGAAGTCGATTGTGCTTTTGTCGCTTCTAAATATGTGATTCCAGAGCTATATAGTTTTCCGGTGTGGCAAGAACAACTGGTTTTGGTTTGCCCAAAACAACAAATTGATTTTCCCGACATTACCACCCTCGCAAAGACTCGATTTATTGCATTTCGACAAGGATGTTCCTATCGGCATGCAATTGAGTTGTTTTTAAATGATCACAGTGTGCCACCTTCGCAAATTATGGAAATGGGCAGTCTGGATGGCATTGTAAGCTGTGTGGAATTAGGTGTCGGTTTTGCTTTATTGCCAAAGTCATATCTGAATAAAGTAGCCGATAAAGTCTCATTAAGTTGTTTTGAAATTAACACTGAATCTGCACATTTCACTACTTATTTGGTCGCCCAGCCTCCTGAAACGTGGGGCAGTAATTTAAAGCAATTTATTTGTTTTATTGAGCAACAATTTATACAGAAATGCGCTTAATTTTTATACATAAATATCTAACGTAACTTATGTTTTAAAAGTGATATATATGTATTTAAAAGTCATTTTATATTCTCATTCAGATCGGTAATGATCTGCATGCTAGAAAATTGTTGAAAAGGGTAGTTTATATAGGCCGGCTATGGTCAAATATGCCCCCTTAAAAGATGACACAAGCAATAATTTGGAGTTTGGGAATGAATATACCCTTAATCATCAATATTGTGGTTTTTGTCGGGTTAATATTTTTACTCGCCCAAACACGTAAAACGGACTGGAGCTTATCTAAAAAAGTTCTAGCTGGCTTAATTTTAGGTGTAGTGTTTGGTTTAGGACTACATTTGATTTATGGCGGTGGCCATCCGATTCTTGCTGAATCTATTAGCTGGTTTAATATTGTTGGTAACGGCTATGTAAAACTTTTACAAATGGTCGTGATGCCTTTGGTCTTTGTTTCGATTTTAGGTGCGGTAGCGAAGCTACACCAAGCTTCTTCTTTAGGAAAAATCAGCTTCTACACCATCGGGACTTTGTTATTTACCACACTCATCGCTGCGCTGGTTGGGGTATTTGTGACGAACTTGTTTGGTTTAACTGCCAAAGGTTTGGTACAAGGAGCGGCTGAAACAGCTCGACTTACTGCAATTCAGACTGACTATGTGGGTAAAGTAACAGACTTAAGTGTACCTCAATTTATTCTTTCTTTTATTCCGAGTAACCCTTTTGCTGAGTTAACGGGTGCAAATCCGACTTCAATTATTAGCGTGGTTATCTTTGCTGTCTTTTTAGGAATAGCAGCACTCAACCTAATGAAAGATGACGCAGAAAAAGGTCAACGTATTCTGACAGCTATTCAGACATTACAGTCTTGGGTAATGAAGCTTGTTCGTTTAGTGATGACGCTTACACCATATGGTGTTTTTGCCCTCATGACGAAAGTTGTGGCAAGTTCAAATGTCGCAGATATCTTAAACCTAGGTGGTTTCTTGGTGGCGTCTTATTTAGGTTTGGCGATTATGTTTGTCGTGCATGCCATTATCTTGACCCTGACAGGTGTTTCTCCACTTAAGTTCTTCAAGAAAGTTGCTCCGGTTCTAACATTCGCGTTTACGAGTCGTTCAAGTGCTGCAAGTATTCCACTGAGCATTGAAGCGCAAACTCGTCGTTTGGGCGTGCCTGAGTCTATTGCAAGTTTCTCTGCCTCTTTTGGTGCCACTATTGGACAAAATGGTTGTGCGGGTTTATATCCAGCCATGCTCGCAGTCATGGTTGCGCCAACTATGGGTATTAACACCCTAGACCCAATGTGGATTGCTTCGTTAGTGGGTATTGTGACTTTAAGTTCAATTGGCGTAGCCGGTGTTGGTGGTGGTGCAACTTTCGCAGCATTGATCGTACTTCCTGCTATGGGCTTACCTGTAACATTGGTTGCTCTTCTTATTTCAATTGAACCACTCATTGATATGGGACGTACTGCGTTAAACGTAAATGGTTCGATGACTGCTGGTGTAGTTACAAGCCAATTTATGGGGCAGACCGACAAAGCTATAATGAATAGCGAAGATGAAATTGAATTAACTCAACATCATTAAGAGTTAATATTAAACGGCTCTCCACTCTGGATGAGCCGTTTTTTTATATGTGTAACTTGCAACTGTGATGTTAATTTTTAAAAAACTGTATCTATTTTTCTTTTAAATAATTTTCGAAAATGAGCCTATTAAGAAAGAGAGCACTAACATGAAAATGTATCAAGTCGATGCTTTTACCAAAGAGCTATTTCGTGGAAATCCGGCTGCTGTGATTGTTGGAAAAGAGTGGCCAGATGCAGATTTAATGCAAAAGATAGCACTTGAAAATAACTTATCTGAGACTGCTTTTGTAAAAATTATAGACTCTGAAAATTATGAAATACGCTGGTTTACTCCAACGGTTGAGGTGGATTTTTGCGGGCATGCGACTCTTGCGAGTGCTTTCGTATTATTTAAAGATTTTACTGAGAAAAAGACTCTTAATTTTCATGTACGAAACTTAGGTTTGTTTGTAGTTCATCAAGATGAAGATGGCAAAATCAGAATGGATTTTCCAATTCGTAAAGCTCAGCAAGTTGAAGATTATCCGGCTATTTTACGTCAAGCATTAACAAAACCGTTTAAAGCGGTTTATCAAAATGTTCAAGCCTACATTGTTGAATATGAGTCAGTGCAAGATGTGTTAGATGAGCAACCTGACATGAACTTACTTAAAGCCTTAGGTAAACGGACTGCAATTACAACTACAACGATGGATGTTGCAATAACTTCAAAAGCTGACCATCAATATGACTGTGTTTCTCGTTATTTTGCACCTGTCGCAGGCATTGATGAAGACCCGGTTACCGGTTCAATTCATACCGCAATAGCGCCGCTATGGGCAGAGAAACTCGCTAAAAATAATATTGTGGCCTATCAGGCTTCTAGCCGTGGAGGCGTTTTGTATTGTAATGTCTTAAATCAGGAACGTATTGAAATTTCGGGATATGGCAAACTTTATATGCAAGCCGAAATTTTTCCTTAAAATATAAGGCCGTTTAAATAAACGGCTTTTTTTTCAAATCTTTACTAGGAAAGTCAGCTCAAATTTCCTACTATAGTCACACAACTAATGATTTTTTATTATTCAAATTAATTGGTATTTATATGTTTATGCAGTTTAAACAACTGACTCTCTCCCTATGTATTTTTGGTTTAAGTGCTGCCTCTTTTGCACAAACAACATTAGTAAAAAGTAAGCAAAATGTTGAGGAATATAAATTAGATAATGGTTTTCGGGTAGTGCTTGCGCCGAATGACAAAGAAAATAAAATCTTTATTAATACCATTTATTTAACGGGTTCTTTAAATGATCCACAGGGTAAAAGTGGTTTAGCACATTTACTCGAACATTTAGCATTTAAAGGCACGCAAAATGTAAAAGGTGAAGAATTCCAACGCCGTTTAGATCAATATACGTTAATGACGAATGCGAGCACGGATTACTATTCAACCAAATACACCAATATTGTCCGTCCAGAAAAAACAGCACTCGATCAAGTACTGTACCTTGAATCTGAGCGCATGGACAAATTAGTTCTACAAGAAAAATTTGTGCCTTCTGAAATTGAAATCGTAAAGCGTGAACGTGAAGTCCGTATGGATCAGCCTTTTGCTGTCTTGATGGATCAAATGTGGAAGTCGGCTTATGGTAATCAATATCTAGGTCGACTACCGATTGGTGATTTACCTGAGCTTAAGTCAATTAAAATGCCTGAGTTGAACCAGTTCTATCGCAGTTGGTATGCGCCTAATAATGCGGTTATGGTGATTTCAGGCAAGTTTGATAAAACTGATGTTTTAAAAACGATAGACCAATATTTTAGCCCAATTCCTGCAAGAGCTGTGCCTAAGCCTGTTCAAGTGCCTGTGTTAGATTCTACAAAACTCAAAAACCGTGAGTTTGTGGTGAAAAAGGGTAGTGATTTGGCCAAATTCCATATCTATATGGATGGTAAAAACACAAAAATTCAACCGGAACTGGCTTTCGCACCTATGTTGTATACCATGCAGCCAAGTGGTCATTTGTACCAAAATATGGTTGAAACAGGTGTTAGTACAGACGTTCAGGCATCAACATGGCTAGATCAAGATTTTAACGTCGTATTTTTAGGTGCTATTTATTCACCAAAAAATGACCCTAAAAAAGTTGAAAGCGCTTTGCTCTCTGGAATTGAAAAGGGTAAACCTTTTACAGAGACTGAGCTAAATCGTGTAAAAAGCTTAATGAAAACGCAAGGTGAGTTAGTCAATAAAGATGCCGTTGCTTTGGGTTCGCGTTTAAGTGATTACACTGTAGCGGATGGGCAATGGGACCAATATTTCAAAGATTTAGATTCAATTGATAAAGTGAAGCTCAATGAGGTAAATCAAACCTTAAAACAGTTCCTTGTTGCAGGTCATCGTATTGATGGCGATATTTTGCCAACACCAGAAGACCAAAAGAAAGCATTACAACTCGACGCAAAAGATAAGCCTAAAACATTAGATCAAACAGATGTTAAAGCAGAGCCTTTAAAAGATCCGAAAGTTTATCAACAAGAAGTTGCCGAGTTTTTAAAAACGTCTAAGCAATATGCCGAAAGTAATGAGAAAAAGATCATTCGCGGAAAACTTAAAAATGGAATGAAGTATGCTTTATTCCCTGTAGAAACCCGTGATGATCGTACCTATGCCACCATTACTATGGATTTTGGTACTGAAAAATCTTTATTCGATAAAGGTACGGTTGTTGATTTAACTTCATATTTATTGCTTCGCGGTTCTGATAAATATAGCTTGCAAGATATTGCCGATAAATCGATTGATGCAGGTGGCGCGGCTTATGCGAGTGCCGATGGCAATGGCATGACCATTAATATTCAATCTAAAACTGAAAAGTTTGATGAGTTTTTCAAGTTTGTTCTAGAGGTCATAAAAAATCCTAAATTTGAACAATCTCAATTTGACTTAATTAAATCTCAAAGCTTATCTAGTCTTGATCGTCCTTATACGGAACCGGATGTCGTGGCAGGTTTAACATTGTCGCGTTTAATTGAAGAATACCAACCAGGTGATTTGCGTTATCACTTTGAACCTGAGTTGGCTAAAAAACAATTAAAGAATGTGACTCAAGAACAAGTGAAAGAGCTATATCAGCATTTCTTTGCAATGAATCATGCACAAATTGCGATTACGGGTGCATTTGATGCCAAGAAAATGAAAAAGTTATTGAATCAAGAGTTTGGGAGCTGGAACAGTAAGCAGCCATATGAAAAAATCTTGATTCAACATGTCGATTTTCCTGCTCAACAAGTACATGCTTTATCTGAACAACGTGAGTTTGGTAGTTATCAAAGCGTACTTGCCTTACCAGTTGGGAAAAACCATCCTGACGCTTCTGCATTAATTTTAATGAATTACATTTTGGGTGAATCTCAAATTTCATCACGTTTGGCTCAAGAGCTTCGTGAAAAAAATGCATTGGTATATGGTTTTGGTACTGGTTTGCAATTAGATCGAGACACGAATGTAGGTGCGTTAAGCATTAGTGCAAATTATACGGCTGGTCGCTCGGCACAAGTTTCTGCTTCAGTTCATAAGGTTCTAAATGACTTAATTACTCATGGTATTACAGAGCAAGAGCTTGCAGCAGCGAAGGCGGATATCATGAAGAAACGTGTTACTGCCTTAGAAGATGAACGTAATATTCATGGTATGTTGAATCTAGAGCTTGAGTCAGGTAAAACATTACTTGACCGTGTTAAACATGATCAAGAGTTAACAAAGTTAACGGTTGCTGATGTGAACACAGTTATTAAAAAATATATTAAACCTTCAAATCTTGTTGAAGTTATGGCTGACCAGTATGGTCAAGCACAAAGGCAGTAAATAATTGCCAAATAAAAAGCCACTTCATGTGGCTTTTTATTTGAGTGGTAAAATATTTTAATGGTCGTGTTTGTGAGTATGAAAATCTTCATTCTTACGGAAACGTAAGTAGTTATCGAACTGTTCACAATACTCATCAAAGTTATCTTCAAGCATCATTTGGAACTGTTGAAGAAGATAAGACATCACCTGATCTTTTGCATCACGCATTTCATTACCATCTTTAAAATTATTGGCAGCCACCCATGTATTAAAACGAGCAGTTGCAAATAACATGGCTGCGCTCACTTGACCACGAAGCTCGGCCGGGTCTGGCTTTTGGCCTTTTAGCGGGCGACAAAAATCATTTGCTTGTTTAATGAATTCATCCGCACGCTCAAAGAAAACAGCATTTAACGCTTCTTCTTCAGTAATATCTGTTGCATTAATCTTTTGAGACATGACTTATTCCCGCAAAAATAGAGCTGCTTATTATAGGCAAAGCCTTGCGGAAACAAAACCTTTGCCTTAGTCTGTAAATAGCCTAAGTATTGGGAGTTATAATATGCAAGATGCAATTGCCGTTCAAAGTCTAAAAACAGACATTGCTTTATTACGCCAGCATATTTTTCCACCCCAATATTTGGAGCATGTAGAAGGGCTGCCAATTTATTATGGTTTGCAAGAAGAAGTCTTGGCCTATTACCAACAATGGAAAGATTTAATAGAAAGGGCACAAGAGCTTTTTCAACCTTTTATGGAAGATGAATTACCAGATGCAATTCATTTACCAAGCCATCTAAACTTACCCTTATTCTTTTTTCATGTGGACCGTATTCGTATTAATAAAACACGCGCAAAAGAATCAAAAACTTTCCGAGGTGTTGCAAGTCTTATTGAAAAATGTGGGCAGTTTGAAACAGATCAGATATTTACCATGCAAGAATGGTTGCAGAGTGATGACACCGCAGCATTAGTTGCACATCGTGAATTTATCGATTTAAGGACTTATGTGTTTCAACATGGACAAAGTGAATATACGCGTTCACGTTTTTATACAAATGGGATTGTGTTGGGTGTAGAGCCTCACTTTAAACTTGTTGATGCTCGTGATAAGCCAAGAAAACAGCGTAGTGATAGCTATAGTGACCCATTAGCAGATAACGGTGTATGGAAAGTATTTGGTAAATATAGATAAAAAGTCGCGGCATATTTGCCGCGACTTCAAGATTCTTACCAAAATGTTTTTGCCTGTTTAAATTTTTGCAAAGCTTCGGCAGACTGATTTTGTAAATAAGGTTGTTTGGCTTTAACCCATCCTAATGCAAACCAAAAATGTGGGTCGTGTTCAATCGCTTTATTAAATAGATCTTCGGCAATAAATAAGTCGTTATAAAATCCTAAAGTATTTTGCACAGGCTGTAATTGTTTTAAAAACTGCTGAACATTTTTACGAGGATATAAGCTCGATATAAACTCAATGCAGTAACGAAGCTGTTTGGCTTTCTTGCGCGTTCTGTGTTGTTCGGTGACTTCAAGTTCAGTGAAATGATCGGCATTACTCACCACTTGATGATGTAACTTATCTAAGCTTTTTCCTATATATTTTTTCAATTTTCCTTTGGCGTTTTGATCTTCTTCTTCTGAATAGGCAAATGCTAATAAGGCAAGTATAAGCTTAATGGTGTCTGCTGATTTAAACAGTGTGGCAAGGTCTTTTAATGGCTGTTCAGAGAGCGGAAGTAAAAGCTCAGGTGAACCATGCTGCACAATCATCGGTAAAATTTCGGTACGAATAGCATCTTCATCTCGCGTGTTTCCAAGCTGACGGAACAGTTCGGCAATTTGCTCTTCCCATACAGGGTTTAACTCGTCTGACCATGCTGAAAAATGTTTTAGTGCACTACGTAAACGGCGTAAGCTTACACGTGCCTGATGAATGTGCTCAGCCTCGGCAACTCCATCGGCAATTGCGGCCATGTTAGGCAAGAATTGTCCCAAACAGTTTTCTACAATCTTTTTGAGTGCCTGTTCTGCTGAAATGTCTTTATCTAAGTTCAGATTTTTTGCGTGAACAGCCGGTGAAGCAGCTTGCCCCAATGCGAGTAAATTACCGCGCTCGGCTTTACTTCTAACATCGAGCCAAAGTTCATAACGATTAATCCATTGCTGAGCAAATTGAATAAGTGTTTTAACTGCACCTTGTTTAAGTTCGAACTCAACTTCGCAAATTTTGCTTTGTGCTGTTGCTGTTTTTACGACGCCGTCATCGAGACAGACTTCAATTGCCGTGTAATCTGCTTCAAAAACATGATAGGTACGTTGTACATCAGTCTCAAACTGTAAGCTTAGCTTTTCGACTTCAGAGCCTAAAGCTTGAGTAATCAAATCTGTGACGGCTTTATTGTCTTTATATAACTCAAGGTTTAAGTCAGGTTCTTGATCGCATTTTCCTAAAAAAACTTCTTCTTCGACACGATGTAAATGACTTTGGCCGGCAGCCTTAAAGGTTTGTACCCACAGATCATTTTCTTTACGTAAGCGTAAGGCCATACCATTTTTTGCAAGTAGGCGGTCTGGCGTATCGTAATACTTGGCCTGTAAATGAATATGCTTAGCTTTATGTTTTTTTAAATATTGCTGGACGGTTTTTTTCTTCGATTCAGGTAACTGAAACTTAAGCTCAACTTCAACCATAACGGATCTCCCTGAATCAGGTATTTAAACTATCTTGAATAAGTATAATAGCTTAGCGCTAAAAATAATGTTTTTGATAGAGAAAGTTACAATCAAACATATGACGCTACACTTTTATTTAGGTGTACAATCAGGTGATGTTTTGATCAAATAAAAATCAGGAAGATGATCGTGAATGCACCCGTAAATTTTAATCATGAAACTCAGCCAGAGTTTGAGTTACCTATTAAAAACTATCAGGAATTTTATCGTTTTTATTTAACTGAACACCGTAATATTATGAGCAGACGCTTACATGCGGTGGGAAGTAGCATTGGTCTATACTTTTTTTCAAAAGCTATTCGTAAGAAACAGGCCAAATACGCACTCTATGGTTTAGTTTCTGGCTATACATGTGCATGGGTTGGACATTTTATGTTTGAAAAAAATAAACCTGCCAGTTTTAAACAACCGCTTTATAGCTTTATTTCTGATTGGCGAATGCTCTCCGATGTTGCGACTGGTCGGTTAAGTTTAATTGATCGCAAGCACGATAAGATTGATTCTTAAAAGAGAGAATATGATAAAATTTAAAATAATAAAACGACATATACTGTCGCACAGCTGCTTAGGCAGCTTTTTTATTACCTAATGTTTAAGTAATATAAGAAAAAACAAGAGAAATCAAAAGAATGGAACAACTTAACCCATCTGACTTAAAAGCAATATTACATTCTAAACGAGCTAATCTGTACTACCTTGAACATTGTCGAGTAATGCAAAAAGATGGGCGAGTTTTATATCTCACTGAAGCGAAGAACGAAAACCAATATTGGAATATTCCAATTGCTAACACCACTGTAATTTTACTTGGAACAGGTACATCCATTACTCAAGCTGCGATGCGAATGTTATGTAGTGCAGGGGTATTGGTGGGGTTTTGTGGAGGTGGTGGAACACCTTTATTTGCAGGTAGTGAGGTGGAGTGGTTAACACCACAGTGTGAATATCGGCCAACGGAATATATGCAAGGTTGGATGAGTTTTTGGTTTGATGAAGCCAAACGGTTAGACGTGGCAAAACAATTTCAATTTGCCCGGATTGAATTTATCCGCAAAATTTGGGCGAAAGATAAAGATTTAAAAGATGAAGGTTTTTACTTAGATGACCTTGATATTCAGCAAGCCTTAAATGGTTTTGAAAAGAAAATTCCTAACATGACTAAGGTTGGGGATTTATTACTTGCAGAGGCTCAAACAACCAAACAACTTTATAAAATTGCAGCGACTCGTTGCAAACTCAGTTTTGAACGGAACCCTGAGCAGGGTGATTTGGCTAATGACTTTTTGAACCATGGCAATTATTTGGCTTATGGCCTAAGTGCGACGACACTTTGGGTACTAGGAATTAGCCATAGTTTTGCGGTGATGCATGGCAAAACCCGACGAGGTGCTTTGGTGTTTGATGTGGCTGACTTAATTAAGGATGCTGTGGTCTTACCGTGGGCATTTATTTGTGCCAAAGAGGGAATGAAAGAACAGGAGTTCCGTCAACAGCTCTTGCAGAAATTTACAGAGTATAAATGTTTGGATTGGATGTTTGATCAGGTGAAAGAAAAATCAATATATAAATTATAACAGAAATACATTATAGGTTGAATTTATTTTTTATCTGATTTATTGTGTGGATAGAACAAAAGTTCTACAGCAAACAGAGATGATTATTTTCTAAATCTTCGTCTTTGATTTCACCATATGACATTAGGAGAAAAATATGTCAAATAAATCAACTCATGTTGTTCCAAATACTAAAGGTGGTTGGGATGTTAAACAAAGTGGAGGGCAGCGTTCTTCTGGACACTTTGATACTAAGCACGAAGCAGTTCAACGCGCTAGAGTAATCAGTAAAAATCAAGATACGGAATTAGTTGTTCACAACAAAGATGGACGTATTTCAGGTAAAGATAGTCATGGTAATGATCCTTACCCACCAAAAGGGTAATTATATAAGCTATATAGGCTGCTTAGAAATATAAGGTATTACTGTTTAAGTTTAATTTTTTGCCGCACAGGCAACTTAAGATAATTGTGAGTTGAAATATTTGAGGATGTTTCAACTCTTTTTATAAAAATGTAAGGACGAAACATGATTGTCACCTTTATCTCTCAATGTGAAAAGAAAGCGATTCCTCGAACCCGTCGTGTGCTGGATGCCTTCGCAGATCGTATTGGTGATAACACTTGGCAAACAGTGATTACTGAAGATGGTTTATTGGCTGTAAAAAAACTATTAAGAAAAACGGTCACGAAGAATACCGCGGTGAGTTGTCATTGGATACGGGGTCGGCGTAGAAGTGAGCTCATGTGGATAGTGGGAAATCGGAACAAGTTTAATGAGCAGGGGATTGTGCCTGTAAATAGTACGAAAAAAAGTCTAGCTCAAAATAAATGGGAAAATGATTGGCATTATTTACCTCTCATTAAAGCATTGGTTGCAGTGTCTGCTTTACTTCATGATTGGGGTAAAGCAACTGTTTTGTTTCAGCAAAAACTACTGAGTAAGAATGATCAATTCAAAGGTGATCCTTTACGACATGAATGGATTTCCTGCATGTTGTTAAATGCTTTGGTGCAATCATCTGGTAATACTAAGTCTGATGAAGCATGGTTAAAACTATTGATGAATCAAACTTGGGACGAGGAACTACTCAAACAAACGATTATAAAGAACTCAGATCAATCGAAAGTTCTAGACCAACTTCCACCTTTTGCTCAATTAGCTGCTTGGTTAATTGTTTCGCATCATCGCCTGCCGAATTTAAAAACTGAAAAAGAGTATAAAAAATATGGGAGTGAGGATATTTCATGTATCAAGGATTTATTTGAATTTATCGAAGCAGATTGGGGTTATCAAAATAAGTTTGAGGAAAAAGAGTATCAACAGCGCCTCCAATTATGCTTCGAGTTTGAACAAGGTTTATTGACTCAATCGGTCGAATGGACCAAGCAAGTTAAAAAATGGTCAGCGCGTTTATTACAAGAATCTCAAGTATCAGAACAGATTTTTGTTGATGGTTGTTGGCGAGTGATTTTACATCATGCACGCTTATGTCTCATGTTAGGAGATCATTATTATTCATCGTGTGAGGCTGATAAAACTTGGAAAACAAGTTTATCACTCGTTGCAAATACTGATCCAAAAACGAAACAAGCCAAACAGTATTTAGATGAGCATTTGGTACGTGTCAGTGACAATGCAATGCGAGTAGCCCAGTCCCTAAGCCGTTTGGCTGATGAAATGGAATCTGCATATGATATTCAAAAATTAAAAAAGAAAAGTCCACAAGGTTTTGAATGGCAAGATCAAGCTGTTAAAGGAATTCAACAGTTCATTCAAAAAAATGAGGGGAGTGAGAAACAAGGTTGGTTTATTGTCAACATGGCAAGTACTGGAAAAGGTAAAACTATTGCCAATGCCAAAATTATGCAAGCCCTATCTCAAGATGGTCAATCATTACGTTATGTTTTAGCCTTAGGGCTAAGAACACTAACATTACAAACAGGTGATTCATATCGTCATGATATTGGTTTAGGTAATGATGAGCTGGCGATTTTAATTGGTTCAAAAGCTGTACAGGATTTACATCATCAAAATATAAAAAATAATCAAACAGACGAGCTAAGCATCGAGGAAATAGGTTCAGAGTCATTAGAAGAACTATTAGACAACGAACTCGATTATGACGCGATGCCCCAAGCTGAGTTTATGAATGCTTTGTTTCCAAAGAATCAAGAACAGCGGAATAAAGCCTTTTTGTATAAACCAGTTTTAACTTGCACCATTGATCATCTGATGGCAGCCACTGAAACTAAGCGTGGTGGTAAATATATTTTGCCAAGTTTAAGGCTTTCCTCATCTGATTTAGTCATTGATGAAGTTGATGATTTTAATGGCCAAGACTTGATTGCGATTGCCAGACTTATACATTTAGCAGGTATGTTAGGTCGGAAGGTAATGATTTCTTCTGCAACAATACCGCCTGCATTGGCTGAGGGCTTCTTTAATGCATATCAGCAAGGCTGGTCGTTATATTGCGCATTTAAGAAGCTGAAAAATATTGATACGGTTGCAATGTGGGTAGATGAGTTTAAAACCAAAACTCAAACAATTAATTCAGGTAAATCAGAAGATTTAGTACAGCAATATAAAAAAGCACATGATCAATTTATTGAACTTCGAGCAGATGCGCTAAGTAAGCAAATCGTAAAGCATAAGGCTTATATTGTAGATTGTTCTGATTTGGTGACAGAAAAAGAAGTTCGACGTTTAGATCAGAGTTTGCAGTCTCAGTATTTTGAGCGGATTAAGCAAAATGCTGAACAGTTGCATTTCAAACATCATACTATTGATACTCAAACCGGTAAAAAAGTTTCTTTTGGTGTGGTGCGAGTAGCAAATATTCCGCCATGTGTTGCACTTACTCAATACTTACTAAATGCTGAATGGTCTCAAGGGATTTCACCGCGAGTGATGGCATATCATAGTCGGCAAGTGCTTTTACTACGCAGTGAACAAGAGCGACATTTAGATCGAGTCTTAAAACGGAAAGAAAAATTAGGAGAACAAACTGCTGCATTTTTAGATGATGTGATTCGCCAGCATCTAGATTCGACAGATGATGAACATGTTATTTTTATCTTGGTTGCTACACCTGTCGAAGAGGTTGGTCGAGATCATGATTTTGATTGGGCCATTGTAGAGCCATCTTCTTATCGTTCTATTATTCAGTTGGCTGGTCGAGTATTACGTCATCGAAAATTAGATCAGGATATTCAAAATCCAAATATTGCTTTAATGCAATATAATTTAAAAGGGTTAAGAAAGGCTAAAGTAGCATTTGAAAAACCTGGTTTTGAAATTAATAATGATAAATTCAAATTGCAGACCAAAAACCTAAAAGAACTTCTTGATAACTCAGAAGCTAATTTTAATATCAATGCTATTCCTAGAATTAAAGCAAATCAGCCATTGCAAGCAATAAAAAAATTGGCAGACCTTGAACACGCAGTGATGGCAGATGCTTTAACTTCATATAAGCAAGTTGGAGCAAAACCACTCAATTCATGGTTGACACAAAAGTGGTTTTTAACTGCTTTACCTCAGAGGTTTACACCTTTTAGGCAAAGCTCGCCTAATATCCAGCTTTTTGCGGTGCCGAAAAATCATAAGCTTGTATTTTGTGAGAAGAATGATTTTGGTGCGTATATTGATCGTAATGGTTTTTATGATATTCATCACATTAAATTAAGTAAGTTAGAACAAAATCGATTATGGTTAAATCGAAATTATTACGACATTTTGTGTCGTTTAGCGCTTGATAAATTAGATGAAAATGAAGATGTTAATGAAATGATAGAAGAATTAGCAAAACGATATGGGGAAATCATGTTGCCTGAATATGATGAGGATAAACAACTTACCTTTTCCGAGCAATTTGGACTTGTAGTTTTGGATAAATAATAGAATGGAGTAAATATGGCTGAAAGTATCCATACATTTATAAATGAGCGTAAAGAACTTTGGTTAAAAGATCGAATAAAAAAGGCCGAAAATGAAAGTGCCATAGCAGAATTACAGCAGCAAGCAAATGATAAATTTAGTTTGAATGAGTGGCTTCCTGACGCAGCAAAGCGGGTTACTCAACTTTCTATGGTGAGTCATCCGAGTAAATTTAGTCATCCAAGTGCGAAAACTTCAAGTGTTATTGCTAAGGTAGAGTATTGTAATGATGGTTATTTAAGAAGCGGTAATGTGGATTATTCTTTAGATGTATTTGGTAACGCCGCTGCAATGGATGTCTTTAAGTTTCTGTCCTTAGCTCTAACTGAAAACTTGACAGTATTGGATGGTTTCGAAAAGCAAGATCAAGAACTTAAAAAATTAATTGCCCATGCTGAATTAGACTTTGATAATTTAAGTTCAGAATTTTTAAAAATAAAAGCAACAGATGATTCTATTAAAACTGATCATCTAGTGAAGCAGGTCTATTTCCCAGTTGGTGAAGCTCAATACCATTTGCTGTCTATTTTGACGCCATCTGGTTTAATTACTCGGCTAAAACAATCGGTAGATGCTATGCGTTTTTCTGAAGAGACTAAACAGGCTAAAGAGTCACGTAAGAAAAATGAGCATCATGAAGTTGGATATTCTGATATTTTTGATTTAACTGTAACAGGTTATGGTGGAACTCAACCACAAAATGTCAGTGTTCTAAATAGCCAAAATGCAGGGCGAGCTTATTTATTACCAAGTTGCCCTCCTGTCTTAGAAAAAAGAACAATTCGGCTTCCAAAAGCTGATTTCTTTGCTCAATCTTTATATCGAAAAAATTATCAGGATAGTTTTATTCAATTGCATAAGTTTATGCAGCTTGATTTAAATAATATTGATATTCGTAATGCAATAAAAAATATTATCCAGTTTGTGATTGATCAAATATTACTACAAGCCTTAAACACTAGAGAATATGCAGTTGAGGGATGGTCAAATCAGGATTATTACGCCAGCCTACCTAAAATACAGCGTATTTGGTTGGATAAAGTTCATCAGAAAGAACGAGAAGAAAATTCTGACTGGAGAGACGAATTAAGTAGAGAGGTAGCACGCTGGATATTACGAAGCTATGAAAAAGTGATTAGCGATGCTTATACGTTAGGAACAGGCGAGTTACTGGATGTCAAACAATGGGTAGAGAACTCATTACAAAAAGCAAAGGAGTTTTTTTAATGCGTCATTTTTTATTGATTCCTCATTTAAAACTCCACAATGCTAATGCAATGAGTAGTCCATATACCATTGGATTTCCTGCAATGACGGCTTGGTTGGGTGCAGTTCATGCTTTGCAACGAAAGTTACAAACGAAAGATTGTGATGTAGCTTTAACTAAAGTGGCTGTGAGCTGTCATGAATTTAATTTGCAAACTTATAAAGGACAGGGGGACTTTGTTCATTCGATTATAGGCACTGCGAATCCGCTAGATAAAGATGGAAGCAGACCGGCTTTTATTGAAGAAGCACGATGTCACTTGGAAGTTTCTCTTTTAATCGAGATTGAAAATCTAGGCTTTAAAAAAAGAGAGCAGCTTTTGAAAATTGTTCCAGATTTAGTTAGTAGTATGAAATTTGCCAGTGGAGATGTTCTATCTGTTCAAAAGTGCCAAATAATAGATTTCGATGAAGATGAGAGTCACGATAAAGAATTGAGACCTATTTTAAATAAATTAATGCTTGGACATGTACTCATTGAACGCCGTGATCTCGTTGTAGAAAGTATGAATCAGGGGCGTGATGCTTTAGATGCAGTTTTAGATTATTTGAAAGTTACTCATAGTTCTGCTGTAGATGAGAATGGAAAAGTAACATGGAACTCAAAACGTCAAACGCACGGCTGGCTTGTACCGATTGCTATTGGTTTTCAAGGAATCTCCGAACTAGGTCAAGCAAAAAATCAACGCGATGCTAATACACCGCATCGGTTTGCTGAAAGTGTTCTCACTTTAGGGGAGTTTGTGATGCCATACCGTATAGAACATATAGATCAACTGTTATGGCAATATCATGTTGATTTAGAAAATAATTTATATCTTTGTAAAAATATTTCAACAATTTGATTTAAAAACTGAAAAGGAAAAAAATCATGGCTAAAAATGAAAAAGCAGTTGCAAGTGTACTTGCATTTGAAAAGAAACTTGTTCCATCTGATGGTTATTTTTATGGTACGTCATGGGGAAATCGGAAAGAACAAACGGCTTTAAAACTGATTCAGAAATCCGTTCGGGGGACTATTTCTAATCGACTAAAACCAGCCGTTGCCAGTGACCCAATGAAATTGAATGCCGAAGTTGAAAAAGCCAATTTACAAACTGTAGATGCTTGTGCTTTAGGTGAGCATCAAGATACTTTAAAAGTTGGATTCACTTTGAAAGTATTAGGTGGCATAGAAAACCCATCTGCTTGTAATAATGAAATATTTCTAAAATCTTATCAGTCAGTTGCTAATAACTATATTCAGCAATATGGTTTTACAGAGTTAGCAAAACGTTATGCTTTAAATATCGCCAATGCTCGTTTCTTATGGCGTAACCGTGTGGGTGCGGAGAAAGTAGAAGTTGTTGTAACGATTAATGATCAACCAGCAGTAACATTTAATGCGTTGGAATATCCATTGCATGACTTTGATCATATTGATGAAAAGGTTCAAAACTTAGCAAACCAAATTGCAAAGGCTTTAAAAGGTGAAACACCATACTTATTAATTAAAGTTGAAGCTTATGCATTGGTAGGAAAAGCACAAGAAGTCTATCCAAGCGAAGAATTAGTATTAGATAAAGGAAAAGGGGATAAGAGTAAAATTCTTTATCAAGTGAAGGATGTTGCTGCAATGCACTCTCAGAAAATTGGAAATGCATTACGTACAATAGATACTTGGTATCCTGAATTTGATGAGAAAAAAGCTGCAATTGCGATTGAGCCATACGGTGCGGTAACGAATCTTGGAAAAGCCTATCGTACTCCTAAGGATAAAAAAGACTTTTTTAGTTTATTTGATAAATATGCATTAGGGGAATCGCTTGAGAATCCTGAACAAGAACATTACGTGATGGCTGTTTTAGTACGTGGTGGAGTGTTTGGTCAAAGTGGTAAGGAGTAATGATGAATTGGTATCAAGAAATTACCTTGATTGATCAAGATGAAATTTCCCTTTATTTTATTTGGTCAAAAGTTTATACCCAGCTTCATATTGCTTTTGCCGAACATAGCAATGAGCAGGGTAGAATATCCTTCGGTGTATCTTTTCCTCAATATCGTATCAATGAGCAAAAGAAAATTGGTTTTTTGGGTACAAAAATTCGTGTGTTTGCCAGCTCGGAAAATGACTTACAACAACTTAACTTAGGCAAATGGCTAGAACGATTCATTGATTATGTACATATCACTCAACCGAGAGAAGTGCCTCGAGCCAAGATTACAGGTTATGCGCATTACTATCGAGTTAATCCTAGAATGAGTGTTGAGGAACGTATAGTTCATCAAGCACAACGTCGTAATATTTCTTTGGATCAGGCTAGACAGCATTTTAAACAATATGTTGAGCAACTAGTGGTTGAACCATACGTAAGTTTAAAAAGTCTCAGTGCAAAACGTGAGGAAAATGTAGATCGCCCCTATCGTTTATATATTGGTAAATCACTTGTTGATGAGGCAAGGGATGGGATGTTTGGAACTTATGGACTAAGCCGAATGACAACAGTCCCAGAGTTTTGACCCAATATTTTTTCTATTCTTTAACAGCTCAATAAAATCAATAAGTTACAATAGGTCTTTTTTGATTGGGTAAAATGCCAAAATCCATGATAAACACTTGTTGTAACTTATATTTTTACTATAATTTTATAGTTCATGGCGGCATACGCCATTTAGAAAATGCCACACTTTTAAGTGTCTCATCAACTGATGTTCATGGCGGCATACGCCATTTAGAAATGCACCTCATCAATAAAAATAACTGATGTTTCGTTCATGGCGGCATACGCCATTTAGAAATTGGAGATAAATATGGAAAATCAAAAACGTGGGTTCATGGCGGCATACGCCATTTAGAAAAGTGGGTTTATATCTCTACTATAAAAAACGGAGTTCATGGCGGCATACGCCATTTAGAAATAGTGAAAGCTGGGAAAAAACCGTTACGAGATGTTCATGGCGGCATACGCCATTTAGAAAGTTACGAGATACTGAAATCTTCCATGAGATCAGTTCATGGCGGCATACGCCATTTAGAAAATGTTTCTAAGACTGACGATGGTCAAACGATAGTTCATGGCGGCATACGCCATTTAGAAAGCAAAAAATCGAGCATGATGATTACCCAATCAGTTCATGGCGGCATACGCCATTTAGAAACCGTACCAGTACCTGAACCACCACCAGTACCAGTTCATGGCGGCATACGCCATTTAGAAAATTTGGTGGGTTCCCGGCTTCAAGCTTATTGTGTTCATGGCGGCATACGCCATTTAGAAAAACTCCATCTCACGTAGTTCATGGTATCTATTGTTCATGGCGGCATACGCCATTTAGAAATGCAACTCCATTCATGCGCCCTGCATTGGCAAGTTCATGGCGGCATACGCCATTTAGAAAAAATGAAACTACAAACACTCAAGCCGAGATTGGTTCATGGCGGCATACGCCATTTAGAAATTTGCGGGCTGCTCTCATAGCTGCATTGCGAAGTTCATGGCGGCATACGCCATTTAGAAATAAGAGATAAGTACACATGCCAATGCTGTGGTGTTCATGGCGGCATACGCCATTTAGAAACAAGCAAAAAAGAATCCTCTGCCAAACCACTCGTTCATGGCGGCATACGCCATTTAGAAAGATATAATCAACAATGATGCAGCCCAAAGCCTGTTCATGGCGGCATACGCCATTTAGAAATACGTGCAATCTGTCGTTACAGACACAAAAGAGTTCATGGCGGCATACGCCATTTAGAAAAGAATATTTCTAGGAATTGGCATACCTTCACGAGTTCATGGCGGCATACGCCATTTAGAAAAGCATATAGGCACATTGCTACCGGTGAACTAAGTTCATGGCGGCATACGCCATTTAGAAAATAGGCCTTATAAGGATGGGCGAAAAAGTTTTGTTCATGGCGGCATACGCCATTTAGAAAGAGTTGGTCGTGAAGAATTTGCACACATGCTCGTTCATGGCGGCATACGCCATTTAGAAATTGAAAACAGTTACAAAGCTTTTGTTATCAAAGTTCATGGCGGCATACGCCATTTAGAAAAATTGCTGCAATGATTGAACCGCCCCACAACAGTTCATGGCGGCATACGCCATTTAGAAAACACTTTCTGCATTCTTTCTGATTGAACATGTGTTCATGGCGGCATACGCCATTTAGAAACTAAGAATCCATTGAAGATTACTACAACTGGTGTTCATGGCGGCATACGCCATTTAGAAAGTCATCATTGAATCTACAACCAATATTGCCAAGTTCATGGCGGCATACGCCATTTAGAAAAAAACGGTCAATGTGTTAATTTGCAATGTCCAGTTCATGGCGGCATACGCCATTTAGAAAAGCAATTTATGGTAGATGAATCAGAAACACAAGTTCATGGCGGCATACGCCATTTAGAAATAAAACCGTCTATATGTTCTACCGTAGCAGTAGTTCATGGCGGCATACGCCATTTAGAAATGTACGTCAAATTACTTCTTATTGTAGTTGGGGTTCATGGCGGCATACGCCATTTAGAAATTCATCATCAAATAAATCTTCGTATTTAGTGAGTTCATGGCGGCATACGCCATTTAGAAATGCTGCTTGAACAACATGAATTGCCCATTCAGGTTCATGGCGGCATACGCCATTTAGAAAAAAAATATTGGTGGTGTTTCAAAAAGTATGCTGACATTAAATGAAGCCATTATTGATGTA
>ERZ808232.83-NODE-83-length-31113-cov-22.825327_pt1 | contig 31113 bp, 25 predicted proteins | sample MGYA00521281_ERZ808232 | MGnify/ENA primary metagenome ERZ808232 (study PRJEB31515, sample SAMN02941833) | indoor metagenome | biome: House; feature: Kitchen Counter; material: surface | place: USA: Illinois | collected 2012-02-13 ... | reverse complement strand
TGGCTCTAGTCCTCTTATTTTTCAAGTCAATTTCTTATCCGCGATTCGGGTTAAATAATATTTTTATTTTTATTTTTGGTTTTGTTTTTATTTTAAAATTCATGTGAAATCAATAATTATATTTAAAACTTAAAATACTCTTTAGAAACTATATTTTTTTCTTTTTGATAAAATATATTAAATTGCTGATGAATAATAAATTTAATAATTTTTAATTTTAAAAATTTTACCTAAGTTATTGATCTTGACGAATGCTAGAAATGAGCTCATTTATAGATAAAAGCGTTAAAAGATGTAAGAAATTTTCCAGTTTTTCATTTCATAAGGATAAGAGGTGGAAACATGGCAGTTTTTGGATATTCATCAGCAACTTCCGTCTTACCTGGAAGTTCAATCAGTTTTTATCTCAGTACTGATGTACCTGGGGTAATGAATTTAACCATAGAGCGTATAGGAACAACCTCAGTATCATCAACAATTACTACAACTCTTTTTACCCGATCACTTCCGACTACCAACCCATGGGAAGGATTTGGTTGGCCAGTTTCAACAACATTTAATATCCCTTCAAATTGGCCTTCTGGGTTATACAGACTTGCCTATATGTCTCAAGATGTGCTTACTTTTGTGATTCGGCCAGTCATTCCGGCGGCCGTTTCTAAGGTGCTTTTACAAGTCTCTTTTCTGACACCGACCGCCTATAATGCGGCAGGTGGCAAAAGTTTATATGATTTTAATAGTGTGGGAGGAGCTCGTGCGAATAAAGTTTCATTTAATCGATCTGGTGGTACACCAGCAAGTAATGGGCCTGAGTCTATTCTCATTCACTGGCTTGAAACTGAAGGAATAGCAATTGAATATTGCTCAAGTGTGGACCTCCATAGTATTTCAAATCTACTCACGAACTATGAGTGTTTGATCATTGCAGGACATGATGAGTACTGGACAAGAGCAATGCGAGACCAAACGGAGCAGTTTATTGCTAACGGTGGTAACCTGATCATACTTTCTGGTAACACATGCTACCGAGCTGTAAGGTTAGAACAAGGGAACCGCATGGTTGTTTTTTATAAATTTGCTGGTAGTGACCCGAATCAAAATGCTTATGATACGACTGTAGCATGGGCAGAGCCACCATTGAACCGACCCCAGAATTCATTTCTTGGGACTGGTTTCACTGAAGGTGCTTATGGTGGAACAGCGACAGCATATACAATCCGGTTTCCAGAACATTGGGTGTTCAACGGAGTTTTATCCACAACTACAACATCAGCTTTTATGACCTATGAGACTGATGCTGCAGCTTATGTAGATGAGGAGGAGGGTTACCCACGTGTTACTGGAGATGAAAATACACCACTGACTATGACTGTGCTTGCCTCAGCAGAGCTTGGTTCATGGACTGGTAAACCAGGGCGCGCGACAATGGGTATATTTTCTCATAACGGTACAGTTTTTAATGCTGCAACAACGGACTGGATATATGTTTTGGGTAGTGATGCCGTTGTGACTACTATCACACGTAATGTATTTTCCCGTCTTAAACAGCGTATAACATGGGATTGGGAGAATATTGGATATGCAAATGATTGCTGTGCGCTCACCGCATTGCAAGGCAAAATTTTCATGGCAACAACACAAAATAGACTTTTACAGCGGTACCCTATTGGTGCAGATGTAGCTTGGCGTGATGTTAGTCATGCGTATAATGTCGTTGCAATGACAGCTCTTGGAGATACACTTTATTGTGTTACATCCGATAATCAACTTTGGTGGAAGCCTGCTTCAGAGGGGGGGCAGCCTTGGGCTTCAATGGGGACTGGCCCGACTGGTGGAACCAAGGCGTTAGCTGCTACGGGCGGAATGCTTTATGCAGTTGATAGTCTGGGAGCATTATGGAGGGCGCCAGCAACGAGAACAACTCCGTCATGGGTAGCAATGACGACATTCACGCAGGATGCTACTGTTAATGCAATGGCTGCTTATGGAGATATTCTCTTCGCTTCAACTACAGATAATCGCTTGTTACGTTCAAACAATGACTTTATTTGTGAAAGTAGTGCATGGGCCTATATCCATCACTGTAACTATTCTGCTGGTCTGGCAGTAGTTGAATCAATCCTCTTTGTTGCTACAACCCAAAATCTTCTTTGGAAAATTGACCTTTATGGACTCCGTCAGCCTTAAGATTCTAAAATGTATACTATCTAATAAAAAGGCATACCTCTAAAATAGGTATGCCTTTTTAATACTTACTTAAAATTGATAATTCAAACGCAATAATACATTACGTGGTGTGCCTGGCATGCTGTCCGAACGCCAGTACTCTTTATTGGTTAGGTTATTTACCGCAAGTGTGACATTCCAAGGGTCGGCACTGTAGCCAATTGCTGCATCGACACGATTGAAGCCTTCCATTTTTACTTGATTATTAATATTTGGATAATAAGAACCCACATAGGTCACGCCCACTTCGGTATACCACTGCTCGGTTGGTAAATAACGAACAAATAAATTACCTGTGTTCTTAGATGTGTTGGCTAAATAATTGCCTTCACGTTCAGGATTTTGCTTGTCTTCTTTAACTTTGGCATCGGTATAGCCATACCCACCGCGAACAAAGACATTATCAAGTACACGGCCAATAAAACTAAATTCGAGACCACGAGATTGATGTTGACCAGCAGTTGCCCATACCTCTGGTTCACTGTCAGGATTCGGTTTATAACGAATATTATTTTTATGGATATCAAAGACAGAAAATTGAGTATTTAAACGATTATCGAACCATTCACTTTTTACCCCAATTTCATATTGCTCGTTATATTGAGGCTCTTTATCCATTTTCGCGACATCGGTACTTCCAGTAACTTGGTTGACACCCATTTGTCCACCAAATGGTGCGAAGCTTTTAGAGTAAGACGTATAAAAGCTATGTTCAGGAACTGGTTGCTATACCAAGCCAACATTTGGGCTAAAAGTACTGTCTTTTACATTACGATGTTCATTCTTAATTTTGTTAGTAGTTGAAAAGTCGAAGTAATCATAGCGGAGTCCCATCATAAGTTTAAGTTGGTCATTTAGACCAATTAAATCTTGAATAAATACGCCGTAAGTTGTGCCTTCATTATAGTTATGCTGACTAATCTTTAATGGGCCATTGCCACGACTGTACTCTCGTTCACCAGTGATTGGATTAACGTAACCATAAATGGCCGATCCATTTTGAGTTTTATTGGCTAGACGTGGCTCTCGTTGTTCATAAGTCCAGTCTGTACCAACCATAATTTGGTGTTCAAGCTGGCCTGTCTTGAACTTTCCTTTAATATCAAATGTATTGGTGGTGGTCTTATTGCTGGTTTGTTGCCAGTAGTAAATTTGATCGATGTAACCTTTTTTTGTACAAGCCTCATTCTTTGAGTTTTTTCCATCTAAACCACAATAATTTCCAAAATAAAAGTGGTCAAAGTTCTGTTCTGCTTGTCGGTAACTTGCCGCCCAGTGGAAGCTCCAATCAGGCGCATATTCATAATTCACATCGGTACGAACGACTTGCAAAATATCATCAACATAATCACCGTCTTGGGCAAATCCCATTTTAATTGAAGTTCCCGCAGGCAAGTTGTCACGTGTTGGTCCACGGTCAGGAACTCGACCTAATTTGTCATAGGTATATTGTGTGGTCCAAGTCAGCTTTCCATCGTCATTCTTATAGGTAAAGCTTGGGGAAAACATCTCAATCTTATTTTCAATACCAGAGCGGAAGCTACCTGCCTCACCATATTCTCCAGTCAAACGCACTGCTAAATTGTCATTAAGTACTTGGTTGATGTCAGCGGTTGTTCCGTAGTTATCGTATGAACCCGCATATGCGCCAACTGAACTTTTAGAGTCAAAATTGGCGAATTTACTCACCATATTTACAACCCCGCCGCCAGCACTACGGCCATATAAAACCGAAGCAGGGCCTTTTAAAATTTCTATACGTTCGATATTGGCTGTACTGCGGCGTACTTGTCCGCTTTCACGTATGCCATCACGGTAAATATCGCCTGTGTCGGCACCAAAACCACGAATCGTGATCCCATCACCACGCATATCGTAACTGGTTGATACCCCTGGTGTACCTTGCAGCATGACGCTTAAGTCATTCGATCCATAAATTTTATATTTCTGAACATCAATGGTATCAACGGTTTGAGGGATATCTTTTTTATCTAAACCATTACGAGTGACATTGGCTTTGTCATAATCGATATAGCTTTTAATCGGGTCGAGCTCACTCATGGCCTCGATTTTTATGGTTGGCATGGTGGCTGCGGCTTTTGATGAGAATTCAATCAATTCCTCGGCGTTAGCACCTTGAATATTTAAAATCATTAAACTGAGTAAGCTGAGCGGGAATGAACCCTTAATTTGGGGAGATGATATAGATATTCTTAACATAAAAATAAAATAAATTAACAAAAATAAAAGTATAAATGATAATTATAATCATTTAATTGTTTAGAATAAAAGAACTATTAACTTAAAAAATGGCATATTTATTTTTTATTAACTGATTTTTAGGTAATTAATTAGCAAATTAAAGGACTTGTTGAGTTGACTCATTAGTTTTTCTTGCTAATTAGGTTTTAGAGGGGGCTTTTTATTGATAAAAATGCCCCCTCTAAAATCACGCATTATTTTTGAGAACATCTAAAATATCCATTTCTGGATCATAATTTTCATCAATTGTTTTGCAAATCGCTTGGCCTACAATAACTTGAGATCCATTAAAAGTCATAGTAGGTGCTTCATAGAGCTCCCAACCATGATTAAGTGCTTTAGTCACTCGTGCACAAAAAGCAGAGTCATCAGGTCCGGTTAAATAGCGATAAAGTTTCATCTTTAGCCTTTAAAAATAATATTTTATGGGAGTAGTTTAACTGAATTTACCTTAATTCAAGATAAAGAAATAACGGATAAGGTTTTACTAAAATTAAGAAAAACGAGTGAAAAATCTCAGCTATACTCATGCTAATTTAAATTTTAAGAAGAGCTTGAGCATGCGTGTACTTGTCGTCATGGATCCGATTGAAACCGTAAATCTGAAAAAGGATTCAACCATGGCAATGTTGTGGGCGGCGAGCCGTCGTGGACATGAGTTAGGTTATGCATTACAACAAGATTTATATATCGATCAAGGTAAGGCTTACGGTCTCATCTCTCCGTTAAAAGTTTTCGAAGATTACAACCATTATTATGAGTTAGGCGAAAAGAAAAAAGAATCAATAGCGGCTTATGATGTTGTCCTCATGCGTAAAGATCCGCCTTTTGACATGAACTTTGTCTACACAACTTACGTGCTTGAGCAAGCTGAGCGTGAAGGTTCATGGATTATTAACAAGCCTCAATCACTGCGTGACTGCAATGAAAAATTGTTTGCTACGCAATTTCCTGAATTACAGGTGCCAACACTTGTAACATCGCAGCAGAGCTTGATTCGCGAATTTATTACCGAGCACGGTGATGTTATTGTTAAGCCGCTTGATGGTATGGGTGGTATGGGTATTTTCCGTTTATACCAAGACGGTGTAAATATTGGCTCTACCTTAGAAATGCTTACAGAATTAGGCACTCGCCCAATTATGGCTCAGCGTTATATTCCTGAAATTGTAGAAGGGGATAAACGAATTTTAATGGTAAATGGTGAGCCTATTCCTTACTGTCTAGCACGTATTCCGCAAAATGGTGAAGTGCGCGGGAATTTGGCAGCTGGGGGCTTAGGTCAAGCGCGTCCACTCACAGAAAATGACAAACTCATTGCTGCTAAAGTTGGTCCTTTCTTACGTGAAAAAGGTTTGGTATTTGTAGGTCTTGATGTAATTGGTAATTATGTCACTGAAATTAATGTGACAAGTCCAACCTGTATTCGTGAAATTGATGCGCAATTTGGTACATCAATTGCCGATGACCTATTTGATGTATTAGAAGCCGGTCGTCCAGCATAAGGGTCTAGTTCGGGTGGTTTTCTAAGCTTATTATTGGAAATCACCCGAAAATATATGAATTAATAAAATCACAATATGAAATACGCTAGCGCTTTGTAGGCATATTTTCAAAAAAGCACATCTTTCTGTTATAAACGAGTGAAATTCGCTTTTCGTTAATGAAGCTTTAGGATTAAAATAAACGGCTACAAAAATAGATGACAATTTCCATTGTTTTTTGAGTTGAAGAATTAGACCGTGACCGATTCACAGCAAAGCAAACCTAAACATGTCATGATGATGGCTGCCGGTACTGGTGGACATGTTTTTCCAGCCCTCGCCGTAGCCAAACAACTTCAACAACAAGGTTGTCAAGTTTCATGGTTAGCCACGCCAACAGGTATGGAAAATCGTTTATTAAAAGATCAAAATATTCCAATTTATCAAATTGATATTCAAGGTGTGCGTGGAAACGGAGTGATCCGTAAACTTGCTGCACCTTTTAAAATTTTAAAAGCAACTTTTAGTGCAATACGCTATATGAAACAGCTTAAAGTGGATGCTGTTGCAGGCTTTGGGGGATATGTGGCAGGCCCGGGTGGGCTAGCAGCGCGTTTATTAGGTATTCCTGTTCTCATCCATGAGCAAAATGCGGTTGCAGGATTTACCAATGCACAGTTATCCCGTGTTGCTAAAGTGGTATGTGAAGCGTTTCCAAATACATTTCCTGCTAGCGAAAAAGTAGTGACAACCGGCAATCCGGTACGTCGTGAAATCACTGATATCTTAAGTCCAAAGTGGCGCTATGATGAACGCGAGCAAGCGGGTAAGCCGTTAAATATTTTAATTGTGGGCGGCTCTTTAGGTGCAAAAGCACTGAATGAACGCTTACCTCCGGCATTAAAACAACTTGAAGTTCCACTGAATATTTTCCATCAATGTGGTCAGCAACAGGTTGAAGCAACTCAAGCTTTGTACGCAGACGCACCAGCAAATTTGACCGTACAGGTTTTGCCGTTTATTGAAGATATGGCGAAAGCTTATAGTGAAGCAGACCTGATTATTTGCCGTGCTGGTGCTTTAACTGTGACAGAAGTAGCAACAGCTGGTGTTGCAGCAGTTTTTGTACCGCTTCCTATTGCGGTGGATGACCACCAAACTGCAAATGCCAAATTTCTGGCCGATGTCGGTGCTGCAAAAATTTGCCAGCAATCGACTATGACACCAGAAGTTTTAAATCAATTGTTTACTACGCTGATGAATCGCCAATTACTTACAGAAATGGCAGTGAAAGCGCGTCAACATGCCCAACCAAATGCAACTCAGCATGTGGTTGATCTTATCCAAAAAATGTAATCGGATTTACTATGTCTCCAACAACAGCTGCGAACCAAGCAAAAAAACTGATTAAAGTGCCTGAAATGCGCCGTATCAAACACATTCATTTTGTGGGAATTGGCGGTGCAGGTATGTGTGGTATTGCTGAGGTGTTAGCTAACCAAGGATATAAAATTTCCGGTTCAGATATTAAGGCATCAAAAACCACACAACAATTAGAAGAAAATGGCATTAAGGTCTATATCGGACACGAAGCAGAAAATATTAAAAATGCAAATGTGCTTGTCGTGTCAACAGCAATTGACCCGGAAAATCCGGAAGTTAAAGCTGCCATTGAACAACGTATTCCGATTGTACGTCGTGCAGAAATGCTCGGTGAGCTTATGCGTTACCGTCATGGTATTGCTGTGGCAGGTACACATGGTAAAACTACAACCACAAGTCTTTTGACGACAATGTTGGCGGAAGAAAACCTCGACCCAACTTATGTGATCGGTGGTTTACTTAACAGTACAGGCGTAAATGCAGCGCTTGGTGAAAGCCGCTTTATTGTTGCTGAAGCTGACGAATCGGACGCATCTTTTCTTTATTTACAGCCAATGGCAGCGATTGTAACCAACATTGATGCTGACCATATGGACACTTATGAAGGCAGTTTCGATAAATTAAAAGATACCTTCGTGCAGTTCCTTCATAACTTACCATTCTACGGCTTGGCTGTGGTTTGTGGCGATGATGCGAACATCCGCGAGATTTTGCCACGTGTAGGCCGTCCGGTTATTACTTATGGTTTTAATGAAGATAATGACATCCGTGCGATTGATGTAGAGCAAGATGGTATGCGTTCGCACTTTACTGTATTACGTAAAGGACGTGAGCCGTTACGTCTAACTATTAATCAACCGGGTTTACATAACGTTTTAAATGCTTTGGCTGCAATTGGTGTTGCAACTGATGAAGGCGTTTCGGATGAAGCAATTAGCCGTGCATTAAAAGGTTTTAGTGGTGTTGGACGTCGCTTCCAAGTACAAGGTGAATTTGAACTTGGTGAAGGGAATGTAAAATTAGTCGATGACTATGGGCATCATCCTAAAGAAGTGGAAGCTACGATTAAAGCTGCTCGTCAGAGCCATCCTGATCGTCGTTTAGTTATGCTTTTCCAACCACACCGTTACTCTCGTACACGTGATTGTTTTGATGACTTTATTGAAGTTTTATCTCAAGTCGACCAATTATTATTACTAGAAGTTTATCCGGCTGGGGAAAAACCAATTGTTGGCGCAGATAGCCGTACTTTGGCGCGTAGTATTCGCTTGCGTGGTCAGGTTGAACCGATTTTGATTGATCCGGTTGAAGGTAATTTGCAAAACATCATGCAAAATGTGTTACAACCAAATGACTTGTTATTAACGCAAGGTGCGGGTAACGTGGGAGCAATTTCAGTAGAACTTGCACAGCACCATTTGTATGTGAAATAAACAAAAAGTATTGAATTATCGGGTTAAGGATTTAAACGTGTCAAATGCTACAAAATTCGGCAAAGTTGCCGTGTTACTTGGTGGGAAATCGGCTGAGCGTGCTGTGTCTTTAGATAGTGGTCAGGCAGTTTTGGACGCTTTGTTACGTTCAGGTGTTCAGGCTGAGGCATTTGATCCGCAAGACCGTAGCGTGACTGAACTTGTAAACTATGACCGTGCATTTATTGTATTGCATGGTCGTGGTGGTGAAGACGGTCAAATCCAAGGTGTGCTTGAGTGGTTGAACATCCCTTATACAGGAACGGGTGTACAAGGTTCTGCCATTGGTATGGATAAAGTCAAAACCAAGCAAATCTGGCAAGGTAGTAATTTACCAACCGCACCGTATCGCATTATTACTAAAGAAACTGACTTGGATTCAGTGATTGCTGAATTGGGGTTGCCTGTCATTATCAAGCCGGTACATGAAGGTTCAAGTGTAGGCATGAGTAAAGTTGAGAAAGCTGAAGATTTTGCGGCAGCAATTGAAAAGGCAACTCAGCATGATGCTGTAGTTATGGCAGAAAAATGGATTACAGGACGCGAATTTACGATTTCATTCTTAAATGGTCAGCCTTTACCAGTTATTCGTTTGCAGCCACCAGCAGATGTTGCTTTCTATGACTACGAAGCAAAATATCAACGTAATGATGTTGAGTATGGCATTCCTTGTGGTCTTAGCGAAACTGAAGAGAAAAAACTACAAGCTCTATGTTTACGCGCTTTCCAGGCCGTAGGTGCAGAAGGCTGGGGACGTATTGATGCAATGCAGGATGAGCAAGGTAATTTCTGGCTTTTAGAAGTAAATACTGTGCCAGGCATGACCAGTCATTCGCTTGTACCAAAGGCTGCTAAAGCAGTGGGTTATAGCTTTGATGAATTGTGTGTTGCAATTCTTGAGCAAACATTGGAAGGTACGGCTTAAATATGGCACAACTTCCGGCATCCATGCGCCGTAAACGTGCGGCAATTACCTCCATTCATGAAAAACCGCCTACGCGCAAGCAAAAACTTGCCAATGCCGGCGGATGGGTGTTGCTGGTTATTGCCTTTTTAGTCTTGGCGGTCGGAATTTACGGACTATATAAAGTTATTACTGATGCAACTGTTGCAAAACTTGAAGTTGTAGGTTCAACAACTCCAGTTGAGACTCAGCAAGTGATGCGATATGTGCAGCCGATTGTAAAAGATAACTACTTTACATCTGATTTAGAGCAGATTCGTGATAAAGCATTAGAAATTTCTTGGGTAGACCGAGTCGTCGTATCTCGTGCTTGGCCCAATGGTATTCGCGTTCGTGTTATGCCTCGACATGCTATCGCCCGTTGGGGAACAGGTCGCTTATTGAGCGATGGTGGCGATGTATTTAGTGAAGCAGAGCCGAGACTTCATCCTGAGCTTCCGTTACTACACGGTCCGGTAAGTCAGTCTAAAATGATGATGCGACGCTATAATGAAATTAATCAGTTATTCCATCCTGTTAATTTGCGTTTAAAAGAGTTATATCTAACAGAGCGAATGACTTGGTTTATGCAGTTTGACTCTGGTTTACGAATTATTGTTGACCAAGATCAAACAATGAATAAATTGCAACGTTTAAGTCACTTGGCACAATCTGACCTAAAACCTGTGTGGCCGAAAATCTCAGCCATTGATTTGCGATATCGTAATGGATTATCTATTCAATGGAAGAATGCAACCCCACCTAAAATCGTGAATGGTCAGTTTGTTGTAACGAGTGATGACACAAGCATTGCAGGTGGTGCAAAAGCAAAGCCATAATACGTGGCTTTAAAATAGGCAATTTGCCTGGTATTAGACAACAAAGAAATGGTATGAGTGATGAGTGAAGCTGTTCCCTCAGTTGTTGCGATTGACATTGGGACGCATAAAGTTTCAGTTTTGATTGGAAAAATTCATGCGCCGGATAACATTCAGGTTATCGGTATGGCAACTGCTCGCAATCGAGGCATGAACAAAGGAAAAATTGTAAGTCTCGATAAAGTCATTGCTGCGATTAAAAACGCTGTTGCTGAAGCGGAAAATATGGCCGAATGTCGCATTCATAGTGCGTGGGTATCTATTCCGAGTACCGAGCTACAAAGTTTCTATGCTTCTGGACGCACACCTGTTGCTAACCCGGCGCATGTGATTACAACCAATGAAGTTGTACGTGCATTAGAGTTGGCAAAAGCAAGCCATGTGACTTCTGACTATTATCTAGCGAGTGCGGTCCCATTAGGATTTGAATTAGACGACTCATCTGAATGGGTTCAAAACCCAATCAATATGACCGCTCACAGCATGACTGGTCATTATCAACTTATGATGATGCCGATTGCCACTATGCAAAACCTTGATCGTGCGATGAAAGGCGCAAATATCGGGGTTGAAAAAATGGTGGTGTCTTGTCTGGCAACCGCTGAGGCAAGCTTGCTTAAAGATGAAAAAGAATATGGTGTCTGTCTTGTCGATATTGGTGCAGGTATTACCAATCTGGCAGTTTATTTAGATGGCCGTTTGGCTTTAGCACGCACCTTACAGCGTGGTGGTGAGCATGTAACACGTGATATTGCTGCTGTGTTACAAACAACCACTGAAGAAGCTGAACGTATTAAGATTCTGCATGGCTGCGTTGATCTAAGTGCTGTTAAGCCTGACCATATGATTCAAGTACAGGGTATTGATGGTCCGCAAACGATTAGTCGAATTGAGTTAGCGGAAATTATTATTGCTCGTTATGAAGAGATTTTCAGCCAGATTCGCGAAGAACTCGAACAAAGCGGTGCAATCCATGGTCTATATCATGGTGTTGTATTGACTGGTGATGCTTGCCAGATTGAAGGTATGGTAAGTTTGGCGCGTCGTATGTTAGGTGTGTCTGCCCATCTAGGTAATCCGCCATTACAGGTGTATGCTGATGATCAGCATCAAGCTGCATTACGCCGCTCAATGTATGCAACAGCAGCTGGTTTACTTATGTTTAGCCAAAGTGAATTACAAGAAGCTGTTGAGGAGCCTGAAGAGGGAAATGACCGTTCGGTATGGGAACGAATGGTGAATGGCTGGAATGCTTTTAATAGCAAACTTAAAGCCATTTTTTAGGATGTATGTATTTATTGGTAGAATTGTTAGGAAGTTGTAAGAGAAAACCACTGTACTTGACAAGGTTGGTATTGCACAGCATTCTTAAAATTAGTTATTTTTGAAAATCAAGGCAGTATACGGGCTGAAGTGACTGCCATAATGTATTAGGAACCCTAAAGGTCATGGCCTCATTTGAATTTATAGAAGATGAACTAAACGATGGCAACGGTCAAGCCCGTTTCACTGTATTTGGTGTAGGTGGCGGTGGCGGTAATGCCGTTCAGCACATGGTACAGTCTGATATTCAGGGTGTTAAATTCGTTTGTGCTAATACAGATAAACAAGCACTTGACTGTATGAATGCCCCTTTCAAAATTCAGTTAGGTGAGCAAAGTACACGCGGTCTAGGTGCAGGTGCTAACCCTGAAGTAGGCCAGGTAGCAGCAGAAGAAAGCCGTGAAATTATTCGTCAGCACCTTGAGGGGACTGACATGGTGTTTGTAACCGCTGGTATGGGTGGTGGTACAGGTACTGGTGCAGCTCCGGTTGTTGCCGAAGTTGCTAAAGAAATGGGGATTTTGACTGTTGGTGTTGTAACAACTCCATTTAACTTTGAAGGCCGTCGTCGTCAAAAGTCTGCTGAGCGTGGTATTGAAGCGCTGGAAGCTCATGTTGATTCATTGATTATTATTCCTAACCAACGTTTATTAAGCGTTTATGGTGATATTTCAATGAAAGATGCCTATAAAAAGGCAGATGACGTATTGTTAAACGCTGTACGCAGTATCTTTGATCTTGTAGTTAACCGTGGTCACATTAACCTTGACTTCGCGGACTTGAAAACTGCAATGAGTACTCGTGGTTACGCAATGATGGGTGCTGGTTTGGGTCGTGGTGAAGACCGTGCGCGTCAAGCAGCTGAACAAGCTATCCGTAGCCCATTGCTTGATAATGTAAATATTATTAATGCGAAAGGTGTGTTAATTAACATTACTGGTGGCGATGACATCACATTACGTGAAACAGAAATCATTACTGACGTTGTTAACCAGATTGTTGACCTCGATGAAGGTGAAATCTTCTACGGTACAGTATTTGACCCAGACGCACGTGATGAATTACGCGTAACTGTGATTGCAACTGGTTTAACACGTAATGCAGCTGATGCAGAGCCAAGAAAGCGTAATACAGTTAGCCATACATCAACTCAATCTGCACAATCTGTAGATGAAGATGACGTTCCTGCAATTAATAAACGTCAAAATGCTGAAAATGACGTGAATAATGCGCCAAGTTCAACACCGCGTTCTTCGCCAATGAGTATTCAAGATTACTTGAAAAATCAGCAACGTAAGTAATTTAGCGTACAATCTATCGAAAGGCAGTGTATAAACACTGCCTTTTTTTATTTTTGATCAATGACTAAATATGCTAACGTATAGCGGTTTTAAAAAAGAAGTTACAAAGCATGGTGAAACAGCGTACTCTCAATCGTGTGGTAAAAGCGAGTGGAATAGGTCTTCATAGCGGTCAAAAAGTGATGATCAATTTCATTCCACATACCGTGGATGGAGGTATTGTATTTCGCCGTATCGATTTGGATCCACCTGTCGATATTCCTGCTAATGCATTGCTGATTCAAGAAGCATTTATGTGTTCAAATCTTGTCACTGGCGATATTAAAGTCGGGACAATCGAACATGTGATGAGTGCGATTGCAGGTTTAGGAATCGATAACTTAATTGTGGAAGTGTCTGCTTCTGAAGTTCCAATTATGGATGGTAGTGCTGGTCCATTTATTTATTTGCTCATGCAAGGTGGCTTACGTGAACAAGATGCTCCTAAGAAATTTATAAAAATATTAAAGCCAGTTGAGGCTTTAATTGATGATAAAAAAGCAATATTCAGCCCGCATAATGGCTTTCAGCTTAACTTTACGATTGATTTTGATCATCCTGCATTTGCCAAAGAATATCAGTCTGCAACTATCGATTTTTCTACTGAAACGTTTGTGTATGAGGTCAGTGAGGCACGAACTTTTGGTTTTATGAAAGACTTGGATTACCTTAAAGCAAATAATTTAGCTTTAGGAGCAAGTCTAGATAATGCAATTGGCGTAGATGATACGGGTGTGGTAAACGAAGAAGGTTTACGATTTGCCGATGAGTTTGTTCGTCACAAAATTTTAGATGCAGTTGGTGATTTGTATTTACTTGGTCATCAAATTATTGCCAAGTTTGATGGCTATAAATCAGGACATGCCTTAAATAATCAGCTATTACGCAATGTTCAAAGCGATCCGAGTAATTATGAAATTGTAACATTTGATGACGAGAAAGACTGTCCAATTCCATACGTGAGTGTGACATAAGTCATTGTCTTTATTTGGCTATGTTATAATGTAACATTAATAAGTGTGATTTTTATCACATATTAAGAACGATTCTAATTAAGAAATAGAAAGCTCATCATTTTTTATTGCTTGCCAAACGTAGTAAAGCTTGGCTAAGCTTAGGATCGCTCACGAAGTCGGCGGCACTACGTAACATTTCTTGTGTTTCCGGGGGGATGGATTTAGAAGGCTCAGATGAGGTCGTTACAGGAATAGTTTTATTTCTTAAGCGAACTTGAATTCTTTGTAAGTCTTTTAATCCTTCAAGTTGAGATAATTTAGATACATATTGGCTCTGTAAATAGCTGAGTTGACTAATCATTGCCTGATTTTCACCAGTAATAATTAAAGAGCCATTTTGATAACACACGACTTGCCATTGTTCCGGTTGGGGCAATAAGGGTTGGATTATTTTCGTAAGTCTTTGCCATTGCGCGACTTGCGTTGTTAGAAACGTAAGGTTTCCTGTTTTTATGTGTTTTCCGGTTTGTTGAAAAACGTTATCGGGTTTAGACATTGATCATTCTCAAATGGTTTCTTGTCCTAATCTTAAGCGTTCATTTCAACCGATATCAAGGAAGAGATCATAAGGAACTTGAGTAAGAACAGTTTCAAGAGGTTTTTATGCACACGCGTCGTATTTTATTAGCGTTTTCACTTGCCGCTTCGGCAGCATCGGTTGCTTTTGCAGATTATCAAAATATTAACCAATCTACTGATTCAGATCGATTGGAACAGTTATCAAAAACACTATCTCAAGGCTCATATACTCATCCTGATGATTTAGATCTTCCGGCGAGTGCAAAAGTTTCAGTGACTTTACGTGAGAAAACAGTTGAACTCAACAATGATTCACTGGCAAAGAAATACGGCACTACGACAGCTAAAAACTCATTTAAAACCTCTTCTTCAAATCCTTATTCTTGGTTAGTTTCTCATCCTCTTCCTGATACAGTACGTGTTTCTTCTAACTTTGGTGGTCGTACCATGAGTGGTCGTGCAGAGCATCATGGTGGTTTAGATATGGCTGCACCAAGTGGTACGCCAATCTATGCGACTGGCCCGGGTATTGTGACTAAATCAGGCTGGGGCACAGGTTATGGCCAATATGTTGAAATTAACCATGGTAATGGTTATTTAACACGTTACGCGCATGCTTCACGCTTAATGGTTCGAGTAGGTGATCAGGTTTCTGCGGGTGACCATATTGCTAATGTCGGTTGTACAGGCCGTTGTACTGGTCCACATTTACATTATGAAGTAGTTAAAGATGGTCAACGTAAGAATCCATCAACTTATTTGGCAATGTTGCCTTAATTGCATTGCCTCTAAGGTCAAGGTTATTAAATTTATGAATTTGAAATTAACTTAAACCTTTTTTAACGTAATGATTGTATAAAAAAACGCCTTTATTGGCGTTTTTTTGTTATTTTGTTTACTGCTCGGTCAATGACTATTCATTCAGAAAATAATAGGCCCCCCCCACATTCACCCGTGGCAATAACTTGAAAGGGGTAAAACGTGGTAAAAATACAAAGTAGATTAGAGAACAAGGAACAGGTGAATTATGGCGTTTTACGGTGACTCCGACGCACAAGAAACCCAAGAATGGCAAGATGCATTCGATTCAGTTTTACAACACATGGGAACTGAGCGAGCGGCATTCTTGTTGGAAAAACTTTACCAACAAGCAATTGCTAAGCATGTTCCAATTCAACGTCTCAATACACCTTACTTAAATACAATTTCTGTTGAAGAGCAACCTGCAATGCCAGGCGACCAAGATATGGAACGCCGTATTCGTGCATTGATTCGTTGGAATGCCTTAGCAATGGTACTTCGCGCGAATAAAACAGGTGATGATTTAGGTGGTCACTTGGCGAGCTTCGCATCAAGTGCAACATTATATGACGTAGGTTTTAACCATTTCTTCCGCGCTAACAGTGATAACTTTGGCGGAGATATGATTTATTACCAAGGACACTGTGCTCCTGGTATTTATGCACGTTCATTCCTTGAAGGACGTTTAACTGAAGAACAGTTAAGTAATTTCCGCCGTGAAGTTGGCGGTAACGGTTTACCAAGCTATCCACATCCATATTTAATGCCAGACTATTGGCAATTCCCAACTGTATCAATGGGTCTTGGCCCAATCATGTCGATTTATCAAGCGCACATTCAAAAATATTTGATGAACCGTGGCTTGATCAAAGAAGAAGATCGTAAAGTTTGGGCATATCTCGGCGATGGCGAGATGGATGAGCCAGAAAGCTTAGGTGCGATCTCACTAGCTGGTCGTGAGAAGCTTGATAACTTAATTTGGGTAGTTAACTGTAACTTACAGCGTCTAGATGGTCCTGTACGTGGTAACGGTAAAATTATTCAAGAACTTGAATCAATCTTCCGTGGCGCAGGCTGGCGTGTCATTAAAGTAGTATGGGGCCGTCATTGGGATCCATTACTAGCTAAAGACACAAGCGGCGCATTAAAAGCACGTATGGAAGAAGCTGTTGATGGTGACTATCAGCGTTATCAAGTAAAAGGCGGCGCATATACACGCGAAAAATTCTTTGGTAAATACCCTGAAGCTGCGGAACTTGTAAAAGATTTAAGCGATGAAGATATTGATAATCTTAACCGTGGTGGTCATGACCCTTACAAAGTTTTTGCTGCATATGCAGAAGCGATGAAAGCAAAAGGTCAACCAACAGTAATCTTGGCGAAAACCATTAAAGGTTACGGTTTATCTGAAGAAATTGAAGCGGTAAACAAAACTCACCAAATCAAAAAGATGCAAATCGACTCTTTAAGATATGTACGTGACCGTTTCAACCTTCCATTCACAGATGAGCAATTAGAAGAGCTTCCATTCTATCGCCCAAGTGAAAACTCTCCAGAAATGAAATATATGAAAGCGCGTCGTGAAGCGTTAGGTGGTTACTTACCTGCACGTCGTCGTGAGAGTGAATCTTTAGCGATTCCTGATTTATCTGTATTTGATGCAGTGTTGAAAGGTTCGGGTGGCAAAGAGCAATCAACCACTATGGTGATGGTTCGTTTAATTGCTGCTTTACTTAAAGAAAAAGCAATTAAAGACCGCGTAGTGCCAATCGTTCCAGATGAAGCACGTACTTTTGGTTTAGAGGGTATGTTCCGTCAGCTTGGTATTTATGCCGCTCATGGTCAAAAATATACACCGGAAGACCAAGAGCAGTTAATGCATTACCGTGAAGCAAAAGACGGTCACATGTTACAAGAAGGGATTAACGAAGCAGGTGCGATGAGTGCATGGGCTGCGTTAGCGACAAGTTATTCAACCAATAACTTGCCAATGATTCCAATGTACATGTACTACTCAATGTTTGGTTTCCAACGTATTGGTGATATTGCATGGGCTGCGGGTGACGCACAAGCTCAAGGTTTCTTGTTAGGTGCGACTGCGGGTCGTACAACATTGAACGGTGAAGGCTTACAGCACCAAGACGGTCATTCTCACATCTTGGCGAACACGATTCCAAACTGCGTATCTTATGACCCATGTTTTGGTTATGAGTTGGCTGTCATCGTACATGACGGTTTACAACGTATGTATGTGAATCAAGAGCGTGTGTTCTACTACCTAACTGTAATGAATGAAAACTACGAGCATCCTGCAATGCCAGAAGGCGTTGAAGAAGGCATTAAACGTGGTATGTATTTATTCGAGAAAGATGAAAAAGCAACTGTTCAGTTACTTGGTTCAGGTGTAATCCTTCGCGAAGTGATTAAAGCTGCGAAAATCTTACGTGATGAATACCAAATCCATTCAAACGTTTGGAGTGTAACAAGCTTCAATGAATTGGCACGTGATGGTATGGCATGTGAAGAATACAACCGCCTACACCCACTTGCTGAAGAAGTTAAAGAATCTTGGGTATCTAAACAATTACGTGGTACGGAAGGTATCGTAGTTTCTGCTACCGACCATATGCGTGCTTACAGTGAGCAAATCCGTGCGTATCTTCCTGATGGTCGCCCATTTGTTGCATTGGGTACAGATGGTTACGGCCGTTCAGATACACGTGCGAACTTACGTAGTTTCTTTGGTGTTGATGCTGCGCACATCGTTGTTGCTACCTTGAAAAAATTAGCTGACGAAGGTGAAGTAGACGCACGTTTAGTGAAAGATGCGATTTCTAACTTTGAGCTAGATACTGACCGTCCGGTTGCATGGGCGCCGCAAGCACATCCGGAAGTTCAGCCAGTTGCTGAATACAATGAAACGCAAACAGGTGAGGGGAACTAAGCATGCAAATTAAGACCCCTGATATTGGTGTAGATAAAGCAGTTGTTGCTGAAATTTTAGTAAAAGTTGGCGACCGTGTTGAAGTTGACGACAGTATCGTTGTGCTTGAGTCTGATAAAGCAACTGTTGAAGTGCCTAGCACTTCAGCAGGTGTCGTAAAGAGTATCTTGATTAATCAAGGTGATGATGTGACTGAAGGTGTTGCTTTGATTGAGATCGAAGCAGAAGGTGCGGCACAACCAGCACCGGAACCAACACCAGCTCCTGCGGCTGAAAAGCCAGCTGCTCCAGCACCTGCGCAACAAACTCAAGCTTCAGCTCAACCTGCTGCCGCTACATCAAGTGCATCTGTTGAAGTGACTGTACCTGACATCGGTGTTGAAAAAGCATTGGTTGGTGAAATCCTCGTTAAAGTGGGTGACCAGATCGATGTTGAACAAAGTATTGTGGTTGTAGAGTCAGATAAAGCGACTGTAGAAGTTCCAAGTAGTGTTGCTGGTACTGTAGAAAGTATTCAAGTGAAAGAAGGCGATACCGTTAAAGAAGGTGTTGTTCTTATTCAAGTGAAAACAGCAGCTGCATCTAATGCGCAAGCAGAAGCTCCTGCTACTACACCAGCTCCAGCTGCGGTAGCAGAACCGGTTGCTGCAAAGCAAGAAACTGTGGCAGCGGCTCCAGCTCAGTCTGGTTCAGTTGATATCAATGTTCCTGATTTGGGTGTAGACAAAGCTATTGTTGCTGAAATCTTGGTTCAAGTTGGCGATAAAGTTGATGTAGACCAAAGCCTTGTTGTTGTTGAGTCAGATAAAGCAACTGTGGAAGTCCCAAGTACCGTTGCTGGTGTTGTAAAAGCAATTCACTTGCAAGCAGGCCAACAAGTTTCACAAGGTGTATTGCTTGCAACAATTGAAGCTGAAGGCCAAGCACCTGCTGCTGCACCAGCGGCAAAAGCAGAAGCAGCCCCAGCTCCACAGGCAGCAGCACCTAAAGCAGCCGCTCCTATTGCAACTCAGTCTGCACCTGCGGCGCCTACATCTGGTACTGATAAGTTAACGAAAGAGCAAGAAGCAGAAAACGCTAAAGTGTATGCTGGTCCTGCTGTTCGTAAGCTGGCTCGTGAACTTGGTGTGATCTTGTCACAAGTTAAAACTTCTGGTGAGCATGGCCGTGTTGTTAAAGAAGATATCTTTGCTTATGTGAAGAGCCGTTTAACTGCGCCGCAAGCTGCACCAGTGGCTCAAGCTACTGCTGCTCCGGCTGGATTGCCGTCATTACCTGACTTTACTGCTTTTGGTGGCGGTGAGGTGAAACCAATGACGCGTTTACAGCAAGTTTCTGTACCGCAGTTGTCTTTAAATAACTACATTCCACAAGTAACTCAGTTTGACCTTGCGGATATTACTGAGCTAGAAGCTTGGCGTGGTGAGTTGAAAGACGGCTTTAAGAAACAAGGTGTGAGCCTAACAATTTTGGCATTTATTGCAAAAGCAGTAGCACACTTGTTGAAAGAAGAGCCTTATTTCGCGGGTCACTTAGCAGATGATCAGAAATCTGTATTGCTCCGTAATGAAATCCATATGGGTATTGCGGTTGCGACTCCAGATGGTTTGACAGTACCTGTACTACGTAATCCTGACCAAAAATCAATTAAGCAAATTGCTGTTGAATTAGGTGAGTTGAGTAAAAAAGCGCGTGATAAGAAATTAACACCGAAAGATTTACAAGGTGCTAACTTCACGATCACAAGCTTGGGCTCAATTGGCGGTACAGCATTTACGCCACTAGTTAACTGGCCACAAGTTGCAATTTTGGGTATTTCACCTGCAACGATGCAGCCTGTATGGAATGGTAAAGACTTTGATCCACGCTTAATGTTGCCGTTGTCATTGTCTTATGATCACCGTGTAATTAATGGTGCGGATGCAGCGCGCTTTACAAATAAACTTACGAAACTTCTTAAAGATATTCGTACTTTATTAATCTAATGCTTTGAAAGAACATACTAAAACCTCGCTTCGGCGGGGTTTTGTTTTAATGTCTATTTGACTTAATTTTAGGTTAATCTACAGATTAAGCAGGACTTATCGAGAGTGAGGAGACATTTCTCGTTATTACGTAAAGGAGAAATAGTAAATGTTGGGTTTTCTGAAAATTATGTTGCCCTTGTTGTTGGTTGTATTTTTATTGATGGGAATATGGGTCAGTATTTTGCACTTCCCTTGGGAGTGGATGACTTATGTTGTCATGGGGATTGAAGTGTTTGTCGCTACTCTGATTTTACCCCTTGAATATCAAACTGGAACAAGTAGCAGCCATATTGGTTTTATCAGTATAAGTGCTTGTCTTGCAGTGCTGTTAGGAATAGCCCGTTTATTCGTGTGGACATGGGTAAAGTTTTTTGCCTGAATATTTGAAAAATAGATTTAGTCGAATATAATAAGCCCATACTTCATTGGGGAGTAGCCGCTATTCACAGCAAATGTGAATAGGTGATGGTCAACATAATTGTTCAACAGAACATGGTCATCATAGCTTAAACGTCTCATCGTTCCTGAGTTGGCAAGACCTTTGATTTACCACTCTGCAATCATTTTATGATATTTGGCTAGCAGGAGGGGTAGATCATAGGCATTTATGCTAGCCAGAGAACCGACATGCAAGAATTTCTGATTTCTACCTCGATTGTTGCCCTCGCTGAAATGGGCGATAAAACTCAATTGTTGGCACTTTTATTATCTGCTCGTTTTCGTAAGCCAATCCCTATTTTAATCGCGATTCTTTTAGCAACTTTAATTAACCATGGTATTTCTGCTGTGCTTGGGCAGTGGATTACAACGGTTTTAAGCCCTGAAATCTTAGTCTGGGTACTTGCGGTTGGTTTCATTGGGATGGCGTTCTGGATGCTTATTCCGGATGAGCTTGATGATGAAACAGCGAGTATTAATAAATGGCAAAAGTTTGGCGTTTTTGGCGCAACCTTTATTTTATTTTTCTTGGCGGAAATTGGCGATAAGACCCAAATTGCAACAGTCGCTTTAGCTGCACGTTATGACAGCATTTTCTGGGTAATGTTAGGCACAACTTTAGGAATGATGATTGCCAACGCACCAGCTGTATTTATTGGCAACAAATTGGCTGAACGTTTGTCTATTGCGCTCATTCATAAAATTGGCGCTGCTATTTTCTTCATTGTAGGTGTTTCTACGCTCGTACAGCATTACTTCTTCTAACGCATTTAAAGCTACCAAAAAAACGCACTCATTAAGAGTGCGTTTTTTCTAACGAGTATTAATAATTAAATTTCACGGTAAAGTTAATTTGGCGTGGGTTGCCGAGTGTTACCAAATTTTCGTTGAGAGCTCCCGCATAGTAATCTTTATCAAATAGATTACGGATCGCAAGTTGGGCACCCCAACGCTCAGCATCATAACCCGCTTCGGTATCGAATACTGTATAGCCTGGAACATGCACATCTAAACCATCAACGGTTTTATAAGTTTCACCTCGGAAACCACCACCTACATACCAACCAAGTTTTGATGATGGATCAAATTTGTAACGAGCTGACAAGCTATAAGCGTGTTCAGGAATATTGTCGAGCGCTTTCCCTACATTGCTTGCATTTGCATCTTTACTAATTTCTGCATCAATTGTGTAGGTATATGCAGCCGTTAATTTTAAACCTTCTAAAATTTCTGCACTAAGTTCAGTTTCAATACCGCGAGTTAACTGTTCACCACGTTGTACTTTATAGCCACTATTCGCAGTATCAGTAACCAAAACATTCTGACGTTTTAGATCATACCAAGCGATAGCACCTTGAATTCGTTGATCGGGACTTTGTAATTTCATCCCGACCTCAACCTGCTTTCCTTTTTCTGGCTTAAATGGGTTGCTATTTACGTCAGTACCACTATTTGGAGTAAATGATGTAGCGTAGCTCACATAAGGTGCCACAATATCATTGAGGGTATACATGACAGAAGCACTGCCCGTAAATGCATTATCTGATTGTTTACTCGCATTGCCAGTTACTAAACTTGTAGTTTGGGTTTGTGCCCAATCTTGACGTCCTGATAAGCTTAAAAGTAATTGATCATTAAGCTGAATACGGTCGCGTAAATAGAGCCCTAGATATTTGAGACGATTGATATCACGTACATTTTGCTTCAATGTCACGTTCTGACCATAGATAGGGTTATAGATATTTAAATCACCAATATCATATTTATCATTGGTGTAATCACTTTTTTCCTGAAAAGCATCGACTCCAATATTAATGTCGTGCTGCATGCCATATAGATCAAATTGTTTATTTAAACGGTTATCAATGGCGAAGCTTAAGTTATCAATAACTTGGTGTCGGCTGTTATTTCTACGGCTGATAGTCGTGTAATCAATTTCACCTTGTTTATCTTTTGCCCAAAAGTTACTACCTGTACGAGCAAAGACTGCTTTGCCATCCATTTCGGTTTTTTGTACGGCAAAATTCTGGTTAAAGTTCCAGCCATTATCAAAAGTATGTTTAAACGTATAACCAGTGCGATAAACATCTGCCTCATATTTACCGAAATTAGGGTCGCCAATATATAAACTACGATCTATAGGTCCATGAGGGTTGCCTTTTAATGTACCAATTACAGGTAAACCTTGCTGACGAATATATTCACGGTGTTGATAGCTTGCGATTACAGAGAGGTCAGTGTTATCACCGAGGTCAAAATTATAAGAAGGCGAGATATAAAAATTTTTAAAATAAACATAATCGGTTGGATCATCTTGATCAGAGATACGTCCATTTAAACGGAAAGCACCTTTTTCGCTATTGTTTGGGCTGTAGTTTAAATCGAATGTTCCTTCTTTAAGACTGTAGCTACCATAAGTCATGCTAGCACGTGCAAAGCTTTCTGCTTCAGGCCTTTTAGTCACTAAATTGACCATACCACCCGGAGCAACTAAACCGAAATTAATAGAAGCAGGACCCTTTAAAATTTGTACCTGATCCATACCAGATAGTTCGGTGGCAACATAAGTATTTTGGCCTACCCTTAAACCATCGACATAGACCGAATCAGAAGAAGTTTGGCCTCGAATAATAAAGTCGTCCCAACCACGACGACCAAGTTTCCCAGCTTCTACGCCTGCAACACCTTCAAGTGCATCTGCTAAAGTTCTTGCTTGTTTTTGGTCAAGTTGTTCACGGGTGACGACAGAAACTGATTGAGCAGTTTTAAATAGAGGTGCATCTGATTTTAAAGCTGAATTTGCTTTTGTTGCGACATAAGAAGTGGGGGTTTCTTTTTGTGCTTGAATAGAAATAGTGGGTAACACATTGGTTGAATTTTGCTGTTCTGCCGGTTCTTCAGCATGACTTGTTGTCATTGAAGTAAAAATAGCAACTGCTAACAAAGTTTTTGAAGTTGAAAAAGCAAAGCGTTGAGTCATGGGAGGCCTAAACAGCGCAAAAAGTAAATTTGATAATGAGAATTATTTTAATTTATTGCAGTTTAATTTTAAATAACATTATGATTCATTTATAAAATAAGAAAAGCAAAATCAATTTTAAAATATTATGAGAAAAATAAAGTAATTCATTGCATGAGTTATTGAATCCCATTATTTTATTATGGAAATAAAAATATCTAATATTTAAAGTTTTTTTGGGGAATTTTATGGGGTTTGAAAAAACAACATCACAGATATTATTTGATAATGGCGTACACAAATGTATTAGTTTTACCAGTTTGGTCAAAGGGGAAGGCATACAAGCCAATCAATTTTTAATTATTGATCATGAGCGTGCTGCCGTGATCGACCCGGGTGGTGATTTGACCTATGTTCCGCTGACAATGGAACTTAATAAATATACGCGCCTTAAAAATCTTGATTATGTGATGGCTTCGCATCAGGATCCAGACATTATCACCTCAATGCCCCGCTGGTTGGTTTATACCGATGCTAAAGTGGTGGCCTCAAGATTATGGGCAAGGTTTTTACCTCACTTAAATTCATCATTTATGAGTGAGCGTATGAAAGGGAATTGGGAAGACCGTTTGATTGAGCTGCCTGATCGTGGTCAAGTGATTCAATTAGGTGAATCGAAACTTGTAATTATTCCAGCGCATTTCCTACATTCGGTGGGTAATTTTCAGTTTTATGATCCCGTTGCTAAAATTTTATTTTCTGGTGATATGGGGGCATCCATTGTAGATGATGCAAGTCAGCCCCTAAAAGATTTTGATAGCCATGTGATGAAAATGAAAGCTTTTCATCAACGTTATATGTGTTCAAATAAAGTCATTCGCTTATGGGTCAACATGGTCCGTCAGATGGATATTGAAATGATTGTCCCTCAGCACGGTAGTCCATTTATTGGTAAAGAGATGATTAATCAGTTTTTAGACTGGATTGAAACATTGCCATGCGGTGTAGATTTAATGACAGAACAAATTTTTAGCTGTCCAACATAAAAAATAATGTTCGACATATTGAGTCCAATTTGAAATTTTTTTAGGATTTCGCGTCGCAGAAAAATTTTTGATGACGAGAATTTGAATAAAAATGTTATCTCAAGTTGCGACTCCAGATGAATGCCTACGCTGTGGGGCATGTTGTGCACATTTTCGGGTTTCATTTTACTGGGCTGAGGCCGAGTTAATGGAAGAACATCTAGTTGAACCTTTGACACCTGTCTATTCATGTATGCGTGGAACTAATCAGCTTGAGCCCCGATGTCAGGCTTTGACGGGTGAAATTGGTAAAGAGGTGGGTTGTTCCATCTATGCGGTGCGTAGTTCTACCTGTAGAGAAGTGCAGATTGCGGATGAGCAGTGTAATAAAGCTCGTTTAGCGCACCAGCTTATTCCTCTTATTCAAGTTAGCCCGGCAGATTCAGAGAATGATCACGACTATGATCAGGTGAGTTAAATATAAGCTAACACAATAATAAGTGGGAAATATTTAGAGTAGGCGAATATCTATTGCTGAAAAAGGCAAAGATAATATGAAAATTGCATCGAAATTTGTTTATAATAGCTCACGGAATTTACCAGTGAGATTGTTATGCTGACCATCGTTCAAGAAGCGCTAACCTTCGATGATGTCTTATTACTTCCTGCCTACTCTACTGTTCTCCCAAAAGATGTCTCTCTAAAGACACGTTTAACTCGCGGCATTTATTTAAATATCCCATTAGTTTCAGCTGCAATGGATACAGTGACTGAGTCACGTATGGCGATTGCAATGGCGCAAAATGGTGGTATCGGGATTTTGCACAAAAACATGGATATTGCTGCTCAAGCTGCAGAGGTACGCCGTGTGAAAAAATTCGAAGCGGGTATGGTGAAAGACCCTATCACTGTAAGCCCTGAAACTACAGTACGTGAACTGATTGCAATTACCTCTGCTAATAACATTAGTGGTGTACCTGTTGTTAAAGACGGCAAGGTTGTTGGTATTGTGACAGGCCGTGATACGCGTTTTGAAACCAATTTAGAACAACCTGTTAGCAACATCATGACAGGCCAAGATCGTTTAGTCACTGTACGTGAAGGCGAGTCTAAAGAAAATATTCAAGCATTATTGCAAAAACACCGTATTGAAAAAGTCTTGGTCGTTGGCGAGAGCAACGAACTTAAAGGCTTAATTACAGTAACTGACTTCCGCAAAGCCGAGAGCTATCCAAACAGTTGTAAAGATGATCTTGGTCGTTTACGTGTTGGCGCTGCGGTAGGTACAGGTGCTGATACACCAAGTCGTGTGGAAGCATTGGTTGAAGCTGGTGTTGACGTCATTGTTGTTGATACAGCACATGGCCACTCTGCTGGTGTAATTGAACGTGTACGTTGGGTGAAACAAAACTTCCCTCAAGTACAAGTGATTGGTGGCAACATTGCAACTGGTGATGCTGCATTAGCATTATTAGATGCAGGTGCAGATGCTGTAAAAGTGGGTATTGGCCCTGGTTCTATCTGTACTACACGTATTGTGGCTGGTATCGGTATGCCACAAATTTCTGCAATTGACAGCGTTGCTAGCGCATTAAAAGATCAAATTCCTTTAATTGCAGATGGCGGTATCCGCTTCTCTGGCGATATGGCAAAAGCGATCGGTGCGGGTGCAAGTACGATCATGGTTGGTTCATTACTTGCAGGTACTGAAGAAGCGCCGGGCGAAGTTGAGTTTTTCCAAGGTCGTTACTACAAAGCATATCGTGGTATGGGTTCATTAGGTGCAATGGCGGGAGCAACTGGTTCTGCTGACCGTTATTTCCAAGATTCAAAAGCGGGTGCTGAGAAGTTAGTACCAGAAGGAATCGAAGGCCGCGTTCCATATAAAGGCCCAATGGGTAACATCGTTCATCAAATGATGGGTGGTTTACGTTCATCGATGGGTTATACAGGTTCAGCTGTGATTGAAGATCTTCGCCAAAATGCGAAATTTGTGAAAATTACTTCAGCAGGCATGTCAGAGTCACATGTTCATGATGTAACGATTACTAAAGAAGCTCCGAATTATCGTGTTGGTTAGATTTTGGTAACCAAAACAATCAAGAAAGCCGTCAGTACACTGACGGCTTTTTGTTTTTGGTGTAAAGTAAATCCGCTGAAAAGAGATATGGCGGAATAGCCATATATGAAATGAGCCACGGCTGAAGTGGCGTAAAAATGAGATAAGCTATGAGTTATTTTGGAACGGATGGTATTCGTGGAAAATTTGGGCAAATGCCGATTACGCCAGAGTTTGCTTTAAAACTCGGTTTTGCTGCAGGGAAGGTATTAAAACGAACGAGTCCGAAAAATAAGCCACTTGTTGTATTAGGAAAAGATACTCGTTTATCCGGTTATATTTTAGAGTCTGCTTTGCAGGCGGGATTAAATGCTGCTGGTGTATATGTTCACTTACTTGGACCATTACCGACACCGGCTATTGCACATCTTACCCGTGCCTTACATGCACATGCAGGGATTGTTATTTCTGCATCACATAACCCATATTTTGATAACGGGATTAAGTTCTTCTCAAGTGAAGGTAAAAAATTACCAGATTCATTGCAGGAAGAAATTAATAAAGAATTAGAAAAAGATTTATTTATCGAAGACACTGCAAACTTAGGTAAAAGTGTTCGTGTGACCGATGCAAATGGCCGTTATATCGAATTTTGTAAATCTACATTCCCATATCATTTTGATTTAAATAATTTAAAAATTGTTGTGGATTGTGCTCACGGCGCTGCTTACAGCGTTGGCCCTTCGGTTTTCCGTGAACTCGGTGCTAAAGTTGTCGCTTTATACAATGAGCCAGATGGTTTAAATATTAATGAAAACTGTGGTTCAACTCATCCAGAGAGCTTACAAAAAGCGGTTGTGGAACATGGGGCTGACTTAGGTATTGCCTTTGATGGTGATGCTGACCGTGTAGTGATGGTTGATAAGTTCGGTAACTTAATTGACGGTGACCACATCTTATATATTTTAGCGACTCAGGCAAAAAACAAGCCAGCAGGTGTTGTTGGTACAGTAATGAGTAACATGGCACTTGAAGTTGCGCTTGAAAAAGCAAATGTTGGCTTTGTTCGTGCAAAAGTCGGTGACCGTTATGTATTACAAGCCCTAGAAGAAAACGGATGGGTAACAGGTGGTGAGCCTTCTGGTCATATTCTGACTTTAGACAAGAGCACAACCGGTGATGCGATTATTGCAGCATTACAAGTGTTAACCGTGATGGTTGAGCAGAACAAAGCGCTGCACGAATTGGTTAACGGCTTTAAACTGTACCCACAAGTTCTTGTAAATGTACGCTTGGAACAAATGCTTGATCCATATTCTATTCCTGCATTAGTTGCTGAGTTCAATAAAGCTGAAGAGCAGCTCAAAGGACGTGGACGTATTTTAATTCGTAAGTCTGGAACTGAGCCAGTCATTCGTGTCATGGTTGAAGGTGATAACGAGCAAGAAGTGAAAACTTTAGCTGAACATTTAGCAAATGCAGTTCGTTCACAGGCACAAGTCGCATAAGGTGTATGGCATGAGTGATGTCATTAAAGACTTAAGTGAATTGCGCTTAAGCTATGAACAAGGTGAGTTGTACGAGACTCAAGTTGCTAGCAATCCCCACGAGCAATTTCTAGGTTGGTTTAATCATGCTTTAGCAGCTAACTTGCATGAACCGTATGCAATGTCATTAGCAACTGCGAGTGCTAGTGGTCGTCCGCATGTCAGAACTGTGTTGTTACGCGGTGCGACAGAAGCAGGTTATGATTTCTATACCAACTATGACAGTCAAAAAGGTATAGATTTGGCAGAAAATCCATATGCTGAATTGTTATTTTATTGGCCAAGTCTAGAGCGTCAGGTACGAGTAGGTGGGCATGTTGTAAAAATTCCTGAACAGGAATCTACAGACTACTATCATAAACGTCCACGTGATAGCCAGATTGCAGCTCATATCAGTACTCCTCAAAGTGGCAAAATTGAAAGTCGCGAATTGTTACAACAGCGTTTTCAAGACTTGCAACAACAAGTTCAAAGCCACGAAGTACTCGATAAGCCGGAATTCTGGGGTGGATACCGTCTACAGCCGGATTATTATGAATTCTGGCAAGGGCGACCAAATCGTTTACATGACCGCTTGAGTTATGAAAAAATCGACGGTCAATGGACGTTGCACCGACTGATGCCTTAAATGACAAAAATACAAATTAAACAAAGACCTTTATTGACACGTCCTGAACAGTTTCAGGGCGTGCCTCCGTTTATTGCCGAAATTTTGGCAAGACGGGGCGTACAATCCGAGCAAGAACTAGAGTTAAAGCTTAAGAATTTATTGGCTCCTGAACTCAAAGGGTTGGACGCTGCTGTAGCATTAATGGATCAAGCCATCGATGAGCAGAAAAAAATAGTTATTGTGGGGGACTATGACGCTGATGGCGCAACCAGCACTGCTTTAATGATGCTCGTGCTTCGCGATATGGGAGCACAAGTCGACTATTTGGTACCGGATCGTTTTAAATATGGCTATGGACTTACTCCTGCCATTGCTGAGCTTGCTCATCACACCTATCAACCCGATCTATTAATTACGGTAGATAATGGTATTTCTAGTCATGCTGGTGTTGATGCAGCACATGCCCTAGGCATGCAAGTGATTATTACTGATCATCACTTAACGACTAAAGAAACCCCACTTGCTGAGGCGGTGGTAAACCCAAACCAATTAGGCTGTGAGTTTCTAAGTAAAGCATTGGCAGGTGTTGGTGTTGCTTTTTATGTACTTGCCAATTTGGCGAGCCTACGCAATAGACAAGGTAAAAGCACAAGTAAAGTTACCCAATATTTAGATTTGGTCGCTTTAGGAACTTATGCTGATGTTGCTGTCCTAGATTATAACAACCGTATTTTGGTCGATGCAGGTGTAAAACGCATTCAGCAACATCAGTGTCGAGTGGGAATCTTAGCCTTACTCGATATCGCTGGTCGAGAAGCTACTTCAATACGTGCCCAAGATTTAGGTTTTGTGCTCGGACCGCGCATTAATGCTGCTGGACGTATGGAGAGTATGCGTATTGGGATCGAGTGTTTATTAGCTGACACGATGGAAACTGCATACCCCATTGCTCAGCAATTAAATCAGTTAAATATCGATCGCCGTCAAATTGAAGGGGAGATGAAGCAACAAGCTTTATCTGCTTTAGACAGTTTACAACTCTCACAACAAGATATTCCCGCGGCGCTTGTTCTGTTTGAAGAAAACTGGCACCAAGGTGTAATCGGGATTGTCGCGGGACGTTTAAAAGAACAGTTTCATCGTCCAACGATTGTGTTTGCCCCAGATGAAGATGGTATTCATATTAAAGGCTCAGCACGTTCCATTGATGGGGTGCATATTCGAGATACCATTGAACAAGTTGCCGAACAACATCCTGAATTGGTCAGCCATTTTGGTGGACATGCGGCAGCGGCAGGCTTAACGATTCGTAAAGAAAACTTTGAAGCTTTTAAAACCGTATTTAATGATTGTGTAGCTGCTATGGATGAATCAATCTTTCAAGCGACATTATGGACCGATGGTGAGCTACCTGTCTCTGCTTTGCAATTAGATACCTTAAACTGGATTGAGCAATTAGGTCCGTGGGGACAAAAATTTCCACTGCCTCAATTTGAAGGACATTTTAAAGTTATCGATTTTCGTTGGCTCAAAGAGACACATTTAAAGCTTAGATTAGCGATAGACCAATATAGTTTCGATGCTATTGCTTTTAATGCGGCAGGTCGCTTCGAGTTTGATCCGATGCGTGACCATGTGCATTTGGTTTATGAAATAGACCGTAATGTCTTTAATGGGAATGTGAGCTTACAGCTACGCATTGTGCATTTAAATCAATAAAAAAATCCGCTCAATTGAGCGGATTTTTTTTAATCTAGCTTAGATTAGAAGCGGTATGCTGCACGAACACCATAAGTGTTGTCGTTATAGTCAAACTACTTTATTATTCATACAAGATTCGAAAAAAACTCGAAATAA
>ERZ808232.80-NODE-80-length-32341-cov-16.092548_pt1 | contig 32341 bp, 31 predicted proteins | sample MGYA00521281_ERZ808232 | MGnify/ENA primary metagenome ERZ808232 (study PRJEB31515, sample SAMN02941833) | indoor metagenome | biome: House; feature: Kitchen Counter; material: surface | place: USA: Illinois | collected 2012-02-13 ... | reverse complement strand
TTATCAAAATTCAACCTGCTTTGTTTCAGCATACTTTTTGAAACACCACCAAAATTAGATCGGTAATGACCGTTTGAGACTGCGCACTTTCAAGCTCGGCAAGTGCATTTTGTTCTTCTTCAAGCTGCTCATTATTTTGAAATGCAGCCAAGTAAGCACGCTGTAAGCTTTGTGCAACTTTTTCAACAATCGCTCCTGCACTATAAGCCGCGCCACGAATTTGTCCTACTACTTGTAAAATTTGCGGATCCTGTTTTACAAACAGGGAATTCGCATGCGTGTAGTTTCGGGTACGTTTAGCAACAGCTTGAGAAACATCATAGGTTGCAGCACGTCCTAGACCTGTAATGATTGCCAGTTGGACCAGTTGATAGTAAGCCGCCGAATATTTAAAACGGTCATCGTCAGGTAAAATTTCAGCTTCATCAACCAATACATCGTGGAAATATGCCGTACCACTTGCAGTAAGCTGCTGTCCAAAGCCATTCCAGTCATCGACAATTTCGACACCTTCATCTTCACGGCGAACAACAACTGAGCCAGACTCTCCTTTTAAATCTGTTACCCCAACATCCACCCAGTCTGCATATAGGCTCCCTGTGGTGTAGTATTTTTTGCCTTTAACGCGAATTTTTCCGTCACTATCTCGATATAAGTGCGTTTCAAACTGATCGATTGACTCTTTCCCGCCTTCAGACCATGCACTACCCACTGTTTCGCCATTGGCAATTCGGTTAAGCCAACGCTGTTGAAACGCCTTATCTTTACTCACCAAGACATCTTCAGTAAAACCAAAATGCACACGCAAAGCTTGCGGTAAGTTTGAGTCGGCCTCTGCAAGTTCAATGAGCAATGCAAATAGTTCAGGAATAGTTGCATCAAAACCACCATGAGCTTTAGGAAGTCGTAACCGTGTAAAACCAATATCTTTGAGCCACTGAAGTTGCTCATACGGCAAAATATGCTGCTGCTCACGGATTAAAGCCCCTTCTTTAATACGGGCAAAAGTCGGTCTGAAGTTACTTGCCAATTCATCATACCGTTCAGAAGGTCCTTCACCCCATACCCGCGAAATGATTGAAGCCTGACTCAGTGCAGCGTGAGTTAATGAACCGAGATGATGTTCAAAATTTAAATTTGTCATGTAAGTAAAACCAATATTGCTTTGCTTTTACCATAAAATATTTATTTCACATGAAAACGATTATTTTTTTATAACAGTATTCAATCTTGATATAACACCAATCAAAAGCATGGCATTGCTAAGCAATTTGTTTTTTGTGAAGACTATGCTGACTTTGCAATAAGGTTTGCATATATTCTGAATAGACAGAAAGTTTTTCGAAAATATGCTCTGAGTAAAACATGTCATCAATTAAGTGTGTCATTTGATTGACAGTAAAGATATCGCATAGGCCGACCAGTGCTGCATTCATTTGAGCAAACAGAGCGCATAATTGAACATGCGTTTCATCCTTATTTTTAAATAATAATTTACGCATATCCAACTGATCCAAGTCTTTTAGACCCTCATCTTTTACGACTTTTACCCAATGAATTTTTATTTTTAAGAACTGTTCAAGTTGCTTTAAAGCCTCTAAATCAAGCTCTAAATGGGTAATTAAAAAAACTGTAGAGATATCACTTCGACATAATGCTTTAATTAAATTTAAATAAACAAATTCAGCTTCTCCCATCTCTATTAGTTCTAAATCTAGATATATTTTTAGGCTTTCTAAAACTTCGTCTACCTTAAATACGACCTTCTTGTCAGCTTGATAGTATTTATTAAGGATATTTAGCGCAGGTGGAGTCGCCGGTGTTGTATAAATGGCTGCTTTGTTTAAGTTTGCAAAAATAAATGGCGAGAATAGATAAGCCAAACTGCTTTGCTGTGGCTCAATGTGAGATTGAATTAAATACACGGTTTGAGTTTTAGAAAAATTCCTGAGTACTTTCGCTCTAAGTAAGGTTGCTTCAAGGTTCACATAAGTCTGTTCCAACTGATCTATTACCAAGGTGGAAATAGACTGATTTTTAATAATTTTATGAATAATGTTCAGTTGAGAAGTGATAAACATTTTTTAACATCCAAGCTATTTTAGAAGCGCTACACTTACACTTAGGTCTTTAAGAAACACGCAACAACCAGACCCTACACAAAACAACAATGGAACAAAAAAGAAGAACACTATCATGTACTTATATAAAATCTAAAACAGCGTTCACATTATGTCTTGAAAGTTGATTTAGGTTGGCGTAAATCCTGTTCATTTTTATTTTGAACTTTAGAGGACTGGTTATATAGCTACAGATGATTGAAAAAAAACTATAGCACGCCATCAAAACACGGTTTAACTGTTATAGTTTTATAAAAAATTTCTGTATCTACATATACAAATACAGTGAGTGCATGATTAAGAAAACTTCTTAAGGTAGGTAGTTTTCATGAAACGATCTATTGCATATCGCCAGATATTTCATCAATGTTTCAATGCAACATGTATTTTTACAAATGCAACATCAGGCCTAAACTTTGTTAACAGATTGAGAACAATCAATCGTTCTATTCTCTTGAAATATCAAGCAATTATGTTGCTTTACCCTGTTGGCACTTTACTTGCTAAGAATATTTATCACAGAAGTAAGCCTAATTGCCAAAGTACTTTTTTGCCTGAAATTAAGTATTTAAATCATTTAATCATCATCAGCTAGTTCACAGGGGGAAAGTTTATGAGCCTCGGTCTAACCGCTTTAGAATTAGCACGAATACAATTTGCTTTTACAGTATCCTTCCATATTATTTTTCCGGCCACCTCTATTGGACTTGCCTGTTTTTTGGCAGTTTTGGAATGGAAATGGTTAAGAACGCAAAACCCTATTTATAAAGATCTATTTAAATACTGGATTAAGATCTTTGCCGTTGCGTTTGGTATGGGAGTTGTTTCCGGTGTCGTGATGAGCTATCAGTTTGGTACCAACTGGAGTGAGTTTTCACGAGTAGCAGGAAGCATTACTGGTCCTTTACTTACCTATGAAGTCTTGAGTGCCTTCTTCTTAGAAGCGGGTTTCTTAGGAATCATGCTGTTTGGTTGGGGCCGTGTTGGTCCTAGAGCCCATTTCTTTGCAACGCTTATGGTTGCCATCGGGACATGTATTTCGATGTTCTGGATTTTATCGTCCAATAGCTGGATGCAAACACCGCAAGGTTTTGCCATCGAAAATGGCATTATTGTGCCAAAAGACTGGCTAGCTATTGTCTTCAACCCGTCCTTCCCTTACCGCTTTGCACATATGGGTGCTGCTGCCTTCTTGGTTTCATCTTTATTGGTAGTGGGAACATCTGCTTGGCACTTGGTAAAAGGCCGTCGTGATGAATTGGTGAAAAAATCATTCTCGATGGGTCTTTGGATGGTGCTTGTGACTTCTTGTTTACAAGTGGTAATTGGCGATAACCACGGTTTAAATACTCGTGAGCATCAACCGGCCAAACTTGCTGCTATGGAAGGTCACTGGGAAACCAATCATAACGAGCCTATGCCGTTACTATTATTTGCCATACCGGATATGAAAGAAGAACGAAATCACTTTGAAGTGGGCGTTCCATATTTGGGTAGCTTAATTTTAACTCACAGTTTAGATGGGCAAGTGACTGGCTTAAAAGAATTCGCACCTGAAGACCGTCCAAACTCGACCATTATTTTCTGGAGTTTCCGTGTCATGGTGGGTCTTGGCGTCCTTATGGTCACCTTATCACTCATTGCTCTTTGGTTACGTAAAAGAGGAAAACTCTATGAAACATCATGGTTTCATAAATTTGCTGTAGTGATGGGGCCTGCAGGTTATGTGGCAATGCTGGCTGGGTGGATCACTACCGAAGTAGGCCGTCAACCTTGGGTAGTATATGGCATTATGCGAACCAAAGATGGTTTATCGCATACTGTTTCGGCAGATCAGGTGGGTCTAAGTCTCTTTATTTTTGTGGTGGTGTATACCATCGTTTTTGGTAGTGGAATTTACTACACCTTAAAACTCATTAATAAAGGCCCTGTATTTATCGACACGCCAAATATGGAAGCAGGCGGCGTAGGACACTTTAAAACACCGATGCGTCCACTTAGTGCAGTTGATGAAAATATTGACAGCAAACAAAACTCTGGGGAGAACCGTCATGATTGATCTTTCTTTAATATGGGTCGGTATTATCGGTTTAGGTGTTTTAATTTACGTGGTCATGGATGGCTTTGACTTAGGAATCGGGATTATGTTCCCCTTCATTAAGAATAGCCAAGAACGTGACGTGATGATGAATACCGTCGCTCCTGTCTGGGATGGTAATGAAACCTGGATGGTACTTGGGGGTGCTGGCCTGTATGCAGCCTTCCCGCTGGTCTATTCAACGGTTTTATCTGCGCTCTACCTGCCTATTATTTTCATGGTCATTGCCTTGATTTTCCGTGGAGTTGCTTTTGAATTCCGTTTTAAAGCTCATCGGACCAAACACCTTTGGGACTTAGCTTTTATTTGGGGTTCGGTTTTAACGAGCTTCCTCCAAGGGATTATTTTAGGTGCCTATATTCAAGGGATTAAAACCGAAAACGGTATTTTTGCCGGTGGCCCTTTTGACTGGCTTACTGCATTCTCCATTTTCACAGGTATTGGTGTAGTTGCCATGTATGCCACTTTAGGCTGTGGTTGGCTCATTTTAAAAACTGAAAAAGGCTTGCAGCAACGTATGTATGAGCTGATGCCAAAGTTAATTATTGCGCTGCTCATTATCTTTGGTGCCGTCAGCTTATATACGCCGTTAACACACCCTGAAATTGCAGATCGATGGTTCTCTTTACCAAATCTGTTCTATTTTAGTCCAGTGCCTATTTTGGTCTTACTATTTGTTGGCCTGATTTTATCGGCATGTAAAAAACAGCAAGACCACAAACCATTTATATATACCTTGGCATTGGTCTTCCTTGCCTTTACTGGTTTTGTGATTAGTTTGTGGCCAAATATCATTCCACCATCAGTTACGATTTGGCAAGCGGCAGCGCCTCATTCCAGTCAAATGTTTGCTTTAGTGGGTGCGCTTATTCTGATTCCAATCATTATTACTTACACCATTGTGTCTTACTGGGTATTCCGTGACAAAGTTCGTGTAGGTGATGAAGGTTATCATTAAGGTACGGGGGTGTTATGAAAAAGTCGTCAGTTAAACTCAGTCAAACCCAATGGTTTATTCTGTTATGGCTTGGCGGTTTTTTAGCCTTAGCTGTGATTGCAGGTTTGTTTAAAGTGATATTGATTTATGCTGCCCCTTATTTAAAGTAAACCCATCCTTATAAACAAATGCCGTTTGTAGATTCTGCAAGCGGCATTTATTATTGGTTCAGTGCATCTTTTATTTTGTTATTTCGTGCAGCCCATACATGTATAAATCAGAACAACTCGCCCATAGCATTCGCCAACTTATTGAAAGCGGCACTTTAAATGCACATGAGAAATTACCTTCATTAAGAGATCAGGTCCAACGTTCTGGTTTTAGTTTAATGACTGTGATGAATGCTTATCAGGAGCTTGAATCACAAGGTCTGATCTATTCAAAGGAAAAGTCTGGCTATTTTGTTGCCGAGCAAATTGCACTTAAACCACTGGAACAATATTCGGTCGTTTCACTTAATTCTAAAATTGAAATTAATTCTTTAGTTTTTAAATATCTTAAATCGATTCAACATGAGTCTGTTGTGCCTTTTGGTTCAGCTTTTCCTGATAGTCAACTTTTAGCTGCTCCCAAACTTATTCAAATTATGGGGCAACTTGCACGGCAAAGGCAAAGCTATGACCAGACAGCAAGCCTACCTCCCGGTAATTTAGCGTTAAGAAAACTAATTGCTCAGCGCTACTGTATGCAAGGCATACAGACTGATCCAGATGACATTGTCATTACATCTGGAGGATTAGATGCACTCAATCTTTCTTTACAAGCAGTAGCCAAACCGGGTGACTATATTCTATTGCAACAAACCGTGTTTTACGGTGCTTGGCAGGCTGCTGAACGTTTAGGGCTTAAGGTCATTACCATTCCCGAACATCCACAACATGGTTTTGACCTAGAGGCTTTTGAGCAGGTTATTCATACATATCCAATTAAAGTATGTTGGCTCATGTTAAATAGCCATAATCCGATTGGGTTTACGGTCAGTGATGAGATTAAATATAAAATTGCCAAACTGCTTCATGAACACCAAATTTACTTAATTGAAGATGATGTCTATGAAGAGCTTTATTATGGCGGGCAAAAACCACTTTCGATGAAGTACTTTGACCAACAAAATCTGGTACTGCACTGCTCTTCATTTTCTAAAACTTTAGGGGCAGGTTTTCGGGTTGGTTGGGTCTATGCGGGTAAATTTTCGGACCATATCCAACACTTGCAGCTTATGAGTACTATTTCAGTGAATGCACTCATCCAAAATGCCTTGGTTGAGTTCTTGTCTCATCATCATTATGAAAAGCATTTGCGCACACTTAGACTTTCACTTGAACGTTATAAAAAGCAGTTTTACCACTATTTGAAACAACATCTGCCCACGACCTGCGAGATTTATTATTACCCAAGCGGTTATTTTCTATGGGTTAAATTGCCTCATAAACTCGATAGCAGGCAAATTTATGAAGAACTCATCCAACAAGATATTGGTGTTGCGCCAAGCCCACTCTTTAGTGTTTTACCCGCACGGCAACATTATTTAAGAATCAATTGTTCTTTTGAGTGGAACGAAAAAATTCAAGCTGCTTTAGATCAAGTCATCAAAACTATTCAACAAAGGGTCAAAGCAAGCCTGTAAAGTGATGCTTCGACCTAAGCACAATTTTAAAGTATTTAATTTATGATAGTTTCATCTTAAAGCGCGATTTTAAGGGTAAGAATATCTGGATGTTAATATGGAAATAGATGAAGAACTGACTCTTAAAAAAATACAGATTTTTTTGACCTTTATGCGCTGTGGCAATTTATCTAAAACCGCGGCAGAAATGCAACTGAGTAATGTCAGTGTTCATAAAGCACTACACTCTTTAGAAAGCGCTTTACGTTGTCCTCTTTTTAAAAATGAAGGCCGTAACCTCATTCCTTTAAAAAGTGCTTATGTCTTTGAAGAACGAGCGCAAAAAATCGTACAAGACATTTTTATTACCGTAAATAAAACCAGAGAAACCGCTGGTTTTGCAGCCAAAGTTTTACATTTAGGTTCACTTTATTCTTTGACTGTAAATACGATTCCAAATGTTATTAGCGGTCTTAAACTCAGACGTAGTGAGCTTGATATTCAACTGTTGCTGAGTTCAAATCAGGATTTGGTGAAAAAGCTCAAAGCAACTGAGCTGGATGCAATCATTGTAGCTTTAAATGAAACCACTCAAGATGATGACTTTGAAATTTTGCCGATGTTTTCAGACGACATTTTTTTGGCCGTCAATAAAGATTCAAAATATGCTGAGTTTAAAGATATTGATTTAAGCCTTTTAAAAGAAGAAACTTTTTTAACTTTAACCAAGGGTTTTGCAACTCATAACGACAGCGACATCATTTTTAAAAAAGCTGGTTTTTCACCTAAAGTTGCTTTGCAGGTCAATGATATTTTTACCTTAATTAGTATGGTCAGCTCAGGTGTCGGTTTTGCTCTACTACCCGGCCGTATTTCTGCAGTTTATGAAAGCTCAGTCAAACTCATTCCGCTAAAACAGCAATATCATATGCAGCAAGAAATCGGTTTGGTCTTTCTAAAAAGCAAAGAACGAGACCCAAACTTACTTGCTCTGATTGCTGAATGTCGTATGTTTGCCTCTAATTTTAAAAGATAGAAGCTGCTGCGAATAACAACAGCTCTTTTGCCTGATTATAAAATACGTATTAACCCACCAAAGCTTTAACCGCAAAGAACAGAATAGTTGGACCCATTAAACAGCCAAGGCCCGTGTGAAAAGTTGCTGTAAGTGCACCGTAAGGCACTAAACGGCGGTCTGTAGCAGCTAAACCAGCTGACACACCACTTACCGTTCCTGCCAAACCACCAAAAATCATCGCAGAACGTGGATTGTCTAATCCCATAAATTTCGCAGTGAGTGGTGTTGAGACCATTACACAGATTGCTTTCACCAAGCCCGTTGCAATTGATAACGCCATGACCTCAGAACTCGCACCAATGGCCGCACCCGTAACAGGCCCAACAATGTAAGTCACTGCACCTGCGCCAATTGTGGTAATACTTACCGCATCGCGATAGCCAAAAATCCACGCAAACATACAACCGACATTAAATGGCAAAATGGTCCCGAGAAATAAAGAGAAGGCACCAATAAATCCAGCTTTTTTGGCCTCAGTCGCTTGTACTTCAAATGCTGTGGCTACAATAGTAAAGTCACGAAGCATTGCACCGCCCATGAGTCCTACACCTGTAAAAAGTGCAAGGTCGGTCAAGCCTTTTTCACCACCTGTCATTTTTCCGCCAAACCATGCCAAAATCAAACCAATTACAATCGCAATTGCTGAAGCATGCACACGTCCATTGGTTAAATATTTAGAGAGCTTGGTCGACAGCCACATAATTAAGGCAATTAAAGCAAAAGCTGTAATTAAACCTAAATGTGTTAAGTCTTTTAATAATAATTCAACCATGAACTTTACCTCCGATTCGGTTTAAGGCTGTGTCCTCTTCTTCTTTAGGTAAAGGGCTGGCTTTGTTATATCGACTTAGACCAGCAATAGTGAGCGTACAAACTGCAACTGAGACTACAGCCGCAAAGAGTGCCATATGGCCACTCGATAATGCTGCCACTACATTTTGTTGGGCTGCCATAGCAACAACAACCGGGATATACATGGTGCCCCAGAATGAAACTCCTTTTTCAGTTTCAACTGTCATCATTCCACGTTTTTCCATCCATAACCGTATACAAATGAGTAAAATCATGGCGATACCCACGCCACCAACATTGGACTTTACACCCAATAAAACGCCTAATAGATCACCAGCAATTACACCAACCAAGGTGCAAAGTGCGAGTAAACCAACTCCATATATAATCATGACAATCCCTCATATCCTTGGATCATTTATGCTTTTGTAAAATCTGACTCAAAAAGAAAAACTATTTGCCTGTTCTTTTTGCATTGCCAATTGAATGCTGTCTAAACGTGTTCCCTGAAATGACAATACTGTTCCTTCTTTAAATGTTCGACGTGCAAGTGTAGTAAGCACCGTTCCCGGCAAAGCTTCGATCTGTAACCTCACACCTCGCTCCCATGCAGCTTGGATGGTACTTTCCCAATCTACAGTTCGACTCATGTTAAAAGCTAAGTCATCACCAATCTGTTCTGGCCTGCCAAGTGTACGAGCCGTTGTACCACTTAAATAACGTATTTTAGGCTGCTTTAAAGTGACTCCCTCCATAGACGCTGCAAGTTGCTTTGCTTGCTGGCTTAATAATTCACAGTGCGATGGCACCGATACATCTAATTTTTTTGCCACCACGCCTTGTTGCTTTGCCAAAACAGCAACTTGGTTCATGGCTTCAAAGCTTCCTGAAATAACGATCTGGTTATGTGCATTAATATTCGCGACAAAAACCTCTGGCGTTATTTCATAAATCTGTTTGACCCATGCTTCAACTGCTGCACGATCTGTACCAATCAGAGCTGTCATGCCATAGCCAGTTGGATAGGCGTTTTGCATGAGTTCACCTCGATAGGCAACCAAACGAACGGCATCCTCAAAGGCTAAAACTCCTGCTACAACCGCAGCCGACCATGCGCCAATTGATAGACCCGCTACATAATCAGGTGTTAAGTTTTCCGCTGTTAATAAAGCTGAACTCACCACACCTGAAATCAGTAAACAAAGCTGTACTGCACGTGTCGATTGCAATTCAGCCGGACTATCTAACATCAAGACATCTTCTTTGAGTGCATCCGATGCACGCTCAAGGTATTCTTTGACCAGAGCGGTTTGTGGTAGGTCATGCAACATATTGCTTCGTTGCACACCTTGACCCGGATAGACCCAAATTGAAGCCATGATATCTGTTCCCTAATTCCATGGGTTTTCTACTAAAACAGCACCATCAGGACGTTTCAATAGAACCTTTCCGCTATTCCTGGCCCATTCTTTTAAAGCCAAACCACCTTGTGGTAGTTGAAGCTGTATATCCACATTGAGTCCTGCTTGCTGAAAATTTTCGAGTAGCTCAATTGCCTGCTTTTTGGCAAAAGGTTTTTCAGCTCGAATCAACAAATCTATGTCACTTTGCTGAGTTACCATTTTAATGCCCGTTGCCAGTTCAAACCCGAAACTTCCTGTATATCCCCAACATCCTGAAAAGTTTTTCATAATGCTAGAAATGCTCTGTAAACGTTCTGCCAAGTGCTCAAACTGTTGCGTATCTATGCGAGTCAGCGCTTCTGGCTTGAGCTGTCTGCTAATCGCTGATCGTGGCATTTGAGCTGCATATCGTTGATGACGAAATTGCCCTCTTACCCCCACGGCCACCTGATCTTCAGGAGTAATTGCCCGTCGAACCACAACAGGATCACCTCGTAGTAACACCTCTCTCACCCAATCCGGAGCATCATCGGCCAAGCAATCGACCGTCATGCCCCACAACAAATCATGGGCTTCGAGCTTAAGTTTCATGACCATTGCTCACGCAATAATTCACGGACCTTTTTAGACATTTGACGGTTTTGGCCATGCAGTCTTTGTTCCAGACCTCTCGATTGCTCAGCATTAATTTCTTTAAACGCTTGAGCAATTGCCTGTTTCGCTAACAAAAGATCATCGTTTTTCGGTTGTTCAGGGTTTTCAACAGATAACAGTTCAGATAACAAACCAAGCGTGGCATAACTTTCAATGTCATAAGCCATTGGTGGAATGTTGGAGGCCAATTGCTCTAACTCATCAACTGACCGCAAGGTAACGCGTGCAGCAGATTCCTTACCCATTGCATGCACCATAACACCTGAATCTTTTAAGGCAATAATACGATTGGCTTGGTATCCATGCGCCAAGAAAGCACCAGACATCGACTTACCAACCAATAAACTCACAATTGGATAACCTGCCAATCTGGCTCTAGCATAGCTATCTACTGCACCCGCTAAAGCTTGATGAATGCCTAATAATTCTTCACGACGCCCATAGGCCTGACTTGGCACATCAACCAGACATAAAATAGCGCGTTTAGTTTCAGCCTGTGCATCGGCTTGGATCACATCATCGACTACTTTTGCCAAACTCCAGCCTTCTAATAATCCAACTTCTCCTTGTTTTGCCCGTGGGAACAGATTATTGGTATCTTGCACAACGGCAATCACGCGCACCGCTTGCTGATCAATCTGACCATCAGCCACCCAAATCGAAGCTGGAAAACCTTCAACTGTCTTAAAACCCTGCGTAAGTGCTTTAAACCAATGTGCACCACGAGTAGATGTTTTTAATGTATCAACGGCGATATTCATGCTTGCTCTCCTTGATACAAAGCTTGAACTTGTGCTGGGGTAATCTGCTCAGCAGTATCAACTTGTTGCAGCTTTTCTAAATAGAATGTGTAATTTGAACTACGATGCTGATGAGGTACGCCTTGAGTTAAATAATCGATGACTTGCAGACGAATTTTCTGGCGATCATCGTCAACATAAGCATCTACCAAACCACTAATGAAGCGCTGATTACCACCCGTAATACTCCATATAAATGGACGATCTTTGGCGTTATATTCTTGTACACCAGCTTCTTGTTCAATCACTTGCGGGCCATTTAAGCCTAAACGTCCTTCTTGTGTCATTACGATATAGCTACATAGTCCAGCTGCAATTGACATACCGCCAAAGCACCCTACACTGCCTGCAACTACTGCAATCACGGGTTGATACTGACGTAAATTCACAATTGCAGCTTGAATCTCAGCAATTGCAGCCAAGCCCAAATTTGCTTCTTGTAAACGAACGCCACCCGTTTCCAACAATAAAATTGCAGCTGTTGGAATGCCTTTTAGATTGTCTTCAACCGCAAGTTCTAAGGCACCTACAATTTTGGCACCACCCACCTCACCTAAACTGCCACCTTGAAATAAACCTTCAATAGAAATTAAAACTACTGGCTGTTCTTGAATAGTTCCCTTTGCAATCACCACGCCATCATCGGCTTGCGGGACAATATTTTGCTTAATGAGCCAAGGCGACATAACACGTGCAAATGGGTCGAGCAACTCTCGAAAAGTCCCTTCATCTAATAGCGCTTTGGCACGCTCTCTTGCGCTGAGTTCAATAAAATCTTGTTTATTTAACAAGCTCTCGATATCAGTCATGAGCAATCTCCTCCAATGCTTGTTCCAGACGTAAGCGAACAACACCGGGAGTTGCACCAAAATCATGAATATCAATATTGACCGCTGGCGGTATTTGCGCAGTAAAAATCCGTTCAAAAAGATTGTGCCAACGCGCCGCACTGCCGTCTACCGAAGTCACCACTTGAATAGAAGCTTTGCCTATTTCACCAGGTTCCATCAAAATTTCTAAATCGCCCGAGCCAACGCATCCTACCAATGCTTTTTTTACAGGCGGCTTTGTCGCCACAAATTCAAAATGAAGTGTTTCCATAATCAAAATCCCTCTTTATTTTTGACAGATGTCTGCTCAACACGATCTATAAATAGTGTTGCTGCTAATAAGTCTGCAGCACCACCTGCAGAAGCTTTCATCCGAAGCAGATCAATCTCTAAAAGATGCAAAGCACGTCGACCTTCCAAGCTTGAGCTACCGCCCAAATCCAATACTTGCTGAGCACCTTGTTGCATACGCTTTAAACCAGATGTGCCAGAGCGATAAAGCACACAGGTATCGGTCAAATCTGTCATCATGGCAAGTAAGGCATCTAAGCGTGCGAACTCTTCTTTCATAGGTTTACTACGACTTTGATAAAGTTGCTTTAAGCCAAAATTTACGATGGTTGGAAAGCCTTGTTGTGCCTGTTCTTTGGCACCTAAGATGCCTAATTTCTTTTGTACTTGCTGACCATGACTCAAAGCCTGCTTTGGAATAAAACGATCTTCAAGCTGAGCAATCTGGCCTGCTAACTGGCATAGTTCAACAGCAGATAAGTACTGTTGATTGGTACGTGCCAATGCCGCCGCCGTCACCATTAATCCTAAAGCCCAAATTGCACCGCGGTGTGTATTGACACCATCTGTCGCCAACATCATGACCTTTTCACCTTGACGACCAATTTCTCCAATGTCTTCACGCAAAGCTAAACAGACTTTTCCATGATGCTTTGCAGCTTGGGCCATTGCCTCAAACATGGGTCCTAAACTTTTCGCAGAGCGCTCCATTAACTCCAAAGTCAGATCATCATGTGCACCACTGCCACGGCGGTCTACCAAGGCGGGCTTAGGAGTCAGATTAACTTCATCAATTAACGCTTCGACTGCCATATCTGCCAAAAGCTGACTATCGCTGAACGTTTGATATTGAACTTGTGCCATCATTACCAACTCCTAAACTTTGCAGGGGGTTGATATAAACCATCTGACCATGTCACCAAGTCGGCAATATTTTTCGCCGCTAAAAGTTCACGTGTGGCATCGGTACGGCGAATACCTAAATCTTCAGGGAATACCACCAGACCTTCACGTCTCAAGCGTGCTGTCGTTTTTGGGTCTTGAGTTAAACCAATACTGGTCACACCTGCTACCGCAGCAATCATGGCTTGACGCTCTTCTTGGCTGCTTGCTTTATATAGATAAGCAATGCCTTCTTCGGTCAGTAAATGGGTGACATCATCGCCATAAATCATGATCGGAACTAAAGATAAGCCTGCTGTTTTAGCAACATCAATCGCATCAAGGCGATCTACAAAAGTTGGCTTGCCACCCTCTTGAAAGGTTTCCACCATTTGCACCACCAGCTTTTTACCACGTGCCAAATAGGTTTCAGTTTCACTGGCACCTTGTAAACGCATATCTAGCCATGCTGGCGTATCGTGACGACGACCACGCGGATCATGCCCCATGTTTGGTGCACCACCGAAACCAGCTAAACGACCTTTGGTGACAGTCGAAGAATGGCCCATGCCATCAACTTGCAACGTTGCACCAATAAATAGATCAACGGCGTACTGACCTGCAAGCTGACACATCATGCGGTTAGAACGTAGCGCACCATCCCGACCTGTAAAGAAAACATCTGGACGAGCTGCAACATATTTTTCCATACCGAGTTCGGTACCAAAACAATGCACGCTTTCAACCCAACCTGTTTCAATAGCAGGAATTAAGGTTGGATGCGGATTCAGTGTCCAATTTCGGCAAATTTTTCCTTTTAATCCTAAAGACTCACCATAGGTCGGTAAAATCAGTTCAATTGCCGCAGTGTTAAAACCAATACCATGGTTTAACGATTGCACATTATGTTTTTCATAAATTCCACGAATTGCCATCATGGCCATGAGCACATGCACAGGTTTAATGTGTTTTGGGTCACGAGTAAATAACGGTTCGATATAAAATGGCTGATCTGCGACTACTACAAAATCAACCCAAGAAGCCGGAATATCAACACGCGGTAAATCTGAAACATCATCAACCAGTTCATTGACCTGAACAATCACAATACCATCACTAAAAGCCGCGGGTTCAATAAGTGCTGGAGAATCTTCGGTACTAGGACCTGTATAAATATTGCCTTGACGGTCTGCCATAAAACCAGCTGAGAGCACCACATTTGGAATGAGGTCAACCACCAAACGTGAATACAACTCGATATATGTATGAATGGCACCAATCTCTAATAGTCCATCTTCAATTAACTGACTAATACGTAAACTTTGCGGGCCAGCAAAAGAAAAATCGAGCTTACGCGCAATGCCTTTTTCAAACAGATCGAGATGTTCCGAACGCCCAACGCTCGGCATAATCATATGTAAATCATGCAAAACATCTGGATTGGTTTGAGCCAAAGAGCGCGAAAGGAAATCTGCCTGCTTTTGGTTATTTCCTTCAAGTACAACCTTGTCACCAGGAGTAATTAAGGTTTCTAAAACTTTAATAATGTCCTGAGTTGGAATCACCACACCATCGGTATATTGGTTTGCCATCTCTAGTTTTAATTGTTTGGCATGACGCCGCTTTGTCCATAACCGTTCTTTATTCTGAACTGATCCTTCCATGTGTCTACCTATAGATCGTAGTTTTGTTCTGAATCTATAAAAACGCTTTATGGACTTTCGATCAATCAACCTAGATGAGTCGTTATTAACCTCAGGTTAATGATTAATTTTATATTCGATGAATTTCTTCAAAAAACCAATCTAGACAGATTTTGACTTTAGGCAAATTTGCGTATTGTGGTCGGTACACCAAATAATAAGAAAAGGGCGATGAGAAGTGAATTTGAGGAAATAATCGTATCAAACACCCGGTTTGTATATCTTTTTGCACCATAACACTACGCGCTAATGCAACACCATGTCCTTCCATTGCAGCCTGTAAAACTGCAGATGAACTGTTGATTTGCATACCACGGCTAATATTGATGTCATTCAAACCTACACTTTTTAGCCAAGATTGCCACCCCGGAAATTGTTGATGTTTTTCCATAGAAAGATCATGAATTAAAGTGATATTTTTCAGATCATTTGGGGTTAAGAGAAATGAATGTTCATTTAAAAATGTAGGCGAACATACGGGATAAACCTCTTCATCCATAAGTTTAACGGCTTCTAAACCTTGCCATTGTCCTTGACCATATCTGACACCCACATCGACTTTTTGCTCTAAAAAATCTACGGCTTTAAGGTTAATGTCTAAACGAATATCAATATCTGGATATTGTTTTTGAAAATGATCAATTCTTGGTAATAGCCATTTTTCAGCAAATGCTGGACTGACCGCAATATTAAGCACACCTGATAGAGAATCTTGCTTTAATTTTTCTAAAGCCAAAGTGAGCTTATCAAAACCCGCACGAATATCCGGTAAAACCGATTCAGCCAGTTCAGTAGCGACCAGCCGATTTTTACCGTTAGTTTGCCGATGAAACAACGGAAAGCCTAACCAATCTTCGAGTGTACGTACCAATTGCCCCACTGCGGCCGGAGTAACATTTAACTCTTTTGCTGCAGCAGAAAAACTTTTGTGTCGTGCACTGGCTTCAAAAGCACGAAGTGCATTCAAATAAACTGGTGAATTCATAGCGCTAAAGTTTTTCTTTATTGGGTAAGTAGATTATCTCATTTGTACTTATAAATCTTTATTTCTAAAATACTCTGTAATCTCTTCATAACGATTAAATTTTTACATCTTGAGTAGGCTTGCTCACTCACTTTATTTATTTTGTTATTGAATAAAGAGAATTGCCTTTAGGAGGAGAGTATTCATGTTGATCCATGCCGATTTTTCACAGGCTGTGATTATCAAACCTGAAGACTATCACTGGGTGAAATCTCCCCGTGGGGAAGTTGATCGTGTCATGCTCGATCGTATTGGCGATGAAGTAGCCCGTGCAACCAGTTTGGTGAAATATGCACCCCATACAACCTTCCCTGAACATCGACATCATCATGGTGAAGAAATCCTCGTACTTTCAGGCGTATTTACTGAAAATCAAAATCAGCACTACCCCGCTGGATGGTATTTACGCAGTCCCCATCAGTCAGTACACCAACCGTCGAGTGAAGAAGGTGCATTGATTTTTGTCAAACTTATGCAAATTCCTACGTCAGAAACTCAAACCTTACGGATCAATACCAACGACCCAGCACAATGGCAAGAAATAGGTTCGCGTTTAATTTGCACATTGATTGATGCAAGTTATGAACACACTTATTTAGAAAAACTCAAGCCGCAGCAACTTTTTCTTGATGAAGCTGAGGGTGGAATCGAAATTTTGATTACCCAAGGTCAATTAGTTGATAAAGAAATAGTTTTTGACGCTGGAACATGGATACGCCTACCTCCAAAAACACTTGCCTATTTTCAAGCTGGTTTGTCTGGCGCTTCTCTTTATGTAAAAACTGGGCACCTAGCCTCAGCCATTGCGGAATATAATTAAAGGCTCTTTATGCTTCAAAATACTATGCACCGCCAAGTATTAATTTTGGCGAGTTCCCAATCCCTTTTCCAAACCGTTTCTGTCATGGTCATGACCATTGGTGGCTTGGCTGGGGCAAATATTGCAAATACCCCAACACTTGCAACGCTGCCCATCGCATCTATGTTTTTGGGTACGGCTTTAATGATGTTCCCTGCATCAATGCTCATGGCACGTGTAGGACGACGTAACGGTTTTCTATTTGGCGCTTTTTTAGGTGTGCTCGGCGGCATTATTGCATCAATCGGCATTTTTTATAGCTCACTCATGCTTCTGGCTTTGGGTACGCTATGTGTCGGGGCCTATCAATCCTTTGCTCAGTTTTATCGTTTTGCTGCCAGTGAAGTCGCAAATGATGCGTTCCGCTCACGCGCTATTTCTTGGGTGATGGCAGGTGGAATTGTTGCAGCTCTCATTGGCCCAACTTTAGCACGCTTCGGCGGACCTTTATTCCAGCATTTAGAATATATCGGTTCATTTTTAATTATTAGTATCATCTCACTTGTGGCAATGGGCATTTTATCTAACCTACATATTGCCGATACAGTTGAGCAGAAATCCAACTTTACTGCTGGTCGTCCGTGGCAACAGATTGTCTTTCAACCCACCTATTTAGTTGCTTTATTTGGCGCAATAACAGGTTATGGCATCATGATTTTAGGTATGACTGCCACACCAATTGCTATGCGACATTCACACCATGAACTTGGGTCAATTACGACAGTCATTCAGCTACATGTACTTGGTATGTTTTTACCCTCATTCTTTACTGGACATTTAATCGCTCGATTTGGTGTGCTTAAAATCATGTTTGCAGGTCTTTTATTATTTGCTTGCTATATCGGATTTGCTCTCTCAGGTATTCAGTTCACATCTTTTGCTATTTCTTTAATTTTATTAGGTGTGGGATGGAACTTTTTATTTATTGGCAGTACTTCTTTACTCACAGGAACTTATTCTGTGGCTGAAAAAGCCAAGGCCCAGGCTATTAACGATATGACCGTTTTCGTTGTCGGTTTGATTTGTTCGTTTAGTGCAGGTGCTTTACTGGATTTATTTGGCTGGAAAGCAATGAATATCGCGTTAATACCATGGTTGGTGATTGCCGCAGCTTCTCTCTTCTGGCTAAGCCAAAAAAGAGAAAAGCAGTTTGTTTAAATTCTTTTTAACGCGGTTTGCTCAATAGCCATTCTAGATTTTGACGGACCGCAGGCCACTCATGTTTTAAAATACTGTAAACATGAGTGTCCCGCAAAATATCATCTTTCACAATTTGATGGCTTCTTAGCACACCGTCTAGCTTTGCACCCAAGCGTACAATCGCGGCTTGACTTTGAACATTTAAAGAAGATGTACGTAACTCAACCGCAATACAGTTTAAAGTCTCAAATGCATAAGCCAACAATAGCTTTTTACATTCAGTATTTACAGGCGTACGCTGTGCAGACTTGCGGTACCACGTCGACCCAATTTCTACACGGCGATGCGCTTCTTCAATATGCATGAGGGTCGTCATGCCAAGCGCTCGCCCCGTTTTTCGGTCTTCAATATAAAATGGCAACATAGAGCCAGCTTTTTGCAAATCAAGACGTCTTTCAATTTCAGCAGTCATCTGTTCAGGTCTTGGCACACGGGTATACCAAAGATTATAGAGTTCCCCATCGCAAACGGCCTCTTTGAGCGCTTCAGCTTGAGTTACATCTAATGGCTTTAAAATAACGTGTTCACCTAGCAACTCAACAGGTGTAGTCAAAGACATCTTTATCTCCTCAATTGATATTAAGCTTTTATATTTTCAAAATTATTTATTTAACTCAGCCACACTGTACATGGCATTCGCTATAGTTTGATGACCAGATTTCGATAGGCCATCTGCCGCGCCTAAAATGTCTCGGCGTTCTTTGTTTTGCCCAAGTTTTGATTTTCCTTGCAGCTTGGTAATTTCAATCTCAATACCTACAATGGCTTTTAACATCGGTTCAAGATAGTCTTTTGGTGCATCTGACATTTTCCATGGTTCAGGTTGAGAAGCTTCATGGGTGCGGGTTAAGCGAGCCACCACACCACGAACATAACGCTCATCATCTCGAATCGTCACTTTGCCATAAGCATGCACAACCCTATAGTTCCATGTGGGTACTTGTCTGTGCTGTTCATGTTTAGATGGATACCAGTTTGGTGAAATATAAGCATCGCCTGCTTGAAAAACGACCAATACCTCATCTCCATTTTTAATATCCTGCCAAACAGAATTATTTCGTGACACATGGGCATGTAGCATGCCAAATTTCCCTTCATTTGTTTGCAACTCGAATGGAAGATGATTTGCATCTAAGCCATTACTTCCATGCGTAAAAAGCACCCCAAATGGATGTTCTGTAATAAGAGAATGCAATACATCCAAACGGTTTTCTGCAAAATCATCAGGGATATACATGGCTAAAAACCTCGCTGTAAATATCAGGGCTATTTATATTTTGTGTTGTAAATTTTCTGGTTTATGTGGTTTATTAAAAAGAACCACTTTGTATTTTTTTAAGTAGACCAGAATTATGGCAAGAATGGCAAAAGTTGTGGAACTTCCGTCTATTGCAAAGATTGATAAAAGCAAAGGAAAGATAAGTGCTCAACTGACTCAAGCTTTACGTGAAGCTGTACAAAGTGGTGATTTACAACCCGGCGATCCATTGCCTTCTTCTCGTGAACTGGCTTTAACCCTAGGTGTCGCTCGCGGAACCATTATTGAAGCTTATGATCAGCTTTTAGCTGAAGGTGTGTTTGACTCTCAACCACGAACTGGCACTTATGTTTCTCATGCTTTGGTTAAAACACCTGTAATACAACATTCATCAAAAGAAAATAAACCTAACTCGATATCTTTGACCAAATCGGCACGTTCATATGCCAAAGTGCTTGATGAATTTAAACCACTTCCCCATGTTCCTTTTGCGGTATCTATCCCCGTTGGACGTACTCAACCAAGTGATATTTGGCGTAAATTTGGTAATAAATTTAGATCACGGGGAGCAGGTGCTCCATCAGGTTATGGTGAACCTCAAGGGGTGTTATCACTTAGAGTTGCTATAGCAGACTATATACGACGGTCACGTTCTGTCCACTGCGAACCTGAACAAATCGTGATTACGCCCGGCATTCAACAGTCACTTTATATTTGCAGCCAAATTTTATTTGAGGCGAAAGATGAAGTTTGGGTTGAAGATCCGGCTTATCGCGGTACAACGGCTATTTTTGAGCATGCTGTACAAAATATTCGTATGGTACGTGTTCCTGTTGATGAAGAAGGCATTCAGGTTGAAACCGGAATTAAGCTTTCTAAACAAGCGCGTGCTGCGTTTGTAACCCCATCTCACCAATATCCACTGGGCATGCCAATGAGTCTAGCAAGACGCACCGCGTTATTAGCTTGGGCAAAACAGCAAAATGCATGGATCATTGAAGATGACTATGACAGTGAACTTCGCTATAACGGTCAGCCCTTCCCATCGTTACAAGGCATGGCACCCGACCAAGTGATTTATCTTGGGACTTTCAGTAAGGTCTTATTTCCGTCACTCAGACTTGGCTATGCAGTATTGCCTAAAGAATTGGTGGCACCTTTTTGTGGGCTAAGAGTATTAATTGATCGACATCCACCTGCTGCCGACCAGCATGTTTTGGCTGCGTTTATTCAAGAGGGTTATTTAGAGCGGCATATCCGACGGACTCGGAATGTCTATGCGGAAGTCCGTGAACACATTATTGGCTTGATTGAAAAATACATACCTCAAGAACTGGCTTGGTTACAGCCGGGTGATCAAGGCATGCATATGGTGTTATGGCTTGCTCAACATATTAATGATATTGACGTTGCAAGCTCGGCAGTCGATGCAGGTATTGCCATCAAAGCAATTTCACCGACATTTTCAAAAGAACAGCAACGTTCGGGTCTGATTGTCGGTTTAGGGGATTTTGAACCCGAACTGATGCAACAAGCTATCAAAAAATTATCAAAGATTATTCAACAGCAAGCCAAGTCAATGTAGGTAAACCTTACAACAGCAACCATAGATGAATCGCAAATGGCCCAATGAGTACCATTAAAATACCTGCAATGACCATGGTTAAACTGGCAATCACCCCTTCTTCACTATTGCGCTGCTGTGCTCTAACTGTACCAAAACCATGCGCTGCGTTACCAAAGGCGGCACCATTTGCCACATTAGAACGAATTTTAGTAATTGCCAAAATTGCATCGCCACAAATCATACCGACCAAACCGGTAATAACGGTAAATAGGGAAACCAATGCTGCCGAACCATGAATATCTTCAGCTAAAATCATGGCAAAAGGTGTTGAAATAGAACGTGCCATCAAACTGTTAGTGACTTCAGGACTAAAGTGGAACCACTGCGCCATTTTATAAGCAGTCATCACGCCTACACTCATGCCGACAATAATCGCAATCGTAAGAACTCCGAGGTTTTTACGAATCGTTTCCCGATAGCGATAAATCGGTATAGCGAAAGCTACCGTTGCAGGACCTAATAAATTAACAATCCACTGGGTATCTTCTGAATAAGTTTGGTATGAAATTCCAAAAATCGTCATCAAAATGATGGTAAGTACAGGCACACTAATTGCGGGTGATAACCAAAGTTTTGGATGTTTCTGATAGATTCGCTTTGCCACAACATAGGCGGCCAAAGTCCAGATGAGACAAAGAATTGACCAGATATTCATGTCATTATGCTCTTTAGATATGCTTATGTTGAAGACGTTTTCTAGCCTGTAAGTAAGCCTTCAAACGATTGTAATAATGAATAGTCAGTGAAGTGCTTAACATGACTAAAATGGTTCCAACCGCAATGCTTAAGACGATTTGCCATCCTTCGGTCATAAACAGGGTTTTATACTGGACAACGGCAACGACTACAGGCACAAAAAACAGTAATAGCTCACCTAAAACCACAGTTGCTCCCATTGCCACCTGATCCATTTTGATAATTTTAAAGAACAGGCATAAAAGCAATAAAAACATACCTAAAATACCTGCCGAGACAGGCACACCGAGTTTTTGGTGTAAGAGATATCCGATCCACCAAAAACCAGCCAAAATCAAAATTTGTTTAACTAACACGAACAATGATGGTTGTGTGGGTGTTCCAGAAGCAGATTCAGTACTCATTTTTCGAAATTAAATGGTTAACTACACTATTATGCTAGCTTGGTTAAACCTGCTAAATATAAATTATTCATGTTAATATTATTCCAAAATGGAATAACTTATTCTTTATTATGCTTTCTCTAAAATCATTACAGTGCTTTGTTACTCTGGTTAAAACTAAAAGTTTTACCCGTACTGCTGAAGAGTTATATCTGACTCAGCCCACCATTAGTAAAATATTACAACAACTCGAAGAGCAGCTTCAGGTACAGCTTTTGGTTAAACCCGATCATGGACGAAAAAGACAAATTGAGTTAACCGAAATTGGAGAGCGTATTTATCAACATGCGGTCGAACTTCTTCAGGCAGAGCAAAACATCTTTCTTGAGATAGAAAACTATCAACAATTAAAAACAGGTACTTTAAAACTTGGCGTTCCACCTTTAGGTTCACAGCTCCTAACAACAGCACTGTTTGACTTTCATCGTCAATGGCCAGATATTGAATTGGCTTTTATGGAAGTGGGTTCACGCGGTATTGAACAGGCTTTACTCAATAATGAGCTAGACGTTGGTGTTTTATTGCAGCCTTTTGATGAACAAACTTTTAATAGCATCGAGTTATGTAACTACCCTTTAATGGTACTTTTACGTCGTGATGCAACTTGGGCAACCCGCAAAAAAATAAATCTAGAAGAGCTACAACACCAATCATTTTTAATGTTCCCAGAGAATTTTTCTTTAAACAGTATTATTCTCGATGCTTGTAAGCAGCATGGTTTTTACCCAACCATTGCTTGCCGTACCAGCCAATGGCATCTCTTGGCAGACATGGTGCTACAACGTATGGGAATCGCGCTTCTTCCTCAATATTATACAGACATGCTTGACCCGACTTTATTTGCAGCAGTGCCACTCGAAAAACCAAATATTCAGTGGCACTTAGTCATGGCTTGGAAAAAGAATCTTCCTGTCTCACCAGCGGTACAGGCATGGCTTAGCATTGTTGGTCAACATTTTCAGCACATTAAACCCTAACGTTGACCACTGAAATAGCTTAGTTCAAAAACCGATAAAGCTTTTCCACAAAAAAGCTACCCAATCTTGGCTTAGCTCACTTAGACTAGACCCATCTGTTTATCACACGGACAATAACAATGAATAACGAGCATTTTAAGCTGTATACAGATTCACAATTTCTAAGTCCCTATGCATTTACAGTTTTTGTAGGACTACACGAAAAACAAATTCCATTTGAAATAGCAACCATCGACTTAGCTCAGCAAGGCCAGTTTGAAACATCTTTTGTAGAAAAGTCATTAACAGCTAAAGTGCCTGTACTTGAGCATAACGATTTTGCCTTATCAGAATCTTCTGCCATTTTGGAATATTTAGAAGAACTTTATCCAGACACAGCTATTTATCCCAAAGATATTCAAGCTCGCGCAAGAGCACGACAAATTCAGGCATGGCTCAGATCAGACTTGGTGGCATTAAGAACTGAGCGTCCAACCGATGTTATTTTTATTCAGCCCAAGTCCACTCCACTTTCAGAAGAAGGCAAAAAAGCAGCCGAGAAACTTTTCTTTGTTGCAGAAAAACTTCTTGCATCTGATGCCGAATTTCTTTTTGGTTCATGGAGCATTGTAGATGCTGAACTTGCCCTGATGTTGCAACGCCTTATTCAAAATGGTGATGCTGTATCAGAGCGCCTAAAAAATTATGCATTACAGCAATGGCAACGTCCGTCTGTACAAAAATGGCTTGCCTTACGACATAACTAAACCCTTATATTTACACCAAACATGAGATAAAAAATGAGCGATTCAAACTATATTCCTCCACAAGTTTGGCAATGGACTGGAGAAAAAACCGATTTAAACCAACCTACCTCAGGTGCGCGTTACGAGCATACACTTCCAGTAGGAAAACATCCGCTCCAACTCTACTCTTTAGCAACGCCTAATGGTCAAAAAGTTACTATTTTGCTTGAAGAGCTTTTAGCGTTAGGACATAAAGATGCTGAATATGATGCTTGGCTGATTAAAATCGGAGAAGGACAGCAATTTGGCAGTAGCTTTGTAGAAATTAATCCCAACTCTAAAATTCCAGCATTGGTTGACCATAGCCAAAACCCGCCATTAAGAGTATTTGAATCTGGCTCAATTTTGCTTTACTTGGCTGAAAAGTTTAAAGCGTTTATTCCGACTGATATTGCTGCACGTACTGAATGCCTCAATTGGTTATTCTGGCAAATGGGCAGTGCACCTTACTTAGGTGGTGGTTTTGGACATTTTTATGCTTATGCCCCTGTTAAAATTGAATATGCAATTAACCGCTTTGCAATGGAAACAAAACGCTTACTTGATGTATTAGATCAGCATCTGGCAAAAAACGAATATTTGGCTGGTTCTGAATATAGCATCGCTGATATTGCAGCGTTCCCTTGGTATGGCGGTCTTGTTAAAAACTGGGTGTATAACGGCGCGGAGTTTTTAGGTGTCGATCAATATAAAAATGTTCAACGTTGGGCAGATGCGATTTTAGAGCGCCCTGCGGTACAACGTGGCCGTATGGTCAATCGTACTTTTGGTGATTTAACTACGCAGTTGCATGAACGCCATGATGCGAGTGATTTTGAGACCAAGACTCAAGATAAATTGCAGAATCAGTCTTAAAAATATCATTTAGTTTTTGACTTACCCGCAAGATATTTCATTTTTGCGGGTATTCAAAGTTGGCAAAATAGCCCGTGTATAACTCACTCAGCCAAGCGACAAAAACTCGTACGCGTGGCGAGAGCTGCCGATGCTGCGGATATAATGCAGAAACTGACATCTTCGGGATTTCCCACTCAGATAAAACCTGAACCAGACGCCCATTTTTTAATTCATTTGCCACATGGTAGCGCGGTACTTGAATTAAGCCAGCCCCTTGTAAGGCAGATAATACATAGTTTTCAGCGTCATTTACCGCGATCCAGCTTTTCAAAAAATAATCTTGTTTTTTGCCATTCACCATCAATTCAAATGGATAATTCCGTCCGCCTGATGTCGAAAAGAAATTGACACAATAATGTGATAATAAATCTTCTGGTTGCTCTGGCGTTCCATGTTTATTTAAATAGTCAGGACTTGCACAAATGACCTGTGGCATATCCACCAAATGTCTAGCAATTAAAGTGGAATCATCCAAACGCCCCGCTCGCACCACGCAGTCTATCCCTTCCCTAATCAAATCAACCAAGCGGTCACCCGTACTGATTACCAGTTCAATGTCGGGGTATAACTCGTGAAATTGATCTATATTGGGTAAAACAATTTTAGTTGCATGTGCGCCTGATAAATTGACACGTAATAAACCACGGGGCTGAGCAATTACATTGCGTAAAGATGATTCGGCATCATCGAGTTCCGATAATATTTGTGTACAACGCTCATAAAATGCCTGTCCATCTAGGGATGGCCTTACATGCCGAGTCGTCCGCTCTAGTAAACGGCACTGTAAATTACTCTCTAACTCCTTAATGGCATTACTTGCTGTAGCACGTGGGATATTTAGCTGATCGGCTGCCTGACTAAAACTACCCAGCTCTACGATGCGGGTAAAAAGTTGCAAGGTATCAAATTTATCCATAGTGCTCGCTTTTAACCCTACCTATTATTAATTTATATGGAATTATCTTATCCAATTCTGATGATTTATCCCATATTTCTATATTATTAAAATAAGCCATACTTAATCAAATAGGCAATCTAAAAATGAATATTTCAAGAAAAACAGCTCTGGTTACTGGTGCATCACGTGGTATTGGCCGTGCTATTGCAGAACGTTTAGCTCAAGATGGTTTTTATGTGATTGTTAACTATGCTGGCAATAAAGTGCATGCCCAAGCCACTGTAGAACATATTATTGAGCAAGGTGGTCAAGCCTCAGCTATTCAAGCGGACGTTGCAAATGAACATGAGGTGAGCCGTTTGTTTCAAGAGGCAAAGGCCATTAATGGTCAAGTAGATGTGGTAGTTCATAGTGCCGGTATTATGCCTATGGCAAAAATTACACCTGAAAGCCTGCCAGATTTCGATAAAGTAATTCATACCAATTTACGTGGCGCGTTTTTAATATTGGCGCATGCGGCCGAAACAGTGCCAGATGGTGGCCGGATTATTGCGCTTTCAACCAGTGTAATTGCCAAATCTTTTCCTTTATATGGTCCTTATATTGCTTCAAAAGCAGGTGTCGAAGGTTTGGTACATGTGTTAGCAAATGAGTTACGTGGGCGGAATATTACTGTAAACGCCGTTGCACCCGGCCCGACAGGCACTGACCTTTTTTATAATGGAAAAACTGATGAACAAGTAGCGGCTATTGCAAAACTTGCTCCATTGGAACGAATCGGGACACCTGACGAAATTGCTGGCGTAATTGCCATGCTGGCTGGTCCAGATGGGTGCTGGGTAAACTCTCAAGTCATTCGTGTAAATGGTGGATTTGCTTAATTTTAAAAACCGTGCGGATTATTTTAATCTGTACGGTTTTTTACTAAATAATAAAATTTCTTAAATCTATTTTATTTTAATAACTTTATAAGATTAACTAATACTTTTTTATATAAAATATTCACCGCTCTTATTTATCAAAATAATATATATAAATAGATATTCCTTATTTTTGCTTATATTTAAAACCGCGTAAATTAAACCTTAACAATCTGAATCAAAGATAAGGATATATTCAATGAACGCTAAATTAAATACTGAAACTCCGCAAAGTTTTATCTCAAATGGTTCAAATACATCCTTTTCAGCCGAAGATATTCTTGCTAAAGCGCAGCAATATGCACAAGAACACGAACTAAATTTTAGTGGCAGTTTATCACCTGTTGACGCATGGAAACTCGTACAACAAGGAGAAGCTGTTTTAGTTGATGTGCGTACCAATGAAGAACGTAAATTTGTGGGTTATGTCCCTGAAAGTATCCATGTTGCATGGGCAACAGGCACATCATTTAACCGTAATCCACGCTTTTTAAAAGAACTTGAATCAAAAGTTGGTAAAGACAAAACCATTCTTTTGTTATGCCGTAGTGGCAACCGTTCAGCACAAGCTGCCGAAGCCGCATTTAATGCAGGTTTTGAACACATTTATAACGTTCTTGAAGGCTTTGAAGGTGATCTAAATGATCAACAACAGCGTAATCAGAAAAATGGCTGGCGCATCCACCAACTTCCTTGGCAACAAGACTAATACTTCAATCAATTTTCAGTGAATCAAGGAAAGCTTGTGACTCAATGGAACATTAATGCGGTTGTACAAGGTTTACAACAAGCAAGGCATGACTGGCGTCAGCAACAGCACAGAACAAAAGAATTTGGAGGCCGTGAACTTCCATCTAAAGAAGCTTTAAAGGCCATTTTAGATGACCTGTGCGGGATTTTATTTCCAATGCGTTTAGGCCCTGCCGACTTACGCCAAGAAACTGAAGATTCTTATATTGCCTATACCTTAAATCGGGTGCTAACAGCTTTACATGCTCAAGTACAACTGGCTTTGAATTATGAAGCGAAACGACATTTGAGTCATTCAAGCCCAGTGCAGCAGCCACAAGAACTTGCTCAAACTATTGTGCAGGATTTCGCCAACACTTTGCCCTCTATACGGCGCCTTTTAGACGGCGATGTGCGAGCGGCTTATGAAGGTGATCCGGCAGCACATAGTGTAGATGAAGTATTACTCTGCTATCCGGGCATATTTGCGATTATTTATCACAGAATTGCCCATCAGCTCTATGCTCAAGTGCCTTTATTGTCACGCATTATTTCGGAGTTGGCTCACTCTGCAACAGGTATTGATATTCATCCGGGTGCACAAATCGGTAAAGGATTTTTCATTGATCATGGTACGGGTGTGGTGATTGGCGAGACTTGTGTGATTGGGGAACGCGTTCGTATTTATCAGGCCGTGACCCTTGGAGCAAAACGCTTTGAAACCAATGATGATGGTGGTTTGAAAAAGGACTATACACGCCATCCAATTGTTGAAGATGATGTCGTGATCTATGCAGGTGCCACTATTTTAGGCCGTATTACCATTGGTCGAGGATCAATCATTGGGGGAAATGTCTGGCTAACCCATAGTATTGCTGCAGGTAGCCAGATTTTACAGTCACCGAATGAGTCTTATCAAAAAAATCATATTGCCGGTTAAAAACTATAGATGTGAAATAAATAGATAAGGAGATAAATAAACAAAGAACGTGCAGATTAATAAAATGCTTATTTCTAGTTTAAATATATTTTTATTTAGAAAATAGATAACTCATTAATAAGCTCAGTATTTAAAAAACTTATAACGCGATTTTAATTTTAAAACCAGGACTAATTCTAGTTTATATGCATCCTAGAATTTTTATTTTCAAAAAGCCAATGTAATAAGGAAAAATGATTCATGGCGAAAAATACAGACAAAGCCCAACTTGCACTTGGGGACCATGCGGCCCGTCAACTGGCCAATGCAACCAAGACAGCTCCCCAGCTTTCTACAATTACTCCCCGCTGGCTGACTCACTTACTTCAATGGATTCCTGTTGAAGCAGGTATTTATCGCCTAAACCGTGTCAATAATACCGATGATATTCAGGTGGCTTGTACACAACGTGATGAAGCAACTTTACCTCAGACTTTTGTTGATTATGACCCTGAGCCACGCGAATACTTTTTAAATGGTGTATCTACTGTTTTAGATGTGCATACGCGTGTTGCTGATCTTTACAGCAGCCCACACGACCAAATTAAAGAACAGCTTCGCTTAACCATTGAAACCATTAAAGAACGTCAAGAAAGTGAGCTTATCAATAACCCTGAATACGGTTTACTGGCAAGTGTGACAGATGACCAACGTATTTCGACTTTAAATGGCCCACCTACTCCAGATGATCTTGATGACTTATTACGTAAAGTCTGGAAAGAACCGGGGTTTTTCTTAGCGCATCCTGATGCGATTGCAGCATTTGGCCGTGAATGTACACGCCGTGGTGTACCGCCTCCAACGGTTAGTCTGTTTGGTTCACAGTTCATTACATGGCGCGGAATTCCACTTATTCCATCAAATAAAATTCCTGTAGAAGATGGCAAAACTAAAATCTTGCTGCTTCGTGTTGGTGAAAAGCGTCAAGGGATTGTTGGTTTGTTCCAGCCGGGTCTTGCGGGTGAACAGTCACCGGGGCTTTCAGTACGCTTTATGGGAATCAACCGTAACGCAATTGCGTCGTATCTAATCTCGTTATATTGCTCACTTGCAGTACTCACTGATGATGCGTTGGCAGTATTAGATGATGTGGAGGTGGACAAATATCATGACTACCCAGTTAACTACAAGTAATCTGCAAGGTAGTCCAACAGGGCCTGAAGTGACTGGTGTTAACCCACCAGCCAACTTCCCTGATGAGTCCACCATTGCTCGACTTGCTAATGAGTTTTTTTCAGCAGTGCCAAGCTCAAGCAGTTCGACTTCTCCATCGGGCCTTAACTTGGACTTACCAGTCGGAGCACCACCGCACCCACCACAACCGGGTGAACCATTTTCTGCACTCAGTGGTCGTGCGCCCAATATCGCCTTTCAGAAAAGTCTCAATCCGGAATATCCTGAACATATTCCAAATTTGCCCGACTACCCTGAACGCCGAATTGTAGCGTCTGCGCCTGTGGTTGGTGGAGCTAATTTGCCACGCCCACCATTTGAACCACATTTACCACAAGCTGCTCATAGTGAACCCAACGTGCCACGCATTGAACCCAGCTTACCCACTGGTGCAGGTGAATCACCTTATTATTTTTTAAATGATTTTTCTGCCCCCAATGCAGCAGAACCATCTGTTAAAGGTGTTGAAGATAATTATTCGGTTGCACAGTCATTTCAATTACCACATGGTGATCAGCTCAAATCTTTATTGATTGAAGACCGATTTGCAGCTGATGCACCTACACAAACATCTGCAAGTTCTTCTTCATTTTACTTTTTAGACTTGCCTCAAAGTGGACAAAGTTATAGCCATTATCAACCATCACAACCAACCTTTGTGGCAAGCAGTGCGCAACCACTCGATGTGCATGCCATCCGTCGCGATTTTCCAATTTTGCAAGAACGCGTCAATGGTCGACCTTTGGTCTGGTTTGATAATGCAGCGACCACACAAAAACCGCAGAGTGTGATTGATCGGATTGCTTATTTTTATCAGCATGAAAACTCAAATATTCACCGTGCTGCCCATGAGTTAGCGGCTCGTGCAACCGACGCCTATGAGCATGCAAGAAATGTAGTCGCCCGATTTATTGGTGCACCCTCTTCTAAAGAAATTATCTTTGTTCGAGGAACAACCGAAGGGATTAACCTGATTGCAAAAACATGGGGTGAGCAAAATATTGGTGAAGGTGATGAAATTATTGTTTCTCACTTAGAACACCATGCCAATATTGTGCCTTGGTATCAACTCACTAAAAAAACTGGAGCAAAATTAAGAGTCATTCCTGTGGATGACACGGGCCAGATTATTTTAGAAGAGTTGCCAAAACTGATTAATGAGCGCACTAAACTGCTGTCAATTACTCAAGTTTCGAATGCTTTAGGAACAGTCACCCCTGTTGCTGAAGTCATTAAAATTGCGCATGCTAAAGGTGTACGTGTTTTAGTTGACGGTGCGCAATCTGTTTCACACATCCCTACCGATGTACAAGTCCTTGATGCAGACTTTTTTGTGTTTTCTGGACATAAAGTGTTTGGGCCGACGGGAATTGGTGCGGTCTATGCAAAACCAGAGTTGCTAGAAAGTATGCCTGTTTGGGAAGGCGGCGGTAACATGATTCAGGATGTGACCTTCGAACAGGTAGTTTACCAACCTGCACCCAACAAGTTTGAAGCCGGAACTGGGAACATTGCCGATGCTGTTGGTTTAGGTGCTGCACTTGAATATGTCGAAAGTCTAGGCATTCATAACATTGCTCGCTATGAACATGATCTACTCGAATATGGTCAAAATGCGCTGAGTAGTGTGTCTGGTTTACGTCTGATCGGAACGGCACATCATAAAGCCAGTGTTATGTCCTTTACTTTACAAGGCTATTCAACCGAACAAGTCGGTAAAGCTTTAAATCAACATGGTATTGCCGTACGTTCTGGACACCACTGTGCACAGCCGATTTTACGTCGTTTTGGTGTAGAACAGACCGTGCGTCCGTCTTTGGCTTTTTATAATACGACTGAAGAAATTGATTTATTGGTGTCGGTGTTACATCAACTGACGCGTAATAGGCGTAGCAATTAAATCTATTTGTAGAAAAGACTGCTTTTGAGCGGTCTTTTTTTATAATTAATTTGCCATCATTAAAATTCAATTTTTCAATGAGGAAACTATTAAAACTCAAATAGTCCTAGCACCACATTTACTCGAGCAAAAGTCGTCTGCAACCTGCGTAGCATCAAAAAGATTCTGTTTCTGTGAAACACTAGTTAAATGAAATAAGTCGACAGGTTTTGCAGATGACAATGCTTTTGCTCTTACGAAGCTTTAGACGCTTCTCAGAGCGAAACCAAAGTAAGTCCAGCCGAAGGCGACTGAAGAAATTAAAACTTTAAGCGATAATACTCTGTCGTGCTATGCAATAGTTCGCAGATGACTTTAGGTTGAGCTAAAAATTATTAGTGGTTATCACGGCGGAGTCTTACCGTTTTCAAATCCAAAGAAAGTAGCTAATTCCATTACTTTTTTTAAAAAAGTAACCAAAAACTTTCTCATCCACAGAACCTGTTCTCTGTTTTCATTTTTCAAAAAATATTGCAAATACATTATCTTTATAAATTATGGGCAGGCTGTGGATGAAATTTAGCACTAGCAAATGCAAGTATGGACTCCGTTGTGCTAGTCTAAAAACTTGCAGATGACTTTAACCTGAGGAAATATCAATAGATATCCAACTTAAACAAACAAACTCCAAATCAATCTCAACGCAATCCCAATCAACAACACTCCCATCACCCTCTCAAAAT
>ERZ808232.79-NODE-79-length-32636-cov-21.108775_pt1 | contig 32636 bp, 25 predicted proteins | sample MGYA00521281_ERZ808232 | MGnify/ENA primary metagenome ERZ808232 (study PRJEB31515, sample SAMN02941833) | indoor metagenome | biome: House; feature: Kitchen Counter; material: surface | place: USA: Illinois | collected 2012-02-13 ... | reverse complement strand
GGTGTGTGTAATAACTCTGGTGGTGCACTGGTACGCCGTGGTCCTGCGTATACGGAACTGGCGTTATATGCTCAGGTCAATGCTGCTGGTCAATTAGAGCTGGTGAATCATTTAGGGGTGAATTTAGGCTCGACACCCGAAGAAATTTTGACTCGTTTAGAGAAGAAACAATACCAAGCCGTAGATATTTTAGATGACAATGAAAAGCAGGCATCGGACCATCGCTATGCGCACGACGTGACTCAGGTCGATGAAGATACGCCTGCTCGTTTTAATGCAGACCCGTCACGATTGTTTGAAGCCTCGGGTTCGGCAGGTAAAGTCTGTGTGTTTGCTGTACGCCTTGATACCTATGAAAAAGTAGAGAGCAGTGTTTTTTATATTGGTAGTAATGATGCCGATGATTTAACGGCCATTCGTCGTTACTTACTCACCTCACTGCCAAGCCTACCGATTGCGGGTGAATATATTCATCGAGATGCTTACTTGATTGGTGAAAAGTACGGAAAAGACACGTTTTTATTTATTGAAAAATTTGGTACAGCCAATGTTCCAAAAGCCTTTGCGATGAAAGATAAAGTCGATGGCTTTTTAGAAAAATTTAAAATAAAAGGTTTAACAGACCAGATTTTACAGGCGATTACCTTCTTTTTACCGAGTCATTTGCCTAAGCGTATGACCGAGTATCGAGACCGTTATGAGCACCATTTGGTTTTACGTGTCGAAAATAATTCGAAAGCACAGACAGAGCAGTTTTTAAAAGAATATTTTACTGTGCATCAGTCAGGTAACTATTTCGTATGTAGTGAAGAGGAAGGTCGAAAGGCATTCTTACACCGTTTTGCGATTGCAGGAGCTGCAATTCGTTATCGCGATACGCACCGTAGTGAAGTTGAAGATATTGTAGCGCTTGATATTGCTCTACGTCGTAATGACCGCGAATGGGTAGAGCAACTGCCAGCCGAGATGGAAAAGAAAATCATCCATAAACTCTATTATGGGCATTTCTTTTGTCATGTTTTCCATCAGGACTATATTCTTAAAAAGGGTAATGACCCTTTAGAAATGGAACATCAAATGTGGAAATTACTCGATGCGCGCCGTGCTGAATATCCGGCAGAGCATAATGTTGGGCATCTTTACATTGCCAAGCCTGCCTTAGCCAACTTTTATCAAAAACTCGACCCAACCAATAGCTTTAATGTGGGGATTGGACATACCTCAAAACTGAAATATTGGGGCAAGGCTAAATCGTAATATCGAGACATAAAAAAAGGCGCCGAAGCGCCTTTTTTTATAGATGATTTATGCAGCTTCTACTGATTTAGCAAGCACTTCAGCCATCGCTTTTGCAACAGTGTAAACATTGTTCATGTTTAAACCTGCTACACAAATACGGCCACTACGTACTAAGTAGATTGCATATTCTTCACGCAAGATATCAACCTGCTCAGCAGTTAAACCTGTGTAACTGAACATACCTTTTTGGTTTACAAGGTAGCTAAAGTCACGGTCTGGTAACGCTTTAGTGAGTTCATCTTTCAAGATGCTACGCATTTTGATAATACGCTCACGCATCTCTTTCACTTCACCTTGCCATTGTTGGTTAAGTTCAGCGTCATTTAACACTTCATCAACTAACCAAGCGCCTGTAGTAGGAGGGCTAGAGTAAATACGGCGTACAGTCGCTTTTAACTGACCGAATGTGCACTGAGCAGCTTCTGCATCGTCACATACGAAAGTTAAGCCGCCAACACGCTCGCCATATAAAGAGAAGATTTTAGAGAACGAGTTGCTCACGATGAAGTTTAGACCCGCTTGGTCTAAGGCACGGATTGCATACGCATCTTCTTCCATACCGTCACCAAAACCTTGGTAAGCGATGTCTAGGAATGGAATAAGGTTACGATCTTTTAATACTGCAATCACTTGGTCCCATTGCGCTGGGTTTAAGTCAGCACCCGTTGGGTTATGGCAGCATGGGTGTAACAACACAATGCTTTGCTCAGGCAAAGTTTTAAGTGTAGACAACATACCGTCAAAATCTACACCACGCGTTTCTGCATCGAAATATGGGTAGAAATGAGTCTTGATGCCAGCGCCATTGAAAATCGCAACGTGGTTATCCCAAGTTGGTTGGCTTACCCAAACGTCTGAATTTGGGAAATAAGTTTTTAAGAAATCTGCACCAACTTTCAATGCACCTGAACCACCAAGCGTTTGGATGGTTACAGCACGGCCAGCTTTAACTGCTGGGCTGTTTGCACCAAATAAAAGTGCTTGAATTGCTTCACGGTAAGGTTTGAAGCCTTCCATTGGCAAATAAAGTTTGGTTTTACCGTTCTTAGGCTCAATACGCTTTTGTGCCTCGATAATGGTCTCTAACTGAGGAACAATACTGTCTTCGTTATAATAAAGACCAATACTCAAGTTTACTTTTTCAGAACGAGTATCAGCATTGAACTGTTCCATTAAAGAGAGAATTGGATCGCCTGCGTATGGGGGGATATGTTGAAACATCAAAAAAGTCCTTTCATTCAACAATATGCATAGTGCTGGGTTTTTTCTGTCTCGAAAAATACGCCACAACTATGTCGATGCTCAATAATGTATCAATAAAGCTACCGTGAAGCACCTGATAATTTCACTAATATCGATATTTTCTGGATGAAAATGATAAAAAGATTTAAAAGAAATTACGGTAAATAGAAACTAATTTCTAACTCATGCTTTCATTCAAGCAGATTGTCTACAATCTTGCTGTAATACATTGGTTGTAGACTAAAGTTTGAAACAAAAGATTAGAGGCCGAAAAGCAACTAAAAAAGTGCCATAAATCTATAGATAAATTGACACTAAATTATTGTTTTATAAATATTAACTGGCAAGTGGTGTAATGCTCTAAATATAAGGTGAGAGAACAGGCTAAACGATAAAACTTGACCTGATGCGTTCAGCAAAGTGTCAACAATCACCTTGATTTTTTTCATTCATCCCGCTATAAAACTCATAATTGATTAAAAATTGTCGACAATATGCAAGATTTGACCTTCGCACCAGAGCCATTACAAAGTCAGGGAAGAACACTGACCGAGCATGTATTTAAGCAAATACAGACGGCGATTGTTTTGGGTCAAATTCCGGCAGGTAGCAAAATTTCTGAGCCTGAACTGGCGCGCACTTACGGTATTAGCCGTGGGCCTTTGCGTGAAGCAATTCATCGCCTTGAAGGTCAACGACTGGTTGAGCGTACCGCACATGTGGGCGCGCGCGTGGTTTCACTCTCACTGCAACAGTTTAAAGAGCTTTACCAAATTCGGGCTTCTTTAGAGGGTTTGGCTTGCAAACTTGCTGCACAGCATATTGATAAAAAGCAAATTTTGGCATTACGTGATGTATTGCGTATGCATGCTGAAGATGAAAACTTTAAAGCAGGTAAAGGATATTACTTGCAAGAAGGGCAGGACGATTTTCACTACTGCATTATCAAAAGTAGTGGCAATAAAACCCTAGAAAAAATGCTATGTGATGAGCTTTATCACCTCATCCGTATGTACCGAATTCAGTTTTCAAACACACCCGATCGACCGAGCAAAGCTTGGGACGAACATATCCGTATTTTAGATGCAATTGCAGAAGGCGATGGTGAACTTGCCGAGCTGCTCATGCATCGACATATCAATGCTTCTTACAAAATTATTGAGCAAACACTGCTACAAGCACAAGGAGAACATAACAATGGCTAAACAATCCGCAGGTCAGCTATTTCGCGATGCCGTAGCCCAAGAAAAGCCATTACAAGTGGTTGGAACCATCAATGCCAATCATGCACTTTTGGCAAAACGTGCAGGTTATAAAGCGATTTACTTATCAGGTGGTGGTGTAGCAGCTGGTTCTTTAGGCTTACCTGATTTAGGAATCAGTAACCTTGATGATGTGTTGACCGACGTACGCCGTATTACTGATGTATGTGATCTTCCATTATTGGTCGATGCGGACACAGGCTTTGGTGCTTCTGCATTTAACATTGCACGTACTACAAAATCACTGATCAAGTTTGGTGCTGCGGCAATGCATATTGAAGACCAAGTGGGTGCAAAACGTTGTGGTCACCGTCCGAATAAAGCCATTGTGACTCAAGAAGAAATGGTTGACCGTATTAAAGCTGCGGTCGATGCGCGTGGTGATGACAGCTTCGTGATTATGGCGCGTACCGATGCGTTAGCGGTTGAAGGCTTACAAGCGGCAATTGACCGTGCGGGTGCCTACATTGAGGCAGGTGCAGACATGTTGTTCCCTGAAGCAATTACCGAGCTTGATATGTACAAGCAATTTGCTCAGAAGACAGGCGTACCAATTTTGGCAAATATTACCGAGTTTGGTTCTACACCATTGTTTACCACTGAAGAGTTAGCATCTGCTGATGTAAGCCTTGCGCTTTATCCGCTTTCTGCTTTCCGTGCTATGAACAAGGCAGCCGAAACTGTGTATGAAACCTTACGCAAAGAAGGTACACAAAAGAACGTGGTTGATATTATGCAAACACGTAAAGAGTTATATGAACGCATTAACTACTACGCGTTTGAAGACTACTTAGACAACGCATTTGCTAAAAAGAAGTAATAAATTAAAAAGTTGATTAATTGGAATCTGATACTCGGAGGCGTCATCTGCAACTGTTTGAGACAGGACTACATTTTTTAAAATTGGTTCTGCGATAGATAGGATATTCGATGGTTGTGGACGAGTTTTGCAGATGACAATGGTTTTGCCTACTTTTCCCGAAAGAAAAGTAGGTCGAACCGAAGGTTAATCCCGAAATAAGAAGTGAAAACGGTGCGACTCCGTCGTGCTTAATAAATAAATTCAGATAGGAAAGGACAATCTTATGAGCTCAAATGAAACAACAACAGGCTTCAAACCAAAAAAATCAGTTGCACTAAGTGGACAAGTTGCAGGCAACACAGCACTTTGTACCGTAGGACGTAGTGGTAACGACTTGCACTATCGTGGCTATGACATTCTTGACCTTGCGGCAGGTAGCGAGTTTGAAGAAGTTGCTCACTTGCTCGTACATGGCAAATTACCAAACAAAGCTGAACTCAAAGCATATAAAGCAAAATTAAAAGCGCTTCGTGGCTTACCGGCAGCACTTAAAACTGCACTTGAGCAATTACCACCGTCTGCACATCCAATGGACGTGATGCGTACAGGTGTATCAGTACTAGGTTGCTTAACGCCAGAACATGAAGACCACAACGAAGCTGGCGCAAAAGACATTGCTGACAAATTAATGGCAAGCTTAGGCTCAATGCTGCTTTATTGGTACCACTTCAGCAACAACGGTCGTCGCATTGAAGTTGAAACTGATGACGACTCAATTGCAGCGCATTTCTTGCACTTACTTCATGGCGAAAAACCATGTGAAGAGTGGATTCAAGCGATGCATACCTCTCTGATTTTGTATGCTGAGCATGAGTTCAACGCGTCTACATTTACTTCACGTGTGGTTGCAGGTACAGGTTCTGATATGTACTCGGCAATTACAGGCGGTATTGGTGCACTTCGCGGACCTAAGCACGGTGGTGCAAACGAAGTTGCATTCGTGATTCAACAACGTTACGACAATCCAGACGAAGCAGAAGCTGACATCCGTAAACGTGTTGAAAATAAAGAAGTCGTGATTGGTTTTGGTCACCCTGTATATACAGTTTCTGACCCACGTAACGAAGTGATCAAGAAAGTAGCGCATGACTTAGCAGAAGCGCAAGAGAACACCAAAATGTACCTCATCGCTGAGCGTTTGGAAGCAGTGATGAAAGAAGTGAAAAACATGTTCCCGAACCTCGACTGGTTCAGTGCGGTGAGCTATCACTTAATGGGTGTACCAACTGCCATGTTTACACCGTTATTCGTGATTGCACGTACAGCAGGTTGGTCAGCACACGTGATTGAACAACGTCAAGACGGCAAAATCATTCGTCCAAGCGCGAACTACACAGGCCCTGAAAACCTCGAATTTAAACCATTGGCGGAGCGTGGTTAATGAACACAAAATACCGTAAACCGCTGGCAGGTACCCAGCTTGAATACTACGATGTGTCTCAAGCCGTTGAAGATATTCAGCCAGGCGCATACGAAAAACTGCCTTACACCTCTAAAGTACTCGCAGAGCAATTGGTACGCCGTGCCGATGCCGAGAACTTAACTGCTTATTTAATGCAGTTGATTGAACGCCGTCAGGACTTGGACTTTCCTTGGTATCCTGCACGCGTGGTGTGTCATGACATTTTGGGACAAACTGCATTGGTTGACCTTGCAGGTTTGCGTGATGCGATTGCTGAGAAGGGCGGCGACCCATCTAAGGTTAACCCAGTTGTACCAACACAGCTCATTGTTGACCACTCTTTAGCAGTGGAATATGGTGGTGCTGACCCAGACGCTTTTGCAAAAAACCGTGCTGTTGAAGACCGCCGTAACGAAGACCGTTTCCACTTTATTGAGTGGACCAAAACTGCATTTAAAAATGTCGATGTGATCCCTGCGGGGAACGGTATTATGCACCAGATTAACCTAGAGAAAATGTCTCCGGTGATTCAGGCGCGTGATGGCGTAGCATTCCCAGACACATGTGTCGGTACAGACTCACACACACCACATACAGACGCTTTGGGCGTAATTTCTGTGGGTGTTGGTGGTTTAGAAGCTGAAAACGTAATGTTGGGCCGTGCATCTTGGATGCGTCTGCCAGACATTATTGGTGTTGAGTTGGTTGGTCAACGTCAGGCAGGCATTACTGCAACAGATATCGTGTTGGCTCTAACTGAATTCTTGCGTAAAGAGCGTGTGGTTGGTGCTTACCTTGAGTTCTTTGGCGAAGGTGCTGACAGTATGTCGGTGGGCGACCGTGCAACCATTTCGAACATGACACCAGAATATGGCGCTACGGCTGCGATGTTCTACATCGACCAAAATACAATCGACTACTTACGCCTAACAGGCCGTGAAGATGCTCAAGTGGCATTGGTTGAACAGTACGCAAAAGAAATTGGCCTTTGGGCATCTGAAATGACCAAAGCAGAGTACCCACGTGTACTACGTTTTGACCTCTCGACAGTCACACGTAACATTGCTGGTCCATCAAACCCGCATGCACGTGTTTCAACCAGCGACCTAAAAGAAAAAGGCATTGCGGGTGTAGTTGAAAACCGTTCTGATGGCTTAATGCCAGATGGCGCAATCATTATTGCTGCAATTACTTCATGTACCAACACTTCTAACCCACGTAACACTGTGGCGGCAGGCCTGTTGGCACGTAAAGCGAATGAACTTGGTTTGGTTCGTAAACCTTGGGTGAAATCATCATTTGCACCGGGTTCAAAAGCGGCAGCACTTTACCTTGAAGAAGCAGGTGTTCTAAAAGACTTAGAGAAACTTGGCTTTGGTATTGTGGCTTATGCTTGTACAACGTGTAACGGTATGTCTGGTGCGTTAGATCTTGCTATCCAGCAAGAAATTATTGACCGTGACTTGTACGCAACCGCAGTACTCTCTGGTAACCGTAACTTCGATGGCCGTATCCATCCTTATGCAAAACAAGCATTCTTAGCATCTCCACCGCTTGTTGTGGCATATGCAATTGCAGGTACGATTCGTTTTGACATCGAAAAAGATGCGTTAGGTTATGACAAAGAAGGTAACCCGATTTACCTCAAAGACATCTGGCCATCTGATGCTGAAATTGATGCGTTGGTTAAGCAAGCAGTGAAGCCTGAACAGTTCCGTAAAGTCTACATTCCAATGTTTGACTTGGGCGAAGTTGAACAAGCGAAGAGCCCACTTTACGACTGGCGTCCGCAAAGTACTTACATTCGCCGTCCACCATATTGGGAAGGGGCGTTGGCTGCACCACGTACTTTGGCGAATATGCGTCCGCTTGCGATTTTGGGTGACAACATTACTACCGACCATTTGTCGCCTTCAAACGCGATTTTGATGGACTCGGCTGCGGGTGAATATCTTCACAAAATGGGCGTACCAGAAGAAGACTTCAACTCATACGCAACGCACCGTGGTGACCACTTGACTGCACAACGTGCAACATTTGCCAACCCGAAACTCTATAACGAAATGGTTCGCCGTTCAGACGGTACCATTAAGCAAGGTTCAAAAGCGCGTGTAGAGCCAGAAGGCGAAGTGATGCGTATGTGGGAAGCAATTGAAACCTACATGAACCGTAAACAGCCGTTAATTATTATCGCGGGTGCTGACTACGGTCAGGGTTCAAGCCGTGACTGGGCTGCGAAAGGTGTTCGCCTTGCAGGTGTTGAAGCGATTGTGGCAGAAGGTTTTGAGCGTATTCACCGTACTAACTTGGTGGGTATGGGCGTGTTACCACTTGAGTTTAAACCGGGTGTAAACCGCAAAACTTTGAAGCTAGATGGTACAGAGCTTTATAGCGTGATTGGTAATATTGCGCCGCGTTCGACTTTAACTTTAGTGATTGAACGTGCCACAGCGGATGGTAAAGAAGAGATTCTTGAAGTACCTGTGACTTGCCGTTTAGATACAGAAGAAGAAGTTTCTGTATATGAAGCGGGCGGTGTATTACAGCGTTTTGCACAAGACTTTTTAGAAGGTCAGGTGGCTTAACATTTAGTCTGTAATTGATTGAAATTTATTCTAAAAAGCCTTATCTTGATGATGGGGTTTTTTATGGGAACTAGTAAACCTTAAAAGGCATAAATAATTAGAAGTGGGTATATTGAGGGATGAACATGACAGAAAAAGATAATAATTTAAATGCAAGTTTTTTAGATCATAGAGTTGCAACTTATAAGGCTATTGCAGGTTTGATACCAGGATTTGGTTCGATCCTTTCAGAGGTTGTAGGAGCTATTATTCCTGATCAACGAATGGATAGATTAGTAAAATATATAAAAATATTGGATACAAAGGTTCAGAAAATTAATTCTGATTTATTAGAAATTGCTAAACAGAATGAATTGGCTATAGATCTGATTGAAGAGGGATTTGTTCAGGCATCGAGATCACTCTCTAACGAAAGAAGAGAATATATTGCAAACGTAGTAGCAAATGGTATATCAGATGAAGAAAAAAATTATGCAGATAGTAAGTATATTTTAAAATTATTAGGTGAGCTTAACGATCAAGAAGTGATTTGGCTGCGCTTTTTTTTACATCCCACCTTTGATGGTGATGAAGAATTTCGTCAACAACATCAAAATGTTATAGAACCAATAGCAACTTATATAGGTGCAGATGAAAATATATTAGAGAAAAAGGATATTCAGGAGAGCTATAAATCACATTTAGAGAGATTAGGACTTATTCGATCAAATTATCGAATTGATAAGAATACTGGTTTACCGAAATTTAATCATCAGGGAGTACCTGAGGTTTCTTATAGATTTGTCACACCACTTGGTAAAATGATGCTAAAGAAAATTGGTCTTATAGATTCAGCGAATACATAAGTTATTACATAAAAAAAAGCCCGACATCCTGTCGGGCTTTTTCGTATTTGGTTGCTAGATATGACTCCTGTCGTATCTCACGATCCTGATGCATGAACCTATTATTGTTGTTTTATGTTCCGGAACATCCTGTTCCTGTATGAGTTCATATTAGAAAAAAAGCAGAGGGTAGCCAATCCGCTAAATCCCTAAATCTGTGTAAGATAAATCGTACAAATAACATTTTTTGCATTTATGCCATCATCATCGGGCGAAATGGACAATTGACATTCACTCTAACTGGGTTATATTCCTGTTTAATATATATACGATTATAGGAATGTAATCATGGTAACAGCTGGCGAAAAACCTGGAACAGGCTTCTATTTCTGTGCTCAGTGCGGACATAGAGTGTTTTTAGAAATTAATACCGACCCTTTACCACCTTGCACAAAATGCTACTGCACGCAATTTAAACGTTAAGAATGAAATAATATTTGCGTTTGCATTTAACAAAAAGCCCTGTCACCAGATGGGGCTTTTTGTTAATTTAAAAATAAGACTTACATAACAAGACCCGTGATGGGCATAAAGAAGGAAACCGTTATGGAAACGATATTGGGTTTATGTATTGGTGTGGGCCTGAGCGCTGCCTGCGGTTTTCGCGTGTTTGTACCGCTATTGGTTCTGAGCATTGCCACCATGATGGGCTGGTTTGAGCCATCAAAAGGCTTTGAGTGGTTAGCTCTGCCATCGGTGTGTTTGGCTTTAGGTGTGGCAACGGTGTGTGAAGTCGCAGCTTACTATATCCCGTGGGTCGATAATGCCTTAGACACAGTCGCAACCCCTGCGGCGATGATCGCGGGTACGTTAGCGACAATGGCGGTCAGTAGTGGAGAAATGTCTCAGTTTGCCAGTTGGGCAGCAGCCATTATTGTTGGTGGTGGTACGGCAGGTGTGGTGCAAATGAGTACCGTTGCTGCACGTGGTGTTTCAACTGCAACCACGGGTGGCTTGGGTAATTTTATCGTTGCAACAGGGGAGTGGATTGGAGCAATCTTACTTTCAGTTTCAGCTATGTTGGTGCCTGCGCTTGTTGCAATAGTGGTACTGATTGCGGTTATTTGGGTGGTGCGTTGGATTCGCCTTAAAAAGCAAGAACAGGCACATACCCCGCTATAGGTGAGTGTAAATATCATTTTTAAATGACCATAAAAAAAGCCCGACATCCTGTCGGGCTTTCTTGTATTTGGTGATTAGATATGACTCCTGTCGTATCTCACGCTCCTGGTGCTTGAACGTATTATTGTTGTTTTATGTTCCGGAACATCCTGTTCCTGTAGGAGTTCTGGTGTAAGTACCAGAACTGCTCCGCAACTGTTTCTGGGTGTACCGTGTAGGTTTTATCTTTGGCTTCAGGTCTGCCATCTACGAAACCATTTACAATCACTTGGCTCACATAAATATTTGAGTCAGCAAGACTATGGGCAAGCAAGTTGGTGGTTTTGTATTGAGCGGCAGCAGTAGTTGCTAACAATGAATACTCTTTGGCAACTAAATCGATGCCCACTGCATCGAAAGCAAAAATTCCGTTTGTCGATAAAATGCTACCGTGGTTTTTCTCTAAATCACCTAGACAAGCCTGTACCGTCGCAATATAGCTCGACACGCGAATATGAAAACTTTTGGTAAGTTCTAGTGGAGGGGTTTCTAAAATATTGCCTTCAATATCATGGAAAGCATTCCAATGAATATTTTTAATCTCTCCTAATTGATCTTTAATACGTTTAATAAGATTTGGTATATCTTCAAGAACAGCTAAATCACATGCAAAAGCGTAAGCTTCAATACCTTGTGCCTTAAGTTCTAGAATAGCCTTTTCAAGTTTTTGGGCGTTTCGTGCCACTAACCCGATTTTATAGCCTTCTTTACCAAACTTATGTGCTACGGCTTTGGAAATACCTGTTCCATAACCAAAAATTATAATATTGTTGTTCATTATAAAGTTCCAAAAAACCAATCATTTGGTTAGAAATAATTTATAATATGTTTTTATAATGTATTCAAGCGCAAAAGTTATCTCTAAGAATAGTACGCAAAGAATAAAAATACTTAAAAGCGGGATTAAGAAGTCGGCTTTACATGATTTATTCGGCTAAACATAGACTGATGAAAGAGTTCCCAATTTGGTCTACAAATTTTTTTACTGGTAAAATAAACCGAAAAATACAAATAAAGTGGAATTTAAATTTAATTAATTATAGGTAAATGGGAATATATTCTTTTAAATTTGCATAATGGCGTAAAAATTCCCAAAAATAATAAAAATTCGCTTTTCTTAGAAAAACAATCCCGCAGGCTGCTGGCTAAACTATATCTCAAGGGTGTGATAGGGATCGAAAAGAGTAGCATGCACCGAAATGTATAACGTTAGTGTGTACTCACCCAAAAGGTCTCGATTCGGCTTAGGACGCTATAGATCAAAAGTTTATAGGCACAAGGTTATAACTTACAAAGTTATGATTGTTGAAGTAAACCATAGATGTTTTCCCTTGACACCCTAAAAAATTCTCAATAATAAAAATGATATTTTACAAGAATATAATTTATGAATAAGCCTAATCTTTCTGCGCTACTCCTGACATTTAAATCTCATTATATGAAGCCTGTGATTTCTGCCCACCGAAAAATAGTTTCAGCGACTTTACAGATTTTAGGTTAGAGCGCTATTTTTATTTACGATGTGATCAACCAAAATCGTTTATATACTAATCTTATGATCAATTGCGAGCTGGATAATATGGAGAATAAAAATCAGTGTCGCCAATGCGCCGTATGTGGAAAGAGCTTTCCTTTAAAAGATTTAGTATCTGGTGAAGTCATCCGTAACGTGATTAGTGATGAAATTTTAAAAGACCATCCAGATTGGAATTACTCAAGCTTTATTTGTCGGGCCGATCTGGCAGATTATCGAATTAAATATGTGCAGTCGCTATTACGTTCGGAAAAGGGTGAGTTATCTAACCTAGAAAATGAAGTAATTGGCAATATGCAACGGCATGAATTAATTAGCCGAAATACAGAGTCAGTTTTGATCAAAACTGGACGTTTGGAGAAAAACTGGCAGATAAAATCGCATCATTTGGTGGTAGCTGGGCTTTTCTTATTTGTTTTGCTTTATTTTTAACGGGGTGGATTGTTTTAAATACGGTTGTGATGGTGGTCCGTCCCGTCGACCCTTATCCTTTTATTTTGCTGAATTTAGTGTTGTCATGTTTAGCTGCAATTCAAGCACCTATTATTATGATGAGTCAAAACCGTCAAGAAGCAAAAGACCGTTTACGCTCGCAACATGACTATCAAATTAATTTAAAAGCCGAGCTTGAGATTCGCCATTTGCATGAAAAAATGGACCATCTTTTATCGCATCAGTGGGAAAGACTTGCACATATTCAAGAAATTCAGCTCGATCTTTTAGCTGAAATGAATAAAAAACGATAAAGATTTTCTGAGTTTCACGTGGAACATAAGTAGGGCGCTATAGATTATTTTGCGGTAGGTCTGAAATTTCTTTATGATTTGCCGCCATGCTCCCTTGCTGTTTCACGACTATGCCTTTAAACGACAACTTTGTTTACGTTCCACCACAAGATCCGCTTTCAATTTTATTTGAAGATGACGATTTAATTGTGGTTGATAAACCTGCGGGTTTGTTGTCGGTCATGGGCCGGTTACCTGAACATCATGACAGTGCGTATTTAAGGGTGCTAGAAAAGTTCCCTTTAGCAAAGGTTACGCACCGTTTAGATATGGCAACCTCAGGTTTACTTATGTTTGCCAAGCATCGCGATGCAGAAGTTGCGGTAAGTAAAATGTTTCAGGCTAGAACAGTCAAAAAACATTATATTGCTTTGGTACAAGGCCAAGTAAAACAAGAGGGCAGTGTTGAAGCTCCACTCATTACTGACTGGGAAAATCGCCCAAGACAAATGGTACATTTTGAATTAGGCAAACATGCTAAAACGTTGTTTCAACCATTGGTTTATGATGAAACAACAGATCAAAGTCGTGTGTTGCTGGAACCTGTGACAGGGCGTTCGCACCAGTTACGTGTACATATGATGCATATTGGGCATCCGATTATGGGGGACAAGTTATATCATCCTGAACCTAAACGATTTCATTTGAATCGTATGGCTTTACACGCTGCATATCTTGCTTTTCAACACCCTTTGAAGGGAACAGATGTGGTGATTGAGTCACAAGTGCCCTTCTAAAAAATTAAAATTTGATGCAATTCGCAACTGAATACATATCCAAACTGCAATAAAAGTCGGTTATTCTTAATGCCGAATAATACAAATAGAGCAACAACAAGGACAATCTAATGAACCGCGATTACGAACAATTTCCAGATGATGATAACGGCAATGTACTTTGGCAAATGGTTGAAGACGGGGATGATTTAACCGAGCTTCATGAAATTGAATTTTCAATTGCATTTCAAGATCAACAAAATGCAGAGCAATGCGCGATGCATTTACTCTATCAAGAGCAAAAAATTTCTCTTTTCCAAGATGATTCTGTTGAACCGAATGAATGGATCATTACCATCTTTGTTACGATGGAACCAGAGTATTCAGATATTGTTGATCTGGAGCAGTGGTTTTCGACAATCGCTGAGCAATTTAACGGCGAATATGATGGGTGGGGCTGCATGGCTTATGTCTTCGACGAAGAAGAAGATGACATTTTACAATAAAGCCTAAATATAGCTGGGAGGTTCTACAATGAGCTTATCTCAAAAAGAAATTGCGGTACGTTTTTTAGAGCTTGCTGCTGCTGGCGAGGTCGATGAAGCCTACGGCAATTACACCGCCCCAAACTTTAAGCATCACAATCCTTATTATGCTGGTGATAAGATTTCTTTAAAGGAAGGGATGCGTGAAAGTGCAATTGAAACTCCAAACAAAGTTCTTGAAGTTCAGCATGTCATTGAAGATGGCGCTTTAGTTGCAGTACATTCGAAACTGGAAATGCAAATGAATAACAAGCTAACAATTTTAGCTGTGGTTCATATATGCCGTTTTGAAAATGAAAAAATTGCGGAGTTTTGGGATATTGGGCAAATACAGCCTGATCCACTTGTTAATGAAAATGGTATGTTTTAGTGAAAAGCCCGAAACCATTCGGGCTTTTTTATTTTATAGATAAATTAAAACTTCCACTGTGCCGAAATTGAGGCGTTCAATGGTTCACCCGGTTGAACCCATAAATCGCTATAGCTTGAGACATAGTAGGTCTTATCAAATAGGTTATTTACATTCAGCTGATAGCGTAAGCGGTCAGATGGTGCATAGTAGCCATTTAAATTGACCAGCGTATAACTCGGTAAGTTAAAGCCATTATCAAGATTATGTCCGCTGCGCTCACCGACATAGGTAAGGTTGGCACCTACACCCGCTTTTCTTGCACCGTCTTGTAGAAACTCATAATTGGTGCTTACGGAGCCTTGGTGTTTTGGAACATTGCTTAGACGAGCGCCTTTTGCCAAGTCTTGGTCTTTTTCAATTTGAGCATTGGTATAACTATAGTTGGCATTAACGAACCAGCGGTCATTGATCTGGCTATTTAAGTCAAATTCAACTCCTTTACTACTCACTTCGCCTGCGGCGGTTTGAAAGTTACTGTCGATTGGGTCAGTTGTGAGTACATTTCGTTTTTTCATTTTAAACAAAGCGAGGCTCAGCACACTTTGGTCGTTTATTTTATATTTGGTACCGACTTCATAGCTTTCGCCTTTTTCAGGAGCGAAGGTCTGTCCATTTCGGTTCATACCACTATTCATGGCAAATGAGCGGCCATAGTTGCTATAAAACGCCCATTGCTCAGAGGCTTTAAAATTTACTCCGAAACGTGGACTATTCTGGTGAAGTGTTTGGTTGTCTTCGGTCTGTTTTATATGATTTTTAAAGTCTTGTTCGACCTGATCAAAACGGTTGCCAAATAGCACACTCCACTGGTCATTGAAAAAGATCTGATCTTGTACATTAAGCGCGAAGTAACGCTGGCGCTCTTTGGTGTCGGTAAACGGAGTGAGGTTCGGTAAATATTTGCCGTATTCAGGTTGGTAGATATCAATTGTGTTTGTTGAGCTTGTGCTGTGATTGCGACGAAGCTGGTTTTGCTTATAGTCGAGTTGACCAAGCTCGGTTGAAAGTAAAATTTCATGGCGAGCCCACGAAGTATCAATCTTGCCAAGTAACTCTGTCTGAGCCAGCACATCTTCACTTGTATAATCACGATAGCGACGTTGACGTTCTAAAGTACGTCCATCGGCTTGCATACGCCGAGGTTCGGTTGCAAAGCCGACCATTTTGGCGTCTTTATAGCTGACCGCACTATTTAGTTTCCAGTCAGGGTTAAACTCGTGACTAAGACGTAATTGGTAAAAGTAATCTTTTATTTTCAAATCACCATCGTCAGGTTCACCTGTAAAGGTTTTCGGGTCCATCACAAACTGATGATTGACTGTGCTGACACCGCGGTCAAAGGTTCCTTTATGCTCTGTAAATTCACTGTCAAAGTCGAGTTGTGTTTGGTCTGAAATTTTCCATGTGAGCTGTGGTGAAAAGAACCAGCGTTCACTGCTGACATGATCACGGAAGCTTTGATTATCTTCGTGAGCCACTGCTAAACGATAGGCCAGTTCATCGTTAATAGGGGCAGTATGCTCCAGACTTATGCGATATTGTTCTTGGGTATTGGCACGTAAGTTAACTTCACTTTCGCTTTCCCACTGTGGTTTTTTACTGTTGAGGTTCAGCAAACCTCCTGTTTCGCCGCGACCATATAGCGCCGCCATTGGTCCTTTTAAAAACTCTAAAGATTCAATATTCACTACATCTTTTGGAGCGCTAATTCCTCGGTTAACACTCAAACCGTTACGGATCATAGCCGCACCTAAATTGGGGTCGGTACTAAAGCCACGAAATGAGTAGTTATCCCAAAAACCACCACCAAAGCTATTTTGATGAAAAACCCCACTGACTAAAGTTAATGCGTCATCAATCCGTTGCACGTCTTGCTGTTCCATTATTTGTTTAGAAAGATAAGCACGGTTAAAAGGGACATCTAAAACATCGTGAGTAAATTTAGTTGCCGAGCTATTTTGGCTCACATCTTCTCGGGTACTTTCAGCCTGAACACGTATGGTTTCAAGTACCGTTGATGTTTCTTCTCCCCAAGTGAGTGTTGATATAAATGATAGACCTAACGAAGACAACAATCCTAATTTGTGTCGCATAAATAATCAGCCATAAAAAGACAAAAGGAATTAAATGTAATAGTATAACGTTACATTATTTTGTTGATTACTGCTATGTCTTTAGAAAAGAATATTGAACGTTTACAGTCGATTGATGCATTGCGTGGTTTGGTTATCCTTATTATGTTGCTCGACCATGTAAGAGAAACTTTCTATTTACATAAACAGGTTACCGATCCAATGGACGTAACAGTAACAGAACCGGCTTTATTTGGCAGTCGATTATTGGCCCATATTTGTGCTCCGGTTTTTGTACTTTTAACCGGTATTTCTGCTTTTTTATTTCAGTCAAAAAAACAAGATTTACAGCAAACACGTGCTTTTTTATTAAAGCGTGGCTTATTTTTGATTGTGTTAGAGCTTACCCTCGTGAATTTTGCATGGACAGCGACTTTTCCACCCGAAGTCATTTATTTACAAGTGATCTGGGCGATTGGTATTAGCATGGTGGTGCTGGCTTGTTGTGTAAGTTTGCCTTTGCCTGTTCTTGCAGGTGTAGCGTTGGTGATTATTTTTGGGCACAACTTATTAGATTCTGTGCACTTCTCACAAGGCATCCTACAGAATATATGGTTCGTTTTACATGAACGTGGCTGGATTGAGATTGCAGGCATCAAGCTTCGTACAAGTTATCCGGTTTTACCTTGGATTGGCGTGATTTTATTAGGCTACGTTTTAGGTCAGTTCTTTAGTTCAAAATATACAGCAAAGCAAAGAAGCCGCACTTTACTCAGCCTTGGTTTAGTAAGTATCGGGTTATTTGTTTTACTGCGTTTTATCAATGTCTATGGTGACCAGCCGTGGCAACATTTTGAGTCATTACAACTGAGTCTCATGAGCTTTTTTAACCTCACCAAGTATCCACCGTCTTTATTATTTATTTTGCTAAATGTTGGAATTGGCTTGCTTGTGCTCGTTGCTTTTGAACATATGCAGCAATATTCATTTCTAAAACCATTGGTCGTGTTTGGTTCGGTACCTATGTTCTTTTATTTATTGCACTTATATGTGTTGAAACTGATGTTTGTGTTGGCACTATGGGTGTGGGGGGCTAACTACGGAAACTATTTGTCGGTCAACCATGTATGGATGTTGTGGCTAATTACGATTGTACTGTCTTTTGCACTCTATCCAGCGGTTAAGTGGTTCTCGAAGTTTAAACATCAAAACAAGCATATTTCGATTTTAAAATATTTCTAATTTTCAAAAGGTGAGTAAAGCGAGTTCAGTAATGCTCGCTTTACTTGCTTACATCTAGATATAGAGTTTCTTTCACTTCTTCCATGACGACATAACTGTGTGAAGATGCCGAAGCTGGGAGTTTCTTTAATAGATCTCCTAACAAGCGACGATATGCACTCATTTCTTTTAAACGTGCTTTTACAAGGTAGTCAAATTCACCTGAAATGAGGTGACATTCGAGTACTTCAGGAATCTCAACTAAGTCTCTAGCCACTTGATCAAATACATCGCCAGATTTGGCAGATAACTTGATTTCTAAAAAGACAAGCAGGTTACGGTCAACGTAGGCTGGGTTTAGACGTGCGTAATAACCCATGATAATGCCATCGCGCTCAAGGCGCTTTACACGCTCTGAACAAGGGGTGGTAGATAGGTTGACTCTTGATGCCAATTCACTAATCGCAATTCGTCCTTCACGCTGCAAAATATCCAGAATCATGCGATCTATACGATCTAAGGGGCGCATAGATATTTCCTCTTTTTTTAAAATTCTCGCGAGAAAAACATAAATTTACCTAGATTATAGCCTGAAAAACAGTGAAATAAACTATTGAAGCAGAAATATACTAGTGAAATAAACTGGTGTGCGTGAGGGAATGGAAATGCGCGTAATTGTACTAGGTAGCGGCGTTATTGGAGTGGCAAGTGCCTATTATCTGGCTCGACAAGGAGCTGAGGTTACTGTTCTCGATCGCCAGTCAGGTCCTGCTGAAGAAACAAGTTTTGGTAACGCAGGGCAAATTTCGCCTGGGTATTCGACCCCTTGGGCAGCACCAGGAATTCCTTTTAAAGCTGTGAAATGGATGTTCCAACACCATGCACCGCTTGCGATTAATTTAGATGGCAGCATGTGGCAATTACAGTGGATGGCGCAAATGCTGAAAAACTGTAATCCACAAAGTTATGCTGTGAACAAAGAACGTATGATGCGTGTAGCTGAATACAGCCGTGACTGCTTACGTGAACTCAGAAAAGACACGGGTATTCACTACGAAAACCGCGCCAAAGGTACTTTGCAGCTATTCCGTAAAGAAGCACAAATGGAAGCGGTTCAACGCGACATTAGCGTGCTTGAAGAGTGTGGCGTAAGCTACGAATTATTAAATGGCAACGAACTTGGTCGTGTAGAACCAGCTTTGGCTAATGCACAAGATAAACTGGTTGGTGGTTTACATTTACCAAACGATGAAACAGGCGACTGCTATTTATTTACCAATGCTTTAGCTCAAATTGCCAAAGAGTTAGGGGTTAACTTCCAGTTTAACCAGAATGTAGAAAAATTGATTGTTGAAGGCGATGAAATTAAGGGCGTTCAGGTCAATGGTAAGGTCTTAACCGCAGATCGTTATGTTCTAGCATTTGGTAGTTATTCACGTGATTTCTTGAAACCACTTGATCTACAGTTGCCTGTATATCCTGTAAAAGGTTACTCGTTGACGATTCCTATTGTTGACCCTGCTTTTGCTCCACAATCTACCGTGCTGGATGAAACTTACAAAATCGCGATTACTCGTTTTGACCAACGTATTCGCGTAGGTGGAATGGCTGAGCTAAGTGGTTTCAATTTAGGTCTAAACGAAGACCGCCGTGCAACCTTGCAAATGGTGACTCAAGACTTGTTCCCGGGTGGTGATATGGAACAAGCATCTTTCTGGACAGGTTTACGTCCAATGACACCAGACAGTACTCCAATTATTGGTGCGACTCGCTTTAAAAATCTGTTTTTGAATACAGGTCATGGCACTTTAGGTTGGACCATGGCGTGCGGTTCAGGAAAATTAATCAGTGATATCGTATTGAATCATAAGACTGATATCAGTACCGATGGTCTTTCAATTCAGCGTTATTCACACGCACATGCGGCTTAACGGACGTTAGGAAAGTAATCATGCCTCGTCCTATTACCGCAGTGATCCACCGTCAAGCCTTACAAAATAACTTGGCGGTGGTACGCAAGGCTATGCCAAACAGTAAGGTCTTTGCCGTTGTCAAAGCCAATGCTTATGGACATGGAATTGAACGTGTCTATGAAGCATTTAAAGCAGCAGATGGCTTTGCCTTACTTGATCTTGATGAAGCAAAACGAATTCGTGCTCTAGGTTGGACGGGTCCGATTTTATTGCTCGAAGGGATTTTTTCTCCTCAAGATTTATTTGATTGTGTGCAGTATCAGCTTAGTTTCACCATTCATAGTGAAGCGCAAATCGAGTGGGTAGAAAAGCATCCTTATCCTGCTCAATTTGATGTTTTTTTGAAAATGAACAGTGGTATGAACCGTCTTGGTTTTAAACCACAGCATTATGTGCAGGCTTGGGAACGTTTAAATAATTTGGCAAATGTCGCCAAGATTACCCACATGATGCATTTTTCGGATGCAGATGGTGATCGTTTCGGTCAGCAAGGTATTGATTATCAAATTACTGCCTTTGAAGAAGTTGTGAAGGATTTACCGGGTGAAAGATCGGTAAGTAATAGTGCGGCAATTCTGCGTTATCAAGACCAGCTCAAATCAGATTATGTCCGTAGCGGCATCATGCTTTATGGCAGCTCACCAGATTACCCAACCCATAGTATTGCGGACTGGGGCTTGCAGCCGACCATGAGCTTACGTAGTGAAATTATTTCCGTTCAGCATTTGGAGCCGAATGAAAGTGTAGGTTATGGCTCAAACTTTGTCGCAGAGCAACCCATGACGATTGGGATTGTGGCTTGCGGCTATGCCGATGGTTATCAACGTATTTCGCCAACAGGCACTCCGGTTTTAGTGGACTCAGTACGCACGCGTACAGTTGGCCGCGTCAGTATGGATATGTTGGCAGTTGATTTAACGGGTATTGAGAGTGCCAAAGTTGGTAGTGAAGTGGTGCTCTGGGGTCAGTCAAGTACAGGCGTCGTTCTACCTATTGACGATGTTGCAGTTTCATCCGGTACGGTGGGTTATGAACTGATGTGTGCCGTCACCGCCCGTGTTCAATTTATTAATCAGGTATAAGGAAATCCGAATGTCTAATTCAGATATACAAAAGATTAACACTAACGAAGTCATGAGCGCCGTGACTGTTTTTAACAAAGTAGTTTATATGTCAGGTCAGGTACCTAAAAATACCGAGCAAGACGTGGCAGGCCAAACTCGTGAAATTCTTGCAACGATTGATGAACTTTTGGCATTAGCCAATACCGACAAATCTCGCTTGCTCTCTGCACAGCTCTATTTGAAAAATCTTTCTGACTTTTCAACCGTAAATGCAATTTGGGTTGACTGGTTAAAAGGGTGTGTTGCTCCATCGCGTGCCACAATTCAGGCCGATTTGGTCAATCCAGATTGGTTAATTGAAATTGCCGTGACGGCAGCACAAAAGTAATTCGGCTTTACTCCAAAAACGATGATGTATCTAACAGAAGGAAGATAGATACGGTTTAACCAGTCGTTTTTTGGTGAACAGATTCAGTGACCTATGGCATACGGTTCAATTTTCGCCATAGGTTGCTGATCTTAACAAAGGAATTCAAAAAGGAATTTTAATATGACAACGGCTCGTCATTCAGATACGGAAAATTCTCCCGATCATCTGCAACGAAAACTGTCTAACCGTCATTTACAACTGATTGCAATTGGCGGTGCAATTGGAACTGGCCTATTTATGGGCTCAGGTAAAACCATCTCCCTCGCAGGTCCTTCAATTCTCTTTATTTATATGATTATTGGAGGAATATTCTTTTTCTTAATGCGTGCAATGGGTGAGTTACTCCTTGCAAATCTGCATTACAAATCTTTTGTTGATATGGCTCATGACTTAATTGGTCCTTGGGCTGGCTATTATATTGGCTGGACCTATTGGCTAGGCTGGGTATTGGTCGGTATTGCCGATCTATCAGCAGTTATTAATTATTTAAGTTTCTGGTTACCCGAGGGTGCCAGTTTCTCACCAATACAGCAGGCCATGATTAGTGCAGGCTGTGTGTTGTTTGTGATGGGTCTTAACCTCCTTACAGTACGACTATTTGGTGAAATTGAATTCTGGTTCGCACTCATTAAGATTTTGGCAATTATTGGCTTAATTGGTGTGGGTGGCTACATGATTCTCACTCATTTTCAAGCTCCTCATGGTGACGTTGTCAGCATCAGTAATGTCTGGTCACATGGTGGTTTATTCCCGAAAGGTACAGAAGGCTTCTTGGCAGGATTCCAGATTGCCGTATTCGCCTTTATTGGTGTTGAGTTGATCGGTACCACAGCGGCTGAAACGAAAGATCCGCAAACTAACTTACCAAAAGCAATTAACGCGATTCCGGTACGTATTATTTTGTTCTATGTATTGGCGTTATTTATTGTGATGTCGGTAACACCGTGGAATCATATCCGTGCAGATAAAAGCCCGTTTGTTGAATTGTTCTTAAATGCAGGTATTCCGATTTCAGCAATTATCATGAACTTGGTTGTGCTGTCTTCGGTCATGTCTTCGATGAACAGTGGCGTGTTTTCAACGAGCCGTATGTTATTTGGTTTATCAAAAGATGGTCAGGCACCGAGTGTCTTGGGACGTTTATCAAAACGTGCTGTACCGTCAAATGGCTTAATCTTCTCATGTATTTTCATTATGGGCGGAGCGGTGCTTCAGTACTTTGTTCCAAACACAATGGAAGCATTTACTTTGGCAAGTTCGCTCTGTGTGATTTTATTCATTAGCGTGTGGATTTTAATCATGGCGTGTTATTTACGCTATCGTAAAATTCGCCCAGAGTTACATGCAGCATCTACCTTTAAAATGCCGGGCGGTGTGTTGATGGCTTATGCCGTTATTGCATTCTTCTTGTTTACCTTGGTGATTTTGGCATTAGAGCCAGATACCTTAAAAGCGTTATACGTTAGCCCAGTATGGTTAGTAGTTTTAAGTGTGACCTATTATGCGTTCTATAAGCCGCGTATGAGAAAATTAGGTCAAGAAATCTTTTAATTAACCTGTCTCGATTTACCAGAAAGCCAATCATATGATTGGCTTTTTATTTATTATTTAATCAACCAGTAAATGTTGGTATTTATCGGCCTGTTTACGCAAGTAATCCCAAACCAGTTTAATGCGCGGCTCATGCTGTAAATCAACGAAGGTCAGCATCCAGAAGGTATGGGTAAAACGAACTTGTTGTTCTAACACCTCTTCAAGCTCAGGCTTATCATCTGCCAAAAACTTGGGCAAAATTGCAAGACCTGCGCCTGCGCTGACCGCAATTTGTTGTGCCAAAATGCTGCTACTGCGAAAGTTCGCGTTAAGCTTTAAAGGTAAGCGTTCTAGACAATACAGCTCGGGGCTATACACCAGATCATCAATATAGTTCACAAAGCGGTGCTGGGTTAAATCTTCCAGACGGCGAATTGGTGGGTTTTGCGCTAGATAGTTTTGGCTACCGTAAATTTTTAAACAGTAATCAGACAAGCGCGTAATGATATAAGGCCCTGAGGTTGGGCGTTCAATCGACACCACAATATCTGCTTCACGGTGCGAGAGCTTAATCATTTTTGGTACGGGTATCAGGTCGATGGTAAGCAGAGGATACTGTATGGAGAACTCAGCCAGTAAGCGGGCTAAAAATGCAGTTCCAAAACCCTCAGGTGTGCCAATTCGCACACGACCTTGCAAAGGTTGATGTGGTTTTTCAATTTGTAAGAAAGCTTGTTCCATTTGTTCAACTCGAGGGACAAGTGCCATCCCTTCGAGAGTTAACTCATAGCCCGTTGCTTCACGCTTAAATAGCGTGGTACCCAAAGCAAGTTCTAGAGCCTGAATCCGTCTAGCCACCGTACTGTGCTCGACACCGATAATACGTGCAGCATTGGTTAGAGTTTTAGTGCGTGCTAAAACCAGAAAAAACTGTAGATGATCCCAATCCACTTTCATTTTTGTTATTGTCCCTGTGCATATTTGCACAACAATCGTGCATGAATTTGCGTTGGTGGTCAAAGATTTCTTTGTTAGTCTCAAATAAAACCTGAATAAAGAAAATACATAGAAAAGTATTTTCTAATAACTGAACACAATAAAAATATGACCTACGGAGAGGTTATGAACACAATCCAGAAAATCGAATTGGACACCGCTAAATTACTTATTAACGGACAGTTTATCGAATCTAAAACACAAGAATGGCAAGACATTGTTAACCCTGCAACTCAGGAAGTGATTGGCCGCGTGCCTTTTGCAACGGTTGAAGAAGTCGACGCTGCTATTCAGGCTGCACAAGATGCTTTTGCTTCGTGGCGCCAGACCCCAATTCAGGCACGTATGCGCATCATGCTCAAGTTACAAGACTTGATCCGTGCCAACATGAAAGAAATCGCACAAGTATTGACGGCTGAACAAGGTAAAACTTTGGCAGATGCCGAAGGTGATATTCAACGTGGTCTAGAAGTGGTTGAACATGCATGTTCAGTTGGTACTTTACAAATGGGTGAATATGTTGAAGGTGTAGCATGTGGTGTAGATACGTATACCTTGCAACAACCTTTGGGTGTTTGTGCGGGTATTACGCCGTTTAATTTCCCAGCCATGATCCCGCTTTGGATGTTCCCAATGGCAATCGTGTGCGGCAATACTTTTGTCTTAAAACCATCAGAACAAGATCCATTATCGACCATGATGTTGGTTGAGCTTGCGATTCAAGCTGGTATTCCGGCAGGTGTGCTGAACGTTGTGCATGGCGGTAAAGAAGTGGTTGACCGTTTGTGTACCCATAAAGACATTAAAGCAATTTCATTTGTAGGATCAACAGCGGTTGGAACACATGTTTATAACCTTGCAGGGCAGCATGGCAAACGTGTGCAAGCCATGATGGGTGCAAAAAACCATGTGGTTGTGATGCCGGATGCCAATAAGGAACAAACCTTAAACGCTTTAGTAGGGGCAGCATTCGGTGCAGCGGGACAACGCTGTATGGCATTGTCGGTTGCAGTGATGGTTGGCGACAGTAAACAGTGGATTCAAGAGTTAGTTGAAAAAGCCAAAACACTAAAAGTAAATGCAGGTCATGAACCAAATACTGACATTGGTCCAGTGATTTCAAAACGTGCCAAAGCGCGTGTAATTGACTTGATTAATAGCGGTGTTGAGCAAGGTGCAGAGTTACTACTCGATGGTCGCAATGTTCAAGTACAAGGTTATGAGTCAGGTAACTTTGTGGGCGCCACGATTTTTAGTGGTGTAAATACCGACATGCGTATTTATAAAGAAGAAATCTTTGGCCCGGTACTTTCAATTATTTGTGTAGATACACTCGATGAAGCAATCGCTTTGATCAATGCCAACCCATTTGGTAACGGTGTAGGGCTATTCACACAAAGCGGTGCCATTGCACGTACTTTCCAAAACCTTATTGATATTGGTCAAGTCGGTATCAATATTCCAATTCCTGTACCAGTGCCGTTCTTTAGTTTTACCGGTTCAAGAGGCTCAAAACTAGGTGATTTAGGACCATACGGTAAACAGGCTGTGCAGTTCTATACCCAAACCAAAACGATTACCAGTCGCTGGTTTGAAGATAGCCATGAAGTTGGTGGTGTAAATACAACCATTAGTTTACGTTAAGGGGATCACGGATGAATATCGCCTTTATCGGTCTAGGTAATATGGGCGGCAGAATGGCCCAAAACCTACTAAAAGCAGGACTCAAAGTTTATGGTTACGACCTCAGTGAAATCGCAATTCAGCACTTCGCCGAGGCAGGTGGTGTGGTTTGCGACAGCCCACAGGACGCAGCTAAACAAGCAGATGTAGTCATTACCATGTTGCCTGCGGCGAAGCATGTTAAAGAGGTTTACTTGGGTGAAAATGGTGTCTTGGAAGTGCTAAAAGCAGGTAGCTTATGCATTGATAGCAGCACCATTGACCCGCAAACCATTAAAGACATTGCTGCTGTTGCACATAGTAAAAATATTAAAATTTGTGATGCACCAGTTTCTGGTGGAACCATTGGTGCTCAAGCAGGAACCTTAACCTTCATGGTCGGTGCCGATGAGCAAACCTTTAATGAGGTGAAACCTGTGCTCAGCCACATGGGCAAAAATATTGTTCATTGTGGTGATGTGGGTGCAGGTCAAATTGCCAAAATTTGCAATAACCTGATTTTAGGAATTTCAATGGCTGCGGTGGCCGAAGGCATGGCGCTGGGTGTGAAGTTAGGCATCGACCCACAAGCATTGGCAGGTGTAATTAATACTTCAAGTGGCCGTTGCTGGAGTTCGGATGTGTGTAACCCATGGCCACATATTAATGAAAATGCGCCCGCATCTCGAGGCTATCAAGACGGTTTTGCGACACAGCTAATGCTAAAAGATTTAGGACTCGCTGTAGAAGCCGCAGGCCAAGTGAAACAGCCGGTTTTATTAGGTGGCATGGTACAACAGCTTTATCAGCAAATGTGTATGCGTGGTAATGCTCATCTCGATTTCTCGAGCATTATTCAACAATACCTGCCACAAGAGGCATAACGGTAAAGCCAAAGGATGGCTTTAAACGAATAAATCAAACCCTGTCGTGAATAACAACAAATCCGGACTGAGGGAAAAGATATGATGGATTATCAAAATGCTGTACAGGCTTTCGATTTGGAAAGCACTGCTAAACAGATGTTGTCAGGTTCACTCGATGCACTGAACGCATGTTACGAATGTTGTGATAGACATGCAGATAGCGACAAAATCGCGCTGTACTGGCAAGGAAAAGACGGTCGCAAAGAACAATATACCTTCCGTGAACTAAAAGAATGGTCGAGTCAGTTTGCTAACTTTTTAAAATCACAAGGTGTGAAAGCGGGAGACCGTATTTCAGGCTTATTGCCAAGAACACCTGAACTGATTGTGACCATTTTGGCAGCTTGGCGAATTGGTGCGGTGTACCAACCCCTATTTACTGCCTTTGGTCCCAAAGCGATTGAGCACCGTATTCAACTTGCTCAAAGTAAGCTGGTGGTGACCGATATGGGCAACCGTAGCAAGCTCGACGAAATTGAAAAGTGCCCTGCAATTATGACAGTGGCCGACGCACAAGGTACTCCGCTTAAAGCAGGTGATTTTAATTTCTGGAATGAAGTGAAGCAGCAGTCCGATCAATGTGATCTGGTGATGCGTAGCATCCAAGATCCTTTCTTGCTTATGTTTACTTCAGGCACTACAGGACCAGCGAAACCATTGGAAGTGCCACTAAAAGCACTGATTGCTTTTGGTCGATATATGCAAGATGCCATTGGTTTAACCGAAGAGGATTCATTCTGGAATATTGCCGATCCGGGTTGGGCTTATGGTCTGTACTATGCGATTACTGGACCGTTATTTTTAGGCCATGCCACTTTGTTCTATGAAGGCGGTTTTAGTACCGATAGCCTATGTCAAATTGTGAAAGATTATAAAGTTAACAACTTGGCAGGTGCACCAACGGCTTACCGCATGATGATGGCGGCTGATCCGGCACAAATGGCGCCGTTAAAAGGACAATTCCGTGTGGTGAGTAGTGCAGGCGAGCCGCTTAACCCAGAAGTAATTCGTTGGTTTAAACAAGTCCTTGATGCTCCAATTTATGACCATTATGGGCAAACTGAAGTGGGCATGGTGGTGTGTAATCATCATGGTTTAAAACATGAAATTCATGCTGGTTCAGCAGGTTTTCCAAGTCCGGGCTATCGTGTTGCAATTGTTAATGAACAAGGTGAAGAACTTCCGCCAGACACACCGGGAATTTTAGCAGTCGACATTAGCCAGTCTCCAATGATGTGGTTTGGTGGCTATAAAGAAAGTCGTAAATCACCTTTCATTGGTCATTACTATTTAACGGGTGATACTGCCGAGCTACATGCCGATGGCAGTATGAGCTTTGTCGGCCGTAGCGATGATGTGATCACCACATCGGGTTATCGTATTGGACCTTTCGATGTAGAAAGCGCACTACTTGAACACGACGCTGTGATTGAAGCCGCAGTAATAGGCGTGCCTGATCCGGATCGCACTGAAGTGGTTAAGGCTTTTGTAATTTTAGCTGCGGGCGTACAACCTTCAGATGCGCTTGCTGAAGAACTCAGCCAGTTTGTTAAAAGACGACTTTCTGCTCATGCTTACCCACGATTAGTTGAATTTGTGAGTGAATTACCTAAAACTCCAAGTGGCAAAATTCAGCGCTTTTTATTGCGTAATCAAGAAATTGCTAAACAACAAGCTAAAGCAGGGTAAAGGAAATAATAATGCAATTTACCGAAGAACAATTACTCATTCGTGATATGGCGAAAAGTTTCGCCCAAGAACAAATCAAGCCTAATGCCAGTGATTGGGATCGAGATGGAACTTTTCCAAAAGAAACTCTGACTCAAATGGGACAACTCGGTTTTATGGGAATGCTTGTTTCAGAGGAATGGGGTGGTTCAGACACGGGTAACTTAGCCTATGTACTGGCACTCGAGGAAGTTGCAGCAGCGGATGGTGCAACCTCGACCATTATGAGTGTACATAACTCGGTTGGTTGTGTGCCTATTTTAAAATTTGGGACCGACGAGCAAAAAGAGCGCTTTTTAAAACCTTTGGCACAAGGTGAAATGATAGGAGCTTTTGCCTTAACCGAACCGCATACTGGCTCAGATGCAGCAGCTATCAAGACCCGTGCGGTAAAAGATGGTGACGATTACATTTTAAATGGTGCCAAGCAGTTTATTACCTCGGGTAATAATGCTGGCGTCATTATCGTATTTGCTGTGACCGATCCGAGCGCAGGAAAAAAGGGGATTAGTGCATTTTTAGTCCCACGCGAGACACCGGGTTATGAAGTGATTCGCGTTGAAGAAAAGTTAGGTCTGCATGCTTCAGATACCTGCCAAATTGCGCTGACAGATGTACGCATCCATAAAAGTCTCATGCTGGGTAAAGAAGGTGAAGGCCTGAAAATTGCTCTCGCCAATTTAGAAGGTGGACGTATTGGTATTGCTGCACAAGCAGTCGGTCTAGCACGTGCGGCGCTCGAAGAAGCAACTCGTTATGCCAAAGAGCGTATTACTTTTGGCAAACCAATTTTTGAGCATCAAACCATCGCGTTTCGCCTTGCTAGCATGGCAACCGAAATTGAAGCAGCGAGACAACTGGTTCACTACGCTGCACGTCTCAAAGAAGCAGGCCAACCGTGTCTCAACGAAGCCTCAATGGCCAAGTTATTTGCTTCAGAAATGACTGAGCGTGTGTGTTCAAGTGCCTTACAAGTGTTTGGTGGCTATGGTTATCTTCGAGACTTCCCAATTGAACGTATTTACCGTGATGCGCGTATTTGTCAAATTTATGAAGGCACAAGTGATATCCAACGTTTAGTGATTGCACGTAGTCTATAAAATCAGAACAAGGAATAAATAATGCAGTGGCAAAGTATTTTATTAGAAAAGCGTAATGGGGTTGGACTGATTACATTAAATCGCCCTCAAGCGCTCAATGCCTTAAATAGTGAATTAATTAGCGAAATTAATCAGGCATTAGATCAACTCGAAAAAGATCGCGAAATTGGCTGCATCGTATTAGCCGGCTCAGAAAAAGCTTTTGCCGCAGGGGCCGACATTAAAGAAATGGCCGATTTGGCATTTCCCGATATTTATTTAGATGACTTTTTTCATCTTGCAGACCGTATTGCACAGCGCCGTAAACCTTTAATTGCTGCGGTGAGTGGCTATGCATTGGGTGGTGGCTGTGAATTAGCACTCATGTGTGACTTTATTTATTGTGCTGATAACGCCAAGTTTGGTTTACCCGAAGTCACTTTAGGGGTAATTCCGGGTATTGGTGGGACACAACGATTAACCCATGCCATTGGTAAAGCTAAAGCAATGGAAATGTGCCTTACCGCTCGTCAAATGGGCGCAGTAGAGGCAGAACAAAGTGGTTTGGTTGCACGTGTGTTTAGTAAAGAAGAATTACTTGAACAAACCTTGCAAGCCGCTGAAAAAATCGCAGCACGGTCTTTAACTGCAAACGTGATGCTCAAAGAAACCATTAACCGAGCTTTTGAGGTGAATCTCACCGAAGGTTTACGTTTTGAACGTCGCATGTTCCACTCCATTTTTGCAACTGCGGACCAAAAAGAAGGCATGCAGGCATTTGTTGAAAAACGGCAGGCAAATTTTAAAAATCAGTAAGAGATCAATAAAATGAATACAGAAAATCACTTAATGATTGAGCGACAAGGTCAGCTTGGTGTGATCACCTTAGATCGTGTGACTCATCTCAATGCATTGTCGCTAGATATGATTGAAGGAATTGGCGCCCAATTGGAACTGTGGCGAAATGATGCTGCTGTTCAGGCGATCTTAATTAAATCAAATAGCCCAAAAGCCTTCTGTGCAGGTGGCGATATTCGCTATCTCTATGACAGTTATAAAAATGGCACGGCCGATTACAAAGGCTACTTTAGTGCCGAATATAAAATGCTCAATACACTGCGCGAATATGAAAAGCCAATCATCGTTGTGCTTGATGGCTATGTATTAGGTGGTGGTTTTGGCTTGGCTCAGGCGTGTCACATTGTGGTAAGCAGTGAAAAGTCCAGATTTGCCATGCCTGAAACAGCGATTGGTTTTTTCCCGGACGTTGGCGCAACTCATTTCCTGTCTCGCCTTGATGATATTGGCGTTTATATGGCAATTACGGGTGAGCAGATCAGCAGTAGTGATGCGCTCTATCTCGACTTAATTGACTACCATGTGCCAAGCGATCAGTTACAAGCTTTACAAGACGCTCTCGTTGAAGCGCCAAGTTTAAGCAAAGAGGGAATTGAACACATCATTACCCGATTTATTACTCGTCCTGCCGAAAGTGAGCTTAAACAACTTGCCGAAGGCATCCGTAAACATTTTGGATTTCAGCATTTAGATGAGATCGAACAAAGCCTTGAAAATGAACAGGATGAAAGCTTAAAAACTTGGGCGAGTAAGATGCTTAGTATTTTGCAGCAGCGTTCATTTATTGCCAAACAAACCAGCTTGAAACTGCAACATTTAGGCCGTGGACTTTCACTACAGCAGTGTATGCAGCTTGAGCGTGATTTACAGGATATCTGGTTTGAGCATGGTGACTTTATTGAAGGCGTTCGTGCGCTCATTGTTGATAAAGATAAACAACCACGGTGGCAAGAACGTAATCCTGAGCTGGAACAAATTTTAGAAAAACTAAGCTAAACCATTTTTCAAACACATAAAAAGCTTAAGGAGATCAAGCGAGACCTGAACATGCTTATGGTCAGGACAGATCATAAGCATAAAAAGACAAAACAAGAAAATCTAAAAAGGACATTACGATGCAAACAATACATGGAAACGGTTCACATCCTAAAAAGTCGTCACATCGATTAGCGGGCATCTCTAGCATGGTCGGCACCACGATTGAGTGGTATGACTTTTTTGTTTATGGTGCAGCAGCAGCCCTCATTTTTAACAAACTATTTTTCCCAAATCTGGACCCACTTACAGGTGTGCTTGCAGCATTTGCAACCTATGCTGTTGGGTTTATTGGGCGGCCTTTAGGTGGTTTAGTCTTTGGCCATTTCGGTGACAAGATTGGCCGTAAGTCAATGTTGTTGCTAACGCTGATGCTCATGGGGATTCCAACCGTACTGATTGGCCTCTTACCGACTTACGAATCAATTGGATATTGGGCTGCAATTGGCTTGGTGATCTTGCGATTTATTCAAGGTATGGCCATGGGCGGTGAGTGGGGCGGTGCCGTGCTTATGGCAGTAGAACATGCACCCGAAGGTGGTAAAGGGTTTTGGGGAAGTTTGCCTCAAGCCAGTACCGGTGGGGGCTTAATGCTCGCCTCAATCGCACTAGGACTGGTGTCGTTATTACCTGAGCAAGCATTGTTTAGCTGGGGCTGGCGATTACCATTTCTTGCCAGCATTATTTTACTAGCAGTGGGTTGGTATATTCGTGTAAAAGTGCCTGAGTCACCAGACTTTGAAAAAGTAAAACAACAGTCCGAAGAAGTCAAAGTTCCGGCTTTTCAGGTTTTTAAAAACCATCCAAAACAACTTATCACCATTATTTTGGCGAGAGCTGCCGAAAATGCATGGTTCTATATTGCTTCAACTTTTACGTTAGCTTACACCACCACACAATTAGGTATTCCACGACAAGACATTTTGTTTGCCACTATTTGCGGTGCAGCCGTGATTTTATTTATGACGCCGTTATGCGGACATTTGTCTGATAAAGTCGGTCAACGCAATATGTTTATGTTTGGTCTATGTGTATTGGCACTTTATTCTTATCCATTTTTTAGCATGCTCAATACCAAAGATCCGGTACTGGTCTGGACGGCAATTGTTTTGGCAATTGGTGTGGTGTTTCCGATTATGTATGCGCCACAAGCTCAGCTTTTTGCGCGTCAATTTCCTGCTGAAATTCGTTATATCGGTATTTCGATTTCGGTACAGTTGGCAGGTGTTTTGTGTGGTGGTTTAGCCCCTATGATTGCCACTAAACTGCTCAGTATTGGGCAAGGCAATCCATATTTAATTATGTTTTATATCGGAAGGGCTTTGTTGCACAAAGATTTAAAAGTTAAGACTTCTCATATCTACTCAAAT
>ERZ808232.78-NODE-78-length-33284-cov-18.890367_pt1 | contig 33284 bp, 43 predicted proteins | sample MGYA00521281_ERZ808232 | MGnify/ENA primary metagenome ERZ808232 (study PRJEB31515, sample SAMN02941833) | indoor metagenome | biome: House; feature: Kitchen Counter; material: surface | place: USA: Illinois | collected 2012-02-13 ... | reverse complement strand
TCGGGATAGTCTCTCAGAATATTGACTCTCCGACAAACCCGGTACGGTTCAAAATAATCTTCTTTATTGATCGTATATTGCTTGCCACTTTGGTATGCCAACTCTCCTAAAACATAGGTTTTTTGCTCTGCGTGATATCCCACATAATCAATAAGCTGAACACGCTTAATATCTTTGAGCTCACGCTTTAAAAATGCGAGTAGTTGCTTACTATTACCTTCATAAAAAACACCAGGTGCAACATGTAAAAGTCGCTTACCAAACTCTGGAGCAGAAGAAATGTGGGAAGGACTAAATGTATTTTTTATCGTCTTCGCACCACGCGGAAAATCTATTTGGAAGTAATAATCTGCTTCATCAATTTCTTTCTGGTATTGGTAGTAAAGCCCATGTGGTCGGCATTCCATCATAATTTCTACATCAGCAGCGTGCTGAATGGCTGCTTCACGACGTTCAGATGTAGCCTGGTCTTTTTCCTCTTGTGCCCAATCTTCATTATCACTCGGCTCAAAATCGATACCTTTCATGTAGTCATCGTATTTGTCCATATTTAATTTGAACCAATAGACGCAGTTATTGAAATCGAAAGGAAATGACTTGGTACCATAGCGCTTGTAGATAAGTATGCCTTTATCCACAGGTTTCTCAGCGATTAATAAAGAACCGTAATATTTATAAGTTTCTAAATCTGAAAACTTGAGACGATCTTGTTTATAAAGGTCATTCCAGTCTGTTTTTTTACGCCCACTAGGAGGAAGTGCAGCTTCAGACTCGAAGCCGAGTTCTTCAGCTAAAGCTATGTTTTTTCTTATACCCTCATGGCCAGCATTATCATTGTCGTATGCCCACACAAGCTTTGGTAATGGCAGCTCTTGTTCAGCACATTTCATTGCAATGTGATTGAGGAAAATTTTAGGGTAATTTCCAGCAGATAAAGCTGAAAAGCTAGTAATGCCTGATAACCAAAGAGCGATCGTGTCAAAGATACCTTCAGTAATCCAGATCTCTTTTGACTCGATGTAGTTTGTATTTGGTGTCATCCATGCATGGCCTGCTGAAGACCATTCTTCTTTAAATGTGGTTTTTGGCAAAACGCCTTGTTCATCTAGAACACGCTGCCACCATCCTGGATTCCCTTCTTCATCTGTGATTGGGAATCTTAATGTAATAGAAGTGGTTTTCTTAGGCTTATAACGGGTAATACTTTCTTGTGTGTATAGACCCTTTAATGGTTCTAGAGGGAATCCACGACCTTCGACAAGGTAAGCGTTTACAGTTTTATTCGGATCTTCAGGAGTGGGTTCAAATCGTTTTTCCCATTTTTCAAATAATTCAGGGAATAAATCACGAATGTGGTTTTCTTTACCACATTCGTTTTTACGTGGGCAGAAAACTACCCACGGTTCCTCAGGATATACCCAAGCTGATGCTTCCTTATGGTTACAATCAGGGCATCTACCACGCAATTTATTGTTGCCTTTTACTTTGAAGCCGTAGATATCTTGCAACTTCTCTACTACTAAAGCTTTGGTTTCTGGAAACATCATTTTCAATAAACTGCCTTAAAAGAAATGCCGTTTTCGTTTAATTTCATCACCTGCCAGATTAAGTAATTTCTGCTGAATACGTTCTCTGGCCAGATATTCCATCGTTTCTTCAACTGAATTCAGATTCAGTTGCTTCTGTACTTCCTGAACAATTTTTAGTTCTTGATCAGAAAGAACAATTTCTTTTGTGAGCATAATTTTCAGCTCCTTGAAAGCTGTTCTTGTGCACCTTCACTTATGAATCTCTGCAAATTAAAATCATCTTCTGGATCATCAACTAAAGTATGAATTGCTTGTTTCATAACCATTTGACGAATAAGAACGCTAATTTCCACACCTGTTAGATTTGAGGCAGCTGTTAGCAAGTCGGTTTCATCGTTAGTTAAATTAATACTGAAGCGATTATCCCGAAGTTGTTTTTTGATTTTTCGTGGTTTGATAGACATATATTTAGTCCTCTTTAGTTGATGTCTGCTTTTTACCTAAATAGTAGTTTTGGGAAATAATGCTTGAACGGCTCATTCCTGCCTCTTCAGCATTTTTGTCAATTTCTTGAACTTCTTCTTTAGTTAGATAAACGATGCACCGAACACGTCCACCGGTGATCTTTTTAGACCGGGGGCGATTTAGAGGTGAAATATTTGTACTCATACTTTATCCTAGCGGGCATAGTGATTTGCTATGACTCACTATAGCACAAATATTTAATCCTTCAATTCAAAAAGGGAATATTTTTATGCCTAATCTCGACCCAAATATTAGTCTAGAAATTGGAAAGCGTTTTAATGAAGAGTTAGATCGGAAAAATTTAAAAGCCAAAACGCTATCTAGAGAGATTGGAGCAAGCCCAAACACTTTAGGTGTTTATGTACGTGGCAGTATTCCTGATCAATGGGTCTATCTACATAATTTGCATAAACAAGGGGTAGATATTCGTTATGTGCTGCTTGGAATAGATCCTGACTTTAGTGGGCTTACAAGTGAAGAGAGCCTTTTATTGAAAGCATATCGACAATTAAGCCCTGAAGCTCAAGAAGCATTGCTTGGGTTAAGTAAAGTTATGGCAAAGGAAGTCGAAAATAAAGAATGATCAATGCATAAAAAAGCCCACCTTTTACAGTGGGCCTTTTATCTATTCCTCTAGTTCTCGCTGGACTATTTGCAATCGATGCTCTAAGTCCATTAATTTGTAAATTAGATCATTTCTTTTATAAATTACATCTCTATTTTCAGACCCAGTTTCTAATGAATTACGCCAAATGCGTAAAGCACTTAAAGCCATGTCTAAGTTCAATTCTGCATCTTTATCTAAAAGTTCCATATTTACCCCATTAGCAATTTGATTTAATTGAAATTGCCAAACCCGTACCTCTGTGTTGTTCCAGATCGGGCTAATAATGGTGTGTTCTCCATTAAACTTAGGATAAATAAGATCTTTTAGCGACGAATTTAATAAATTTACATCGATTTTTTTAAATGAATGATCAGTATTTGACAGTTCTTCAATCAAATCATTAATTTGATCGGGACAAATTGATAAGTAACCCTTATCAGTTTGATGATTAAAAAGAATTTGACTACTGGTCACGCAATCTATGAGCAAAAATAATTGTTCGCAAAGTAAACGGCTTTTTTCATTGGTTGCCTGAACCCGTGGTGCAATGGGCACGTAGGGAATAATATTTTCGTTCATCATCATTCCCCTTAGCGGCCGACATCAATCATGGTAGGTTGGCTACTTGTAAATATCCAACAACGAATCGTTTTACGTTCCAACCTGCTCTGAATTGCAATATTGTGTTCCAGATACTTAGGATATGGCGGTTTACTGTGAGGTAAAGTCTGAATTAGATCTGGGCGTTTAAACAGATTGGGGAATAGGTCTAGAACTTGTGTGAGGTTAATCGCAATCTGATCGGTTCTATTACTATGATTAAAGTTGTGAATGCCATGTGTGTACATACTTGACCAAAATGACTCAAGTGAATTTGCAACATTTGGTGCAAGTTGATCGCTTTCCCCCAAACTTAAGCAACTAATCGGAAGATGTTCACGAACAATACGCCCTCCTCTAAACCAGATCACCTCGGCAATATCATCAAAAATATTATTTACAGTTAGGTTCGGGCTACCTGAGCGTAACTGAACTACCGATCCAACTTGTATTGTTTGCAATTGATTTCGCTGTTTTAAGAGCAGCTCTGCCATTTGGTTGAAAGCCTTTATGTAAGCTTCTTTGATCTGAGCTGCTTTTGAACCTGTATATCCCATTGCCAGAAAGATAAAGCCGTCTTTGGTCATTTCATACATGGGCAATGAACGTCCAGATTTATCTAAGTAATCGCTGAGCGAAAAATTTCGCTCAGTGAATTCCTCTGAACAATCCAAAGTTTTGATCTTTTGTAATACGTCTTTATGCGGTTTACCAAAAATCTCAGCGACTTTAAGACTGTCAGTTTTGATTTGATCATTTTGAATGAATACAGCATTTTGTATTTCGAGTGTCGTCATGAGCTTATCCCCCTATGAATAATATAGAGAAAGTCATAAAGACTGCACATAAGAACGTGAATGTGTCGATAACGTTTTTGAATAATTGGTGAATTTTGCGCTTTTTCTGGCGTTGTTTGAATGCTTCTAAATCGTAGATAGGCGTGTGTTCGATGATTTGAATAGATTTTTTCATAATAAAAACTCTTGGTAAGTTCTTTACAAACCTACCGCCATCACTTTCCTAGAGTAATGGTGGCAGACCGAACAGGGCTAGGAAAACCGTACCAAGAGAAACGGCCAGCGCGAGGCTGCCCCGCCCGATCTGCCATAACAAGTATAGCCGATCAGACTTTTTAAGCAAAAAAAAGCCGCTATGAGCGGATGATTTCTGCTCTCTTGGTGAATTTTCAGGTTTCCTAGGCCTGTACACAGATTTTGCTGCGTTTTTTCATATTGCCTATAGTGAATCGTTATGTCAATATAGCAATGTGCTATTTTTTATTTAATCAGGTGCAGTATGGAAAAACGTAAACGCGTCTTTACTGTGGAGAGTGTCCGTCGTCTTAATCAAATGCTGCGTGATAATCCTGGTATCACGGCAGAAGATATTCCATTGTCTGCGGAAGGTCGAAAAGTTGTTCGTAACTTTAAACCAGATATGGATGCAGTTAATGCAGCTTTCAATAAGGCTATGCAAGGGTTATGAGTCAAACTCCTGACCCTAAATATAGCTGGGTATTTCAAAGGCTTACTGAAAATGATCAGGGGTACAATCTTGAAAGTATTGTTGCCTATACAATTTATAAAAAGCATAAGATAGATTTTATTAATCAAATAAAATCGCGCCATCAACGAGACCCAAACGATCAAGAGTGGGAAACATTTCACACACAATGTGAACTTGACTCCTCTTTAAAAGGTTTTCGTGATCAAGCAAATATAGTCGTTAGTAATCTTTTAAATGTTGCATTAAGTTCCGAAATAGCAGCCCTTGAAGACCAAGCACTACTTGATTCAAAAGTTAAAGCCCAACTGGAAATAGTTGAAACAAAAGTGAATACAATCAATGGGTTTATGACAGAAAAACAAGGAGCTGGGTGGTGGTTTAGTGAAGTTGGTAAAAACTTTCTTGTTAATATTCTAACGATCTTTTTTATTGGTGGATTTGCAACCTTTGTCTTAAATTTCAATAAAGTCTCAGAGTGGTTTGGAAAATTCTTCGAGTAGATTACATATAAAAACTCAAATTTTTAGTCCTTATCTAAAGAAAATATCTAGTGCAAAATCTAGGATTTGTTAATCGTGATTATTGTCTTTTATAAAATTTTTAATAATAGGTTTTATTAATGCATAAATTATTTTTGGGATTGTTTTTTTTATTAGCAACATCTGTATGTTCTGCACAAGATGCTATTCAAGTTGTTTTTGGAATGAAAATTAAAGGTGTTGAGTTCGTCTATCCATTTGATGAAAAAAATGATTTGAATCACCAATTAGGTAGACCTAATCAATACATAGAAAAAGTTTCATGGCCAGATCCTGAAGTCGACCCCAAGTTTGAAAGTGATGGTTATTATGATAGTGATATACCGCCTGAAAAATTTGTTGGTGGGACTATTGAAAAATTTAGAAACCAAGCAGATTTAAATAGACGTTATAACTATATAAAAAGTGTACATTTGGCAATGCCAATGACTAATCAATACATGTATAAAAAAGGACTATTTTTACTTCGTTTGGACAGAGAATTTACGCCTGAACAAGCTAAAGAATATGAGATAAAATTTTATAAAACTGTTAAATAGGAAATTATATGCAAGTCATGATCAGGGTTTTAGAAGCTAGAAAAATAGAGCACGGTTGTAATTTGCTTGCAGAGATAAATAAGAAAGGAGAAGTCACCAATCTTTATGATTACAATGGTAATGAATTAAAAATTAATTTCTTACGCAATGAGGTTTATTACAATAAGATTTGGTGGACGTTCCCCTCAAAAATAGAAAACTTTTAATTAAATTCTAAGCTATTTTCATTATGTTTTTCCCTATATCCAGCCAGCCACATTTGAGGAGCTTCTGCCCAACTCATTAAGTACAGAACCTCTGGTACATTGTTAGATTAATTAACGTATTAAAATTTAAGAGAACGTCTAAATATCAAGTAACTCAATCATTTCAAAAATTTGTTTGCCCAATAAAAGAGCCTGTTCAGTATCTTTGTGAGTTATATGATATTGCAATTCATAATCAGCATTTGATCTTAATAATCTTGCCTGACGCAACTGTGTTGCAATTTTAGCAATTAATTTTTGTTGATCTACTGAAGAACACTTTTTGTACTTAAAGGTGTTAATGAGGGCTTGATGTACACTAGGATTTGATTTGTCTAGATCATAGAAAAGACGATTCTCTACCTCACTCAAAACATAACCATAAATACCATAATATGCTCTATTTATCAGCATTCTAGCTACAATTTCATCACAATTTTTAGGATCAAAAAAAGACTCAGCATGCTGAAATATATCTCGTGCTTTAACTGACATTGAATATCTATACCCTCTATGCAGCTATCGCATCATGACTTGCAACAACAAACATACACATAAATTTATTCCATACATCAATTAAACCTCTCGAAAAAATTTCGTCAAAAATTTCATCATTTAACTTAAAAACGGTTTCGATATCTGTATATAAAGGAATAATATTTACTATTTCATCATCTGAAGCTTTGATTCTAACAAGAGAATTTGATCTTACTTTGTTATTAAACATAAGCTGAAATGCTAGGTTTGAAACTTGAAGAGCATCATTCCATGAGATATTCAGATTATCTAATTTTGATGCAACTTTCTGTATTTCTAAATAGAACTCTTGCTGAATTTGATTGATATGCGGATATCCAGAATACATATCAAACAACTGATTTATTTCATCTATAAAATTTTTATTAAATCTATCTAAAGCGAGTCGACTTAATTTCAGCATAAGATCGATATCTGTTATATAAAAATCTATATGTGATTTCACAAGCTCGTATAACTCCTCAAGTTGCCCTTGATTCATTAAACATGCGGCATAGTTATTTAGAAGTGTTCGGTCTGTAGGTAATAAATTTATTGCTATATCAAAACAGCGAATCATTTCTGCCACTTCATTTGCGTAATAATTTGCCACGCCTTTTACATGCCAAGCGTGAGCAGCATCAAATGAAATAAGCTTATCAGCTTGATTTAGAAATCTAGCTAGTGCAAATTCAGACAATACCCGACCTTTTGGTAAGTTTGATAACTCTCCCAATAGTTTATCAATTTGGGTTTGTGGCTGAATTAACATAAGTAATTTCTTTTATACTCAGTATCTAGGTCAATAGATTGTACATTATATAAAAATTGACCACTAGAAGAATTACAAATTGTAGAAATCGGCCCTAGTTAAATTTTTTCCTGCAGCTGCTCATATTCAGCTAACCAATCTAAGCGATTAAATCCCCCTTCATTAAAATTTGGATAAATGCCTGCAATAAAAAAACCTTCTTCATGTGCTGTCTTTTGATAGGTATGGGCAATGATATTTACGTAATCACATTTAAGGTTCTTTAAAGCTTCATAAGCTTCATGTGCAATTGAATGGTCTGGTGTGACATTAATCATAACGGATAGTCGCTCCCTTCAGCCAACCACTGCAAACAGCACCTTTAACTTTCTGGCCATCTTTATTTTTAGCTGTAAATTTTGTGGAAAATGTATCGTCTTTACTACAAGCAAAAAAAGCATGACCATCAGTTTGAATGTCCGTAAATCCATTTGCTTTTAATGCATTAATTGCATCATTAGAAGAAGAACATCCCAACAACACTACGCTTAGCAATACTATATTTAAATATTTACACATCATTTTCTTCCCAATTCTCATCATTTGTTGCTTTTAACTCTAATAAAGTAGGTATATGAATCTTCGGATCTGGTGCTGCACTTGGAGAAATAGTGTGAGTAATTTCAATATGCCCGCCACATGTAAAACCACAAAATAAGTTAGGGCATGTGAGCCAAACATCTTTAAGTAGTGGATGCCTTTGTTCACTCGATCTAATCTTTAAGTTGGTACTTTTACAGTGTGGACAGGTTATTTGAGGGCGGGAATTGTTCTTGTTAATTTTGTTGTAGTTATTGGTTGAATTCATTCGGTACTTCCTAAGAACATATTTATATATATTTTAAATTAAAAGAACAAATATTTGTTCTTTTTCTATATTTTTTATAGTATTTAGTCAGTTTTTCTAATGCAGAAAAATATATGCAAAATTTAAAATGCCAATGTTGTTTTAAATTATTGGCTAGAACAGATGGCTTTAATCAAATCGAAATTAAATGCCCTCGTTGTAAAACCCTAAACACATTCCAGAGCACCTTGAGTGCCTTACCTGAATGCCCAGAGCATCAAACACCAGGTAAGATTCATGACACGAAACCTCTCACCACAATACAATCCTAGTGGACATAGTTTCAGTGGTTGGCTCGGTGGTAAATCACAACTAGCTAGAACAATCATTGATATGCTTCCAGAACATAAAACATATGTTGAAGTCTTCGGCGGAGCAGGATGGGTTCTATTTAAAAAAACCCCTTCTACTGTAGAAGTTATTAATGACATTAATGACGATCTGATTAACCTGTATCGCATATTAAAATTTCACTTTGATGCGTTTTTAACTGAATTTGAATTATTGTTATTTTCACGTACTCAATTTGACGATTTTAAACGTGACCAATCTGGTCTTACTGATATTCAAAGAGCAGTGAAATTTTATTATTTATTACGTTCAGCATTTGGCTGCCAGCTTGATGGCTCTTTTACCTATTCTAAAGATAGAACGAACCGCATGCGACTGGGCGAACGTCTACGGGAACATTTAGTTTCTATTCATGAACGTTTGCAAGATGTAGTCATTGAAAATCGTTCTTATGACTATGTCATCAATCGACTGGATGGTCCTGACACTTTGTTTTATCTGGATCCACCTTATTGGGATTGCGAAAATGTTTATGGTAAAGGCATTTGGTCTAAAGAGGATTTTTATACTTTAAAAGACCGACTAGATAAGATTAAAGGAAAGTTCATTTTAAGCCTGAACGATGTGCCTGAAGTGAGAGAACTGTTTAAGGACTATCAAATGACACATCGTAAAATCCGTTGGTCAGTGAACTCTAAAGCAGCTCATGAAGACCACAATGGCAATGAGTTGATCATTTATAACTTTTGATCTGTTTTGACTTGTTCAGCATATCTTTCTTAGCATTAAGGCGTGGTAATTCACGCTTTAATCGTTTTTCAGCAGCCACTTTACTTGGAAATACACGATCAATGACTTTTGGATTAGTTTGATCCCCCAAGGTTACCCAATATCTCGGGCTTTTGTTTTGGCCGATTGTGTATTGTGTTTTTAAACCTGTGTAAGCCTTCTGGTCTAACTCATTATGCGCTGTAAATTTACCAGTCTCGAGATCCAATAGCGCATATTCACGATCTAGGCGTTGCTGTGCTCCAGCTTTAGTTAAATAAAGATATGAAAAGTGCTTAGGGTTTGATTGATCACCTTTCGTCAGTTTTACAGCCTTATCCCCTTCTTGATAATAAACCACAACACCAGTCCATTTTTTATCTTTCTCGGAAACAAATTGGTCTTCAAATAGTTCAGATACATCGTCTGCATCTGGGAAAAAAACTTCAAGTTGAAGATCAGTTGTATATCCACCTGAACTGTCCAGTGTGTCTGTGATCGTTGTTCCAAGCCAGTAAATTTCGTCAATCTGCTCTTTGATTCCAATAAACAAGAAAGTTTGTTCCGGGACAAGATCTGGTATTCCTCTGGCCAGTTTATAACTGAGTGTTTCTGCTGTACGTTTAAAGTGGTTGAGTTTGGCTCTAGCAGCCAAAGTCGCGGTTTGTTTATCACGATGGATATGCCGTAGTTCTTTTATATTCTGGTTAGATTGATCACCTACAATGACTTCAAGTTTTTTGGCCAGCTTATCATCATAATAAAATGCACGAATTGCAGTGACCTCTTCCCCTCCATCACTAAAACTATATCTGTGTTCATCGCCTTTTGACCTGGTCAAAACAAAAGTTGGAAGCTCTTGGCCAGATATCGTTTGGCTTTTGCCTTTTGGCATAAACAGCAACATACCGTTCTTAATTGTAGCGATCGCATCATGCTCATCTGCTAAGCGTGTCAATAGGTTTGCATCTGATTCATTTTGATCGATATGAATAATTTTATGGTTAGCCAGTTCTTCAGATACTTGGTCATTAAGATCATGTTCGATTGCGATCTTTCTAATCAGATCCCCCAGTGCAATATTATCAAAGCTGCGTTCCTTTTTTTGCTTTAAGGACTTTTTCATATCTGCACTGGTCGCACGGATCCGAAGTGTATCCGGTGCTCCGCCATGCTCAACTTCTTTAACGATGTAGCTACCTTTATAAACAAGTCCAGAATGCTGCCAACCAAGCCATGCTTGTATGACCGCACCCTTACTTGGGATTTCAAGTAATCCATCATGATCGGACAATGTTAAATCAAGCGTATCAACCTCAAAACCACGTTTGTTTTCAATACGCATTTGCCCTAAGCGATTGTTGACCTTTGATGAGATATCTACGCCATCAACAACAAGTTTATAAATAGGAACAGAACTCGCCTGCAGTACATCATCAACAACTGAATTTATTGCGGAAATAAGGGTCATAATAAGCCTATCAATTTACCTGCAGCATTACCGATTAGAGTTCCTGGCTTCTGTCCTTGTGTCAGCTTTAAACTAAACTCAATTTTTCGAGGAGTACCATCTGTAAAAAAGTAAGTTTGTGTTTCTTGCAAATCATCAATGTGATAAAGCCCAAAAACTTTACCTGTTCCTGCGATAAGCGGAAAATTTTTACCTGTATCACCCATAGCACGTAAAGCAGTGATACTCATCTGAGAGCCAAACTCCGGCACAATACTTCCTTCTAAGGTAATCGTATCTTCCCCCCTACCCACAAACTGATAGGCTGGCATTTCACCAACACGTGAATTACTTGGATGCCGCCAATTGGTACTGCGTTGTAACTGCTGGTAAACCGCAGTCGGGATACTAAACGGGAACATACCCAATATCATCATCATGTGATTTACTCCTGATCTGCCATGATTGTGCGTACACGTGACAATTTATCGCGTTGTAATCGATTAATTACTTGTTCAATTTGACGTTCAAGATCCTGAACCATTTGTCCTGGTGCAGCATGAATATGAATCGTGTAAGTGTCTCCAGCCACAGCCAATGAAGACTGACGACTTGATGTTAAATTTGGTGCGGTTTGTATTTTAGATATAACTGGCGCAGCAATATCAATCTGATCCATAGCTGGCGATTGAGCTTTATTTGTGAACAAATTAAGAACTTGGTTGTATTTATTCTTTAACTCTGGGAAGGCTTGAGTTAAACCCATGCCAATACCACCTACGATATGTCCACCTAGACCAGCCATGACTCGCGAAGGAGAACGGATATCCATTTTTTTTGTAAAAAAGCTTGGAACGTAACTGGTGACTTTACTCCAGACAGTTTTTAGTTTTGCAAAGCCTGACTTAATACCATTGATTAAACCATCGATGATATTTGCCCCAAAATTGAAGAACTTACCTACTAGCCCAGCTACAGTATTTACCAAACCTGCAAGCCATAAGCCAAAAGCCTTCCCACTATTTGTGGCACTATCGAGCTGTTGTTTTGTGGCTTGAAATGGTTGAAACAACTGGCTTACCCATTGCCATGCTGTCTTAAATGAGTTAATGAGCCAATCCCAGACAGGTTTTAAGGGAGCTAATGCGGATCCTAATGTTTGAAATAATGGAGCAAAAGCTGCACTTAAAGGTGCTATGCCTTCTGTTAGACCTTGCCAAAATCCTTGAAAAAAAGCTTTGATCGGTTGCCAGTATTTATAAATAAGAAATGCAGCGCCTGCTATACCCGTAATAATTAAGCCAATTGGGTTCATAAGCAGTGCACGACTTAAAAATAATACACTTTGAGCAGCAACTCGTGCACCTGTTGCTAAAGCAGCAAACATACCAACGGCTCCACCACTTAAAACAGACCATAAACCTAATACTGCATTTCTGAGCAATATTTTAGATGCTCCGAGTAATCCATTGGTTCTGATCGCTATAGAAGCTGCAAAAACATAATTCCTTAAGGCAACAACTGCATTTGTAGTTAGAGCTGTTGCAAATGCCCATACTCCACGTGCTGCGTTGACAAATGATGTATATAAACCGGCTCCAAATGTTTTTGTCATCATCCAAGCATTTGTTATTGCTATTTTCATGACACTAGGTAATTGTCTGAGACTTGAAATAAAGCCCTTTGGACTACTCGCTAACCAAGCTGTAGTTAAGCTAGTTCTTAAAACACCAGATAATGCAGAAACTTTAGATATCACTGATGAGAATCGGGTAGTTAATGCTATAGATGAAGTGCCTAGTCCACTAAATAGTCTAGTTAAGAGCCCTCCTTGCACACCCAATGTCGCCATCATAAGTCGCAAACTTAACATGCTTAAAATGAGTGGTGAGAAAACTAGAAGTAAGCCACCAATAGCGACTAAACCACCAGCTATCAATAACAGGCCAGTGCCTAATGCTTTTGCTAATGTCGGGTTCTGTTGCATCCAGCCTGTAAAACCTTGCATAGCATTCGATGCCATGATTAATGCTTGTGTATAGATCGGTAAAATAGTTTGGCCAAACTGTAAATATGCATCGTGAAGTTTTGCTCTTGCTTCTAATTCTTTACCAGACGTTGTTCCCTGGGCTTGCGTATTCAATTGATCAATATTGAATGCACCTTCATTCAGCTTGGCATTTTTATGAATCTGATCACGTTGCATGTACATTTGTGCAAATAGATTTGACGCAGTACGGTTACTAAAAATACTACCGATCGCATCAATGACATCACTTTCTTTAGTTATACCTTTGGCATTCAGTGCCGGCACTAAGACTTTCTCCATCCATGCGAACTGATCTTTTTTGAATAAATCAGCGCCTTTAATTGCTCCGATATCTAAATAAGATAAATCTCCAGTCTTGTTATGCTTAACTTTCGAATAGTCCCCTATTAAACCAAATTTATCGAGATTGGCAGCTGCTCGCTGTGTTGTTCTGCCCTGGTATAAATTCTGATAAGCAGACATCATAGACGTACCGACACGATGGCCACCCATTTCTTGTACTAAAGGCTCCATTTTGTAATAGAAGGCTTTGTTATCCATGCCTTTTGCAGCAATACCACCCGTTTTGATTACGTTAAGCCATTCTTCAGCTTGTACACGTCCACCTGTAGCTGTAATTACTTGTTGGATAATGTTCGCTTGTTCTTGAAATGATTCTTTGCTCTTTAAACCATTACGCATTTCAATGACTTTGAGCATATCCATGAATTTTTTTTCATTTTCTACACCATGATCGCCATACATAGCTTCATTAGCAAATTTCATTTTGGCCAACGTAGGTGCAACCCATTGTGCATGGTGAACGTCACCAAAAGCAGTCACACCATCGCGCACCAGGGTTAAATTATCAAGCGTACTGGTACCGAAGGTTTTCATGGCTCTAGCGTATTGAATCGCTTCTTCTGTAGCCTTTTTGCCAAAACCGAGTGATGCAATACGGTTCTGCTCGACGTCGACATTTTTTGATTCATCGATGGGCTTACGCATGGCAAATAATGCAGCAGATCCAGTCGCTGCCATGCCTGCACCAGCCATCGCAGCAGTACGCACATTTCCTGACATTTTGTTATGCGACTGTTGGACCCGATTTAAATTTTCCAGTTTCTTTTTTTGGCTGTCGAGTGAGGTATTGGCAGTTGTAATTTTGCGTGATAAGTCGACCTGATGATCGGCTAGATTTCCTGTAGAAATACCTGTTTGTTTAAGTTCGTTGCGCAGTTCTTGAAGCTTGGTCTGGTTTTGCGTGTGAGCATCTTTAAGCTTCTTGGCTTCTTTGGTGGCTTTATCAAAATCTTTACTGAGCTTGTCCGTTGGATTAGATGCCATTTCCTGACGTAATGATTTAATGCGATCCTGAACATCTTTAAGTGCTTTTGCACTGTCTTCCGTGGCTTTTTTTTGTTTAGTAAACCCATCGATCTGTTTCTGCTGATCGTTCAGTTTTTTGATTTCGTCACGGGTTGCTTTTAATGCTTTGGAAGCAGCATTGCTGCTCCCAACCATTAACTTAAGTGCTGGACTGAGTTTATCTTGAGATCCAAACAAGACTTCAAGTTTTAACGGTTTCATTCGGCATCATTTCCATTTCGATCAATGGCTTTTTGATGCCATTGCATCAGTTGACTAAGTGACATATCGACATACGACTGCGGTGGCCAGTGAAACACCACCGCAATGTTGGCCATTGCATCGTCTACTGTTGGCGTAAGACTTCCGCACGAACTGATTTCGGTTGCAAAAAAAGCATGATTGCACCGCCGATTTGGGTGAGATCCGCGGGTTCAAGCTGATTGATTTGAGTTTTGGTTAATTCTGGTGTGCATACCCGTGGTAATACGGTGCAAATTGCTGTGACATCACCCTGTAAAAGATCAGCAATTTTTACGCCTTGTAAGGCTTGCACATTGGGTTTGCGAATTTCTAAGGTCGTAATTTCCAGCGTTCCCATTAAGACGGGTTTTTCTAAATCGACAGTTTGAATATCTGGATTAATGGCTGCAGTGTTTTCAGTTTGCTGTAAAGTTTTCATGTGTTTGCTCCAAAAAATGTATAAAAAAACCTCTGCTCATACGAAATGAACAGAGGGATGGAAACTTATAGACCAATGTTGTCGCGATGCTTTTCAAGCAGATCGACACCATTGACGATTTCTTTGCAACCAGGGATGTCAATTTCAATAACAACCTGACCGTCGATAGAAAGTTTGTAGTATGACCAAATGGTTTTAACTGTCGTTTCAGTGTCATCACCTGCTTTGGCATTTCCAAAATCGATCTCTTCATGTCGACCACGAATGACGATTTCGATCGAGGTTTCTTCGCCTGAATCATCTTTTTGGTATGAACCTGCAAAGCGCAAGCCAAGAGCACCAATAGTTTTTGCACCAAATTGTTTTAATACCAGTGGGTCGATACCGCCCAACTTCCAAGTCATTTCGATAGCATCATCACTGAGACCGAAATCGACCTTAACGTTGCCGTTCATGCCACCGCCACGCCAGTTTTCAAACTTGCGACCGAGTTTAGGCAAGGTTACTTCACCCGTTTGGCCAAGATATGAATTCCCTTCATTGTAAAGGTTCATCAGTTTTAATTTTTTTGGTAGAGCCATGATCTTGTCCTTATCCTGCTGTTACACGCGACGCAAAGTCGACCAAGTAACGGTCTGTAATTCGTTGGCGTAATACTAGGTTTTCAAGTGGTGGAACTGGTGTGTAGTCATAGTCGATGTAAAACTTACCTGACTTAATGACTTCTTTTGTATTAATGGCAGGATCTAACCAACATTCACCGCCCAGCAAATAATTGCTTTGAGTCATTTCACGCATTTTTGCATTAATGCCTTCAACAATATCTCGGGCAAGACCTGGTGTAAGTGCTAAATCGGCAGCCCACATATGCCCTTCGGCCATAGTATCGGCAAGGATTTGCGCAGTTCGCGTATAGTTTTCAAAAGCGAATAAAGGATCCTCAGAACAAGTTCGTGACCCCCAAAAACGGAAACCATCGCGCTGGATTAGAGTGGTGATGTCGTTCTGGTTGAGATAACCTGCATCAGTGTCGGGATCTTGCAACTGCCAATAGACATCTTTACTAATGCCTGTCACACCATTAACTGCAACGTTAGACAGTGTTTTATGCCAACCTGTTTCATTATCAATTTTTGCACGTAAGCCAAGTGCTCGAGCAGTTGCATCAAAAGTTGATAAAGAATTTGTCGCGGTATCAAAGCCAAGAAAGTCTGGCCATAGCACCATTGCTTCACGTGCACCAAAAGTTTGGCGGTATGCTTGAGCTTCTTCTTTGGTTTCACAGCCATTTGCAGAAAGATAGGCAAATCCACGTAGTTTTTGCGCTAATGAGACTAAGGCAACTGAAACGGCAGATGTATCAAGACCAGGAATACCTAAGATACGTGGTTTCACGCCTAACTGAGCTTCAGCTGCAAGCAAGGCTTTCATACCAGTGTATTTACCGTTGACTGAACCACCTATAATTTCGGAAGTTTGTTCAGCAGCATCGGCTTTCTGTTCTACACGCACGACTACGGTGGCAGGATTAGTTTGATCAGCAATCGCTTGAAGCGAGCGCGCTAATGTTCCCTGGTCCCCTGCTTTGTCTAAAGCAGCTTGAACATTGGTAAGTAATACGGGTGTATTTAAAGGAAATTTGGTTGCATCTGCATCGGATGCAGTACATACCATACCAACAACGGAACTTGATACTGTTCGTATTGGTCTGGTGCCATCATTGAGTTCTAAAACCCGGACACCGTGATGATAATCTTGAGCCATAAAAATAGCCTGTAATCTGGTTAGTTTTCAGATCACAGGCTTACAAATTGAAGTTTTTAAGTCATGCTGTACGGTTTGTATATCAGTTATATACAAACGAACTCAGACACCTTATTTAAAGTGTCATTGCATAGCGCCACATTTCATCGATTTCATCATTAGGAATATCTAAAAGAGTTAGCATATATTTGACAGAATCATTTACACGCTCAAACTTCTCAGATTCGTTATATTCGATCTGAACTCGTGTTTTTAGCGCTGGATCTTCAATATCTGCAATTGCTTGCTCAACCTTTTCTAACAACTGGTACTGAAGTAACGCAAGCTTAAATTGACGTCTTGTAAGGGGTTTAAACTCTGCAAGACGCAGCTGCTCTTTTTCTTTATCTGAAAGATATTTTTGCGGATTAATGTGACGATCTACTTCTTCAGCATTCATTTCAATCAAATCGTCATCAAATGAAAAGACTTCACCAGTTTTTTGATTTCTAAAATATTTCATTAGCGTAACTCCGTCCAAGATAGTAAGTTGTATTGACTTGAATCTACAGATATTTTGTATGAAGAGCCACTCGGCACAATAAAACTCAAATGACTCCATGCGGCTGCATCTCTTATCGTCATGACTACATTATCAATAGCAAATGTTCCGCTGTTATCATACTGTCCACTGACATTCACACACATGAAAACTTGAATTGGTTTTCCCGTTGTATTCACGTAAATTGTATTGTTTGCTCTTTGTGATGCTACATCTTGCCAAGTTTGACCAATACCAATCGCATTATTTGAGATCGTATTGATTGTAATATTTCCAGAACCATCAAAGTTAGCAGAGCCAGAAACTGCACCTGAAATGGCGATGTTGCGAGGGGTTTGAAGTTTGGTTGCGGTTGCAGCATTGCAGTCAATACCATTGGAATTTAATCGAGCTATGACATTGCCGTTTTGTGCATTGATGAAATTGAATATTCCCCCATAAACTGCAAGATTCATTCGATCAACACCAGGACGACCCATATCAATGTAATGAAATGAATCTGAAACAACCATACCTGTGCTAGTTGTGATATTTCCGGCTACGTCACTACTTCCATCAAAATCTTGTCCAAAAATTTTTCTAGGATTTTTTAGTTTCGTTGCTGTTGCCGCATTTCCATCAATATTATGTGGATCCATTTTGATCCAAGTGCTCCATGTACCATTATAAAAATGACGGTAATACACTACCCCACCACCGTTGTACGGTGTTAACCACTGCGAACATTCAGCACTTTCTTCAACTCTTAATGCGAATGCATTTCCTTGCGGAACATTAGTTATTTTCGCGGCATCTACGTCAGCATTTTGATAATAAAATCCAGTCTTTTTGTAATTGTTTAAATCAGCACCAGCTGGAATATAAAAGCTTACAGGAGGAATATTAATATCAGTGCTGGCATCAAACGCTACTCCATTAATTAAACATGGAGTTGTAAGTTTTCCGTCTAAATATCCTGTATATGTTGCAGGACCAGAGTACCCATAATATTTATCGGCATAGACACCAGTTTTCGTATGAATAGCGCCCTTGGCGTAAATACCGAGATTAGGAACAAGACTAGCCTCTGAATAGGTATCTGAAGCAAGTACACCACCTGTTAAGACTCTACGAGCTTTTTGTTCATTTTCAGACATGAACCATAAGTCAGAATCACCATAAACCTTGTTTGAAAAGATTATGCCGTTTACACGCAAATTCCCTGTAACAGTACCCCCAGCAAGCGGTAATTTAGAGTCATCTCGTGTACCAACTACTCTCCATTCTGACCACGTAGCGCTATCGCCATTAGCATTCCAACTTTGGCGCATTGCCATTGTGCCATTGTTTGTCCCTTGAGCTTGATGGGGGTAATAGATTTGATGACAGGCGCCACCGCTTCTAATGACTACAAGAAAACCATAGCCATATAACCCAGCGACATTTAATTCAATAACAGTGTATTTTCCATCCAGCAATGCTTGGTCAAGTTGTTGAAGATTTGAGATAATCCCATTAAAACGTACTGGAGCTTCAATACTGATATCTTGTAAGCCATCAAACAAAACATTATTAATGCGTCTTGCATTCTGCAATCTTGTTGCTGATGCTGCATTACCGGAAATGCTTGAATCTGTATATGCAATCTGCTTTTTTATTGTCCAAGTATCACTTGTATATTCAGCTTGGAAATGATGCAAACTTTGACCAGTTTTGCTAAAAACAAGAGCATTTTTCAGTCCACCTGTAGCGTCAACCCAACCGTTTAAAGTAATAAAATCACAAAATGCATAGGCATTATTTGAATCTAAAGTCCCAAAAAATGCTTGTACAGCTTGCGACAATTCACTTGGTTTTAATGTTCGATTGTCTTTTGTTTGAAGACCGACTGCATTAGCTGTTTTATCAAGCTTATTATCTTGTAAAGCTTTACCTTGTTTTGCTGTTAATGCTTTAGTTGAATCATCAGTTTGTAAATCATCAGTAAGTTGTACAACACCACTTTGATTTACCGTAGCTGCTCTAATATTTTGTTGAGAAATTGCGGTAATTTGACCTGCAGCATTTACTGAAATCTGCGGAATCTGAATTGTTGAAGCATAAGATCCAGCAGCCACACCTGAATTTGCCAAAGTTAAAATACATGATGAGTTACCAGAACCATCATAATTAAATGAACCAGTTGCTCCACCTGAAAAACTTACTGTTCGCGCGGTGGCAAGCTTTGATGCTGTAGCGACATTACTATTGATATCAGCATAGTAAAACCATGGTGTATAAACCCCATCAGTGGGTGCTGATCTTATAGCAAATCTCCCACTTCCATATCCATAGGCTAATTGGAGTTTACCGGGCATATCTTTTTTATATGTTGCTTTTGTTTCAACATAAATATAAGCTTCCCCTGCAAATACTGGAGCCTTCGTAAGATTTAAGGATGTTTGAATTAGACAGCGGGAGCCTAATGGCAATTCATCGAATGAAGTAAAGAATTGTTGACTAGAAATATCTTGATAATAGTCAACATCTCTGGAATGAGCATCTTTAAATGAACTCCCAATCTGTACTTTATAATCTTGTAAATTCTTTCCCTGTTTAGCCGATAATGGTCTTGCTGGATCATCTGTCGTTAAATTATCGACTATCTCATTACGTCGAATATAGTTTTTATTTACCCATTCGCGGGTTGCATATATCAATGAATCATCGAGATAAAGAGCTATAACTTCAGCGTTTTGAATATTTATAACTAGCTTGATATTGATTTCACGAGCACCACCTTCATCGGCCAATGGTTTATATGTTGGAGGATAGCTCGCATTGACGACCATCGTATTTCCAGCATAAAGACCAAGTTCACGAATATAAAAACCACCAACATTAGATGGAATGATTGCTTCACAAACGATCTGGTTTGTATTATTTGGATTGATTTCTACAACGTTTAATGCAATTCGTGCTTTTTCATTAATTAAGGCTGTTCGTGTTTCAGATGGCACAGGTACAGATCCATTGCCATCCCCTACCGCAATGTGTGAATAATTGATTTTATTACTTACAGTTGCACCAGCAATTAATGCTTTACCGTTATTGGTTAATATACCTTTATAATTGGCCATTCTACTTACTCGACAAAAATTGTGACTGTTTCAGCACCGTGACAACCAATAGCAACACGAGGAATACAAAGCGGTTGGACGTTAATAACTAAATTTGTTAGGTGACGTGATGCAGGCTTTGCATCTTTGACAAGCCTGTTTACTTCTGCGTAAGTTGCGTCGGTAAGTTCAAGCCCTTTTAGATCCAGTGTTAAAGAGAAAGTACCTGGTACCCCGTTTGGAACTGTTTCAAACCATTCCTGAAACTCACATGTATATCCAAACTGAGCGAGTACTTCTCGAACTGCTGTTCGGGTACCTTTGATTTGATGTTGCCTAAATGATTTTTTTATTAGTTGGCGTTGAAGTGATGGTTGCCAATCAGTATCCCAACTATCAACTGAGTATTGCCAAGCCAGAAATGACAAAAATTGATCTGGAGCCTGGTCAATAGAGGCCAAACTCTTAATTTGAACAGGAAGCTCTAAACTGTTTGCACAAACATCAGTAACGTTACGATCAAATCGAGTGCTATTAGGAGGCAGCAATTTACTCATTCAACGCCCCCAATAACCACGGAAATATTTTCACAAAACGAGGCTTGTATTGGAGTTAAAACAACATCGGCAGTTGGATTAAGCAACTCCACTCTATTTACACCATCAACATGTAAAGCTGCATAAATTGCAGACATACGAATAGACCGACCAATACGTTTTTGCTTTTGCGCATACTCAGTAACATTGTTAATGGCTTGAGCAAGTACAGTTGCTGCTTCAGGATCTTTACCGATGTATAGCTTGGCATTAATTGAATAATTAATAATTTCAGCAGATATAACTGTGACACGATCTCCTATTGGTCGCTTTTCTTCAGCATTAGCCGCCTTGTCGACAATCTGGACTAGCTCAGGGGAAGCAGATCCAGTTAGAGAGTCTGCTTGCAGAATGGTCAAAGTAATATGGGCTGGCATTGGTGAAGTAACTGAAACGTCAGCAACTCGGCCATCAGCATCACGCGCAATTTTTTTATAAGCTGCTTCTGGTCCAGCTACGGACAAAGAATCAAATGCAAGTTGGATACGTTCACGAAAAGCTGGATCTGATTCATAGACAGCGGGAACAGGTGGCGTTTTTGTATTGTCTGCAGGCTTAATAATCAGACGTTTAACATTGTAATTTGCGCCTAGTTGATCTAAATCATTTTTTTCCGCATAAGCCAATAATAAGCCACGTGCTGCGGTATTAATCCGATTTCTTAATACTGTTTCACGATAAGAATTTTCTTCAATGTATTTCGTCAAAGGCTCGCTTTCACGGTTAAGTACTTCAGTAATCTGTGGTTTTTGATCATCTGGAAATCTATTAATTAAGTCGGCCTTTCGTTCGGCTAATATAACTTCATAATCAATCGTTTCAATAATGTCAGGTGGAGCAAGCTGGCTAAAATCGACGCTCATGATGAAGCCCCCATTTGAAGTGGAATATTTAAATTTAGGGACTGGCCAGTAATGGTATGGACTGTCTCAAGATCTAGCTGCATAAGCCCTGAAGCGATCTTGGAAATGTTGATATTTTCAATACTGATGCGTTTTTCCCATCGAGTCACAGGCGTATAAATTGCACTGTAAATTTTTAGAACAAGTACATCATTCATAGGTTGGTCGATAAGGTCAGGCACGATGGAACCGTAGTCACCACGCATGACACGACTGCCCAAAGGAGTAGTTAGAATGTCTTCAATTGATTGTTCTATGCTCTCGATTTCTGAAATTGTTACGCCTGTATGACGTGAGATCATGGGACTGGTCCTCCAGAAGTGTCACCGCCACCCTTAACACCAGAGGTTCTATGTTTAGTTAGACTTATCTTTCCTGCGATAACATCCGCATCTGAGGTAATATCCAAAGTGGAATGGATTCCCCCCTCTACTTCGAGATTGCCAACAATTTTTACAGTTCCACCTTCTGGAAGAATTGCTTGAAGCTCATGTTTTTTGACGTCATAACTTATGACTGCACCATCTTCAAAGGCTCTAAATTTGATATCTGGATCTAATGACTGAGTCGGAAAATCTTCATTGTTTAAACCAACAACAACGACTCCGAGTTCGATTACTCCGCAAGGGCTAAATACAATGCATTCTTCATCAATGCTCGGTAAATCATGAGTTGAATCTTTACCAGCTCTTAAATTTAATAGGCGCAATTCTTTAGTTACGATGTCACCTAAATTGACTGTAACTTTATGAAAAGGGCTAGACGGTATTACGGTCTTGATACGTCCTAGACGGATCATATTTTCAAGACGACGATTGGATTCTGCGTTCATGCTGCAATCGTTATGCAGCTAAAGGATTAATGCATTTGGTTTGGTTTGTATGTCAGTTATATACAAGTGGGTTCATTTTGAATCTATAAAGTTAAGAACGTCATTTTCAATCATTTCAATTTCAGCTTCAGTAAAGCCAAGCAATTGACGCTGTGCATATCTGACTTTGAAAGATCGTCCGTTATATTTCAAATTATCAATTAATCCGTCCTGGTGAATTCGGGCAAGTCTCGATACTCGTTGATCAAATCCAATAGTTACCCCATTAGGAATATTTTCGATTTTCATGAACCGTGTTGTTTTCAATTTCATGAACATTTTTTTCTTAATCTGCCCTTTTCTTTTTCTTAAATTTTTTCTCGGGATATAAGCACTACCGTCAGGATTCTGTTGTCGAGTAATACGCTGACTTTGGCTTGCACGTATTTTACGTGCAATTACCATTGCCATTTTGCGACGCGCTGCATCGTTTAGGGATACTAATAAAGCATTTAAATGCTCAGAAAGATATTCAAGCTCAGCCATTTATAGAAAATACTCTTGCTCAGGATCTCTTGATATCCACGATGCCAGCTCAGATCCATCTTTATCAAATAACGTGACTTGCTTTGATTCTTCGGCTTTGTGATAGTGCGGCTCATCTGGATAGTCGACACTTAAACCTTCGCTGGTTTGCTTCACAATTACACGCTCAGTTAATGGTAATTGAATTGCCAAATCAACCTTATCATTTGCCAAAATTTCAGCTTCAAACTTAATGCCAGATTTAACGTTATCAAGGTTGGCCATTAAATTAGATTGATTCATACGAACCCAGTCCAGTAATGGAATACTGACTGCTGCAAGGTCACCAGCATAATCGGTTAAAATCATTGTGAGGGTGTATGCATATTCAAATGATAAACCATTTGCCAACGTACTCCGTACCGCACCATCATCAACAAAGATAAGGATGCGGTCAGGATCACGACGTAGTTCAGGAATCGCATCTAAAAGATATTTTCTTAAACTATCTGGTTTTTTCATGCTGCTTTAGTCTCACTATATAGTGGTTCTAAATGATCATATTCTTTTTGGAATTTTGCCTGGTACCCAAGTTTTTTATAATTAGGACCATTATAGAGTGTGAAAACAACATCCCAATTTTTTGCTCGCAGCGCATCAATTAGAGCAACTTTTTTCTTTTCAATGATGCCTGTTTTCCATTCAATGAAACGGATGAAAGCTTCTAACTGGTTTGACTCATTTACAAACTGCTGATCAACAAACTCTTGGACAGACGCATAGCCTAAATCTTTCCAATTTTCGCCCATCACCTGAAACTGTCCCCATGATGTTGACATCAATGCACTTTCAACATCGATTTGCTTAGCTTGTTCAAGACGAACATATTCCGCTTCATTTCCCTGATATCCGCCATATTTACGATTAACAATATTTGGACGTTCAGCTTCCATTTTATTGGCAAAAGCAGTGCCTTTTTTCAAACGTAAATACGCATACATTCGATGGCGTTCAAATAGAATTTTAGGTTTTCCGTTTTTAAGAAACCCAACGCCTTGACCTTCAACTGCACCAAAAACACGGATAACCAACTCAGAAACTTTTAGGCGTTCAGCTGCTTTTTTATAATCACTATCTTTAAGCAATTTTGAGATGTTTTGTTCCAGAAGGGCACTGCGCGTCTTGTCCCCTACTTTGCCATCCGCAACCAAATTTTTTTGCTTTTGGAATGTAATGACAGCATATTCGGTAGAGGCTCCAAAATCACCATCGATGGAAAGTTCTTTCCCTTTAACGCCTTTAAAACCAAGCTTTTTAAGCTGCTGCTGCAATGTAATTACATCACTGCCTTTAGACCCAAATTTTAAGATTGCTTGCATTATGTTGTGCTCCAGATAAGTTTTGCGACATTACCTTTTGCACGGCAAATTAGGACCGCCAAAAGTACTGCAAAGATGGCATCCCATAACGTGACAGGATCTTTAAAAAAGAGAATGTGAATTGATTGCCCGATAAAAGCAGCAATAAGAATCGTGGCCAGAATTGAAAAGCCATGACGATGGCGGAGGCCTTCAGCATCAAAACAGATGATCCGTAAACCACAAATCAAGTAGGCAATCAGAGCAATCAGTTGAAACATAATTTCGATCATGGCTTTCCTCCTCCACGAAACTTATTCCAGATGTCAGATAGACTTGATTGGTCTACCCAGACCATAGCTTTTAAGATAATTGGTAGTGAAAAAATTGAAGCAATCATTCCTGCCGTTGCATCGTTAGTAATGAAAGTTCGAGTTGTCACTTCTGGTGCGAGTAAATACCCAATACCAACGGCAATGATCATTGTCGAAAGTCGTTGTAATGGTTTTAAATCTTTTTTCGTTGTTGCAAAGAGAGCTGCTCCAAATACCGCACCAAGCAATGCATTCCCGTTGACAAATGGAAGCAATGAAGCTGCGCTAATTGAAACTGCTGTAACTGCTGCTGTTGTAGTTGGTTCTGGCATTATTAATCCCACAGTTGTACTGTTTGCTTGATTTGTTGTGGTGTATCGATATCAGGAAGAATTACAGAGGTACCAATAGGCAAAAAAATTCCAATATCGGCCAAAGCTGGATTTGCTTCGAGTACCTTTTCAACCACACCCGAACTGCGTCCGTAATATCGCCAGCAAATTGAATTGATAGTGTCATTTTGAATTGCTGTAATGGTTTTGCTCATCGCTTAATCCTTACAGTCCAAGTCTTCAGTAATTGAAACTTCACAGTCATAAGTAGTTGGATTAATTCCTCCAGAATTAACAACAATTCTGGAATTAACCTTTAAGTTTTTTTTTGATAAATCCAACCCTAATTCTGCTGCTACTTTTTCAGTAGCTAAGCGCTCCAAATCTTTTTGTTCAAATCGATAATGATGAGTGCGGTGATGTACTTCTACTGATGAAATTTTCATATCAACTCCACAATGCTATGGTTTTCGCCTTTTAGCTGTTGAATCGCCCATTGCTTATTTCGTCGGTAGTCATCAACTGAACAATCCATCGATTCAGATTTTTTTACACCAGAATTAGTACTGTCATAGTTACGATAAATTTCGTTTACTTTTGCTGCTACACCATTCGATACGGCTGAAAAATAGAGCACTTCAGTATCTGCTTTACCGTCAATTTGATTAACAGCTAAATCAACCAGCTTTTCGGCTTTCATCACTAAGTTTGCAAGTAAACGATTTACATCGATGACTTCTTCCCGAGTAAGTTGTTGCAAACGAACATCGGTCACAGATCCGTCGATCCGAACAAAACTACGAATCTCATCTAGAGAAATTTCAGGAAAAAAGGTGCCACTTGAAATAGTGATATGACTTGGGGTTATTGCACCGTTTGCGATAAATCCCATGTAGATCTCCTTCTTAATGCACTGGGAGGGGCAATGGCTCGGTGAAGATTTACTGTGACGTTAAGATCACGACCATTGCACTCCAGTGCGGTGCGGGGCACTTATTCAGAAGTCGGTACCATATTGCCGTGGTCATCAACCACAGGCGTTCCATTTTGGTTTAACAAAATGTCGGTAACTTCTGTTTGTTCGTTGGTAGTAACTACTTGAGATTCGTTTTGATAAGCCAAAGCGTCTGTAGTTTCTCTTTCTGCTAATAACTTAGTAGCAAGCTTACTCATTTTGTTTAAATCAGTTCGACCGCCACATTTATCATCAAGATCTAGGGCTTTTTCTAACCAGTTTTGAGCATGGACAGCACGAGGTAAATCATTTTCAAGATCACCGGTCAGAAACTGCATTTCGCCTTTCCCTAAAGCTAGATAAAGCTTGGCTTTAACTTCATCTGGCATATCAAGACGATTTTGTGGCAAAGATTTATCAGTAATTAGACGTTCTAAACGCACTAATTGATCTAGTCCTTTTTGATCGATACCAGCTTCTGTTTTAAGTAGTTTTAAAAATTCTTCGGCAATATCTTCAGTAACAAAGCATGCTTCGGAACGTTCAAAACGGTCTGGAAGTTTTAAGCCGTATTTCAGAATGTATTCGGCAATATCAAGTGCAAAATCAAAATCACCAATATCAATTGACCAAACCAAAATCTCAGTAATTACTGCATCCTGAACACCAGGTTTTACTTCTAAAATACCTTCCACATATGGTTTGTAATTTGGAATTAACTGGCGCTTTAATTCGATTTTGTTTTGTTTAGACTGTATATTTTTGAGTCGATTTTTATCACTATTAAGCTGCAAAAGTTGCTGCTCATAGGCATTTGTATTTCGCATGGTACCGAACTCCGCAGCTGTCTCAGCTGCGGATTTGGCTTGATGCTGTTGGAAGTGCTTTCGAGCCAAGTTCATGACAAATTACTCCGCCAGAATTTCGATATTTTCAGCCATACAAGCAAGACCAAGATCTTCAATGTAATAATCTTCGTTTGAAGACTCATAGTTCTCGATTTGGTCACGTTTTGGATTGTCAATGACTGTACGACGACGAGCGCCCTCTTGAACATAAATCGATAAGTTATCGAATGTAGTTACAAAGATGATGCCTTCAGGGAAAAACGGTACTGAGTAAACAGGCAATCCACCCATGCGTTTTTGGCTGATGATGATGTCTGCGGCTAGTTTTTCAGAGTTGTCTTGATCTTTATTGACCAATGGGAAGTATTTATCCGAAACAGTTTTTCGGTTACACATTACGACTAAATCTGGATTGCCCTGGTGAACGTCATCAATCATTTCATCAACGATATTCATAACCAATGCATCAAGATTTTTATAATCGCCAGTTTTACCTACTGTAATTTTTCCTTGTGCAGCACCTGATTTCATTACACGCGATTCATTCTCTTCACGCATTTTTTGCAACCAGCCTTTATTCACATCTTGCAATAAAGGATTTGCTGTAATGTCCGTATTAGAAGCGATACTGATACCATTGAACCCGATCATGATACGGTCCAGAGCTTGTCGTTTTACGATAGCGCCACGGAATCGACTATAAAAATCTTTGAATTTTGCCCATTGATCAAGTTTTGCGTACTTAATTGCTGTATCAAAATCGGTTTTACGGCAAAAGTAAAAACGCTCATCCATACCAGTTGGATCTGTAGCTTGACGCTCTCCAGCATCTGTATTTGTACGAGAAGCAATAGGACGAGAAATACCAAGTCCAACCGCAGAACCCGATTGTTCAGCAACAAGAAAAATATTAATTTTCTTCAAAAATTCAGATGATTCTTGAATTTTATCTTCTAGCTTTTGTTGAACAGTTGGAGTCACATTAAATTTTTGTGAAACGTTTTCAACCCCATTGAGTTTAGCTAACTCAACCATGACCTTATTGTACTTAGTACGTGTTTCTGTACGCATTTTCTTTACTCTAAATATAATTAAATTGGATTAATAAATTGCTAGAACCGACTGAATTAACAGTCGACTTCACCAACGTCTTCAGAAAATTTGCTGTTGTTAGACTGTGGCCGTGGTTGACCTTGAGGTTCTTGATCTAGCTTGTTTTTTAATTGATTAAATTCAGACTGCAGCTGCTCATGTTTGACTTTTAAGTCTGCAAACTCAGTACCCTGATTCGCTGTTTGCTGGGCAATTTCTAGAATGGCTTGTTCGTTTTGACTAAAGTTTTCTTGAGTCTGCTGTTGTTGCTGTTCTTGGGTTTTAAATAAGTTCTTAACCTTATTCACCAAATCACTGGCAAATGACTCTTTAACTTCTTCGAATTCGAGTTTTGTTTCTTGAGCTGCAGTGAATAAATTTTCTGGACGTAATTTCTTCGCATTAAAAGGATTTTCAGTTGCTCCTGCGGCAAATGAGAGCATTTCAGTGCCAAGCGATGCAGGACTATCTGTAATCGCCAGACCAACTAAGTAGGCTTGACCTGTTTTCGCAAAATTTTCATCGACTTCGATAGATGTATAAATTTTTTGATTTTTTTGATTAAGTGCAATCAAATTTTCATTTGGTTGGATCTGTGCAAACAAGGCATCTTTCTGTTCACCATTGATCGTAACTTTTTCCGTTTTAAGGGCGATCACATCTCCATAAGCTCCGAAAATACCATCTGGAGAAACGCCCTTAATGTGCTCTAAATTGATACGAGCACCATAAGTGTTCAGATTGTAAGTTTGCGCCATTTGGATGATCCATTCAGATTGAATTTCACGACCATCTGTAGTGTCACCAGCCACGGCAACTCGAAACCATTTCGATTTAAATTTTTTCGGCTGTGTTTTTTCAGTCATTCTGCTGTACCTGTTGCAAGGTTTTTTCGGGCAATTTCAATAGGTGCAGAATGGGCAATATTAGTTATGTGTAGCAATTGAGCATGCTTGTATATAACTGACATACAAATTGCCATGACTGATAAAAGCTAACTTGCCTGCCATCGTTTGCGGATGAAATTAAATCAATCCGTAAACCATGAATGAATTATCACAGTTAGCTAATCTTGAGCTGATTCTAGATAACAAATTAAAAGCCAAGTTTCTCTTTTGGCTTGGCTGGAAAATTGTCGATATTGCTGAAGCGCTAGACGAAAATGAGCGTACAGTTCAGGCTTGGAAAACCAGAGAAGAGTGGGATAAAACACGATCAGAAAGTCGTGTTGAAGAAGCATTAACAGTTCGCTTAATGACTCTCACTCTAAAGAACAAAAAATCGAGTGGAGACTATAAAGAATTAAGCGAATTATTTAAAAATTATAAAGAATTTGCCCGAATTGAACGTTATAAAGAAGGCGGTAATGAAGCGGATCTAAATCCAAATATTGCCAAGCGTAACGCAGCACCCAAGAAGAAAAAAGAAAATAATCAATTCACTGAAGAACAAGTTGAACAACTTATTTCAGCCTTTGAAGATAGTCTATTTGACTATCAGCGCGATTGGTATAAAGCAGGCAACCAACGTACTCGAGTAATTCTCAAAAGCCGCCAAATTGGTGCGACATGGTACTTTGCCCGTGAAGCTTTGGTCGATGCTGTTAAAACAGGTCGGAATCAAATTTTCTTATCTGCTTCAAAGGCGCAGGCTCATATTTTCAAAGAATACATTAAAGGTTTTGCATATGAGGCTTGCGGAGTTGAATTGGTCGGAGATCCGATCGTACTGCCAGATAACAATCAAGCTTCATTATCATTCTTAGGTACAAATTACAGAACTGCCCAAGGCCACCACGGTAATTTTTATTTCGATGAGTTTTTCTGGACGTTTGGCTTCACAGAACTAAACAAAGTAGCTTCGGCTATGGCTTTGCATAAAAAATGGCGTAAAACCTATTTTTCAACGCCATCTACAATGGCGCATGAAGCTTTCACATTCTGGAATGGAACACGTAATAACCGTGGGCGACCTAAAGACCAAAGACTCGATATCGATGTATCACATGATGCATTAAAAAATGGCCGCTTATGTGAAGACAAAATGTGGCGTCAAATCGTTACGATTTTAGACGCTGAAAATGGCGGATGTGATCTATTCGATATTGATGAATTGCGATACGAATATTCACCTGAAGAATTTGCAAATCTTTTGATGTGCCAATTTATTGATGATGGCGCATCTATTTTCCCTTTAGCAATGCTTCAACCATGTATGGTTGACTCATGGGAAGTTTGGGCTGATGACTTTAAACCATTCCATGCTAGACCATACGGCAATAATCCTGTTTGGATTGGTTATGACCCCGCAGAAAGTGGTGATAGTGCAGGCTTAGTAGTTGTAGCCCCCTCCCCTGTTCCTGGTGGGAAATTTCGAGTGTTAGAAAGAATCCAATTCCGTGGGATGGATTTTAAAAATCAGGCAGAAATGATCCGCCAAACAACACTACGTTATTACGTGACTTATATCGGTATTGATATCACTGGAATGGGTACAGGTGTATCTCAATTAGTTAAGCAGTTTTTCCCAAATGTCACTGAGTTCAGTTATTCACCTGAAGTAAAAACCAGACTTGTACTTAAAACAATGGATGTCATTAGAAATGGCCGTCTTGAGTATGACGCAGGGTGGACTGATCTTTCCCAATCATTAATGAGCATTAAAAAAACGCTTACAGCAAGCCAACGTCAAATGACTTTTACAGCAGGCCGTTCTGAAGAAATAGGACACGCGGATCTAGCCTGGTCACTCATGCATGCACTTTATAACGAACCACTTGAAGGCCAAACACAAATGAATCAATCTTTCATGGAGATCTATTAATGAATCCCCTATCGACTGCAAAAAATTTAGTTAGTTTTGCCAAGAGCCAATTACCAGTTTTTCAAAGCAAAACAACCAAACAAGAATCAATGGCATTTACTTTTGGTGATGCCGTTCCAGTCCTCAATGGAAATGAATTATCGGATTACATGGAATCATGGTTCAATGGCCGATGGTATGAACCTCAGGTCAGTATGAGTGGTTTAGCCAAATCATATAAATCGACACCATATTTAAATAGCGGAATTATTTTTAAACGTAATTTTCTGGCTAATCTTTTTATTCCTCATGCAAAGTTAAATCGAAAAGGATTTGAACAAGTTGCTTTAGATTATGTTTGGTGTGGAAATACTTACTTAGAAGAAATCAAATCACGACTCGGAAGTGTCATTCAGTACAAACCTGCTTTAGCAAAATATATGCGTCGTGGTGAATACTCTGATCAGTTCTTTTTACTTTGTGATGACCATAAAGGCTATCAAGAATTTGAATTTTATAATCGTGTTTGTCACATTCGGGAAACAGACATTGATCAGGAAATTTATGGAGCACCTGAATACATATCTGCTTTGCAAAGTGCATGGCTAAACGAATCTGCTACCTTATTCCGTCGTAAGTATTACAACAATGGATCTCATGCTGGGTTCATCTTATATGTGAATGATGCAGCGCAGGATCCAAATGATATTACAGCCTTGCGTCAGGCTCTAAAGGATAGTAAAGGACCAGGGAACTTCCGTAATTTATTTTATTACGCACCGGGTGGAAAAAAAGATGGTATCCAGATCTTGCCTGTTTCTGAAATTGCAGCAAAGGATGACTTCACCAATATTAAATCAATCACGCGTGACGATACCTTAGCGGCACTCCGCATACCTCCACAACTCATGGGTATTGTTCCAAATAATACTGGCGGTTTTGGATCAATTAAAGATGCAGCAGAAGTGTTTTATCAAAATGAAATTGTTCCACTCCAGTCACGGATGCAGCAGCTCAATGAATGGGCTGGAGATGAGATTATTAGATTTAAGGAATATGACTTAAAAAATGTGAATTAAACACCTAAAAGAACAAAAGCCAGCATTAGCTGGCTTTTTTTATGGATTTTAATAATTACCCACAAATGAGAATATTTATCATTTATACCATCCAGACCACTCGGCCAAACGCAGTCACCCGCGCGCCTGCGGTTCATCTAAATGAGGCTATATTACTGCACACTGTTTCACTGCGTGATGAATCTAGAGAACCTATGAAACTTAGGCTATTGAACCTATAAAACCAAAATATTAATACTGCATTTCACTGCACAACAACTAAAATCTCTGTTCAGGTTCATAGATGCCTTTTATTATTTGGAAATTACGTTTTCGTTCTTCAATTTCTTTCTTAGTTATATTTTCCAGTTTGAAGGCATCAATGACAGAAAAAGGAATATTTAAAATATTATTGATAGAACGTAATTGAGTAGGTTCACATGAGCTATAACACGAATTTTCTATGTTCTTCAGAATAGCGAAACGATCTTCACTTTTACGAAAATCACTATCAAAAATATAATCTTTAGCTCTTTCTAAATCATCAAATTCAAAAAAGCCACAGTTATAAAATTCATCATTGACGAGAATTACTTTGCATCCAAGAACTTCATAATTTTTCTTAATAGGATCATTTAAGACTTTCCAATTACGGACGTCATGAAGTTTTCTTAAATTACTATCTTCAGTAAAGAAATTATTAAAAAATCTACTCCCCATAAAAATAAGATCAGGGAATGAATCATATTTCAATACATACTCATCAAAAGACATTTGGATAGATTTAAAGGACATAGTATTTATCGTTGATCATTGGCCTGATTTGATTTTAGAACATTCCCCTCTTATCTATCAAAAATTATTAAGAACAAAATTTAGATCTATAAATCCCTCTTAAGCACATAAATATATCTTTATATTGGAAATGGAATTTATTTGAGGTAATAAAGTAATAACTTCGTATAAGTGTTTGATAAATAAATATAAAATAACTTACTTCTTTAGGTAATTTTTTGTAATTTTTAAAGTAATAAAATATAAGTCATTGATTTTATTAAGTAGTGTTTAGTAAAAATAATACCTTTTTATACAGTAATTTATTACTAGATACTTACTTAAAAATTACATTAGAAAAGACATATAAGATATTGATTAAACTATAGTATTTATAAAATATTACTTTATTACTTCTAAATTCAGATACCCCTGATATTTTTTTTAATATCTCAAAACTAGGGTTTTTGATGTGTTTTCATCCTGATCATAAAAATTTGATGGGAATGAAATGGGAATGGAATCCTCTTATTTACTCACTACCCATTACGTTGCATAACGCTAGTAATATTACGTTGGTAAGTAATTCTAGAGAAATTTGAGGGATGATTTTCTTATAAAAATCAAGAATATGGTCGGAGCAGTAGGATTCGAACCTACGACCCCCTGGTCCCAAACCAGGT
>ERZ808232.72-NODE-72-length-37503-cov-19.878018_pt1 | contig 37503 bp, 34 predicted proteins | sample MGYA00521281_ERZ808232 | MGnify/ENA primary metagenome ERZ808232 (study PRJEB31515, sample SAMN02941833) | indoor metagenome | biome: House; feature: Kitchen Counter; material: surface | place: USA: Illinois | collected 2012-02-13 ... | reverse complement strand
CTGCCTTACAAGCAGAATGTCGGCGGTTCGATCCCGTCAGCGCCCACCATAATTTTTTCAAATTTAAAAAATTAAACACGCTAATTTATTTAGTGTTTTTTGCGTTTCTGCTCTTCCTGTTTTTTATCTATCTATTTTATCTCTTTTTAGTTAACCCTCTCTTTTCCATACTTAATTTTTGAGTTCAAATTATTATTACTATCGAGTTTAACTAAAGCTGCCATGCTATAAAGCGATAGCAGCTTTCTGAACCAAGATTAATACTCGTTTAGAAGCCAGCCACTAGCGTACGCAAAATATTCACGTAGCCAAGCGTTGTAGCGAGTAATTAAAGGTGTTTCTGCAGCGACCATATAAACCTGTGTATAGCCTTGTTTCTTTGCAATAGCTGCAGCTCGTGGTGTATGGAAGTCACTTGTAACAATTGCAATGGGTTGATTAGCATTAATATGAACTTGTTCAAGTAAAGGTTTACTATTTTTAAGATTAAGTTCTGTACTTGTGCTTCTGTCTTCAAGGATCATTCGATCTTTTGCTATATGAAAATGTTGTTCCAAGTAGCGTGACATGACTAATGCTTCAGGTTCTTTTTCGGAAAAGTCTAAACCGCCTGTTAAAATAACCTTTGCTTGCGGTTGTGAAAGAGCAACTGGCGCTGCTGTGTCAAGACGCTTTGCAAGAATAGCTGAAGGCTGTCCATTTTCGACACCACTTCCTAAAACAATAATTGCTTTAACTGCGGGGAGATTTTGACTTGCGTCTTTATTTTCTTTAATAAAATTAAAAAAATAGCCTAAGCCAATTAACCAAATCCAGAAACACAACCACCCAAAACGCCAGAGAGTATGAAGCCGATAGTGATAGAAGAAAAACCGTTCTAAATGATAATAAAATAATGCATAAAGACAGAAGAATGCTCCTAAAACTAAAGGAACAAGTGTGCCTACATGAATTTTATTTAGAAAAGCTAGAAATAAGCCGTCCAAAAATAAAATTGAACCAATGACTGCTAAGAAAATCCGAATCCACTTACTGACTTGCATTGTGTTTAAAGCTGCAATTTAAATTGCAGACAGTGTATGCAAAATCATTCCAAATTCAATGCTGATTGTAATAAAAAGCCGAGTAAAGCATTTTGGCTATTACTCGGCTTTGTTATTTATTGATATTTAATAAACATCACGGCGATAACGGCCTTGTTGTCTTAACTCATCGACTTGTTCTTCGCCTAAAATATGAATAAGTGCTTGATCTACTCCGCTAGCCATTCCTTCAATACTTCCACAAACATAAAGAACTGCACCACGTTCAATCCAGTTGACTAACTCTGCTGCATTTTGTCGGATGATATCTTGAACATAAACACGTTGTTTTTGATCACGTGAGAACGCAAGATCAAGTCGTTTTAACATTCCCATCGTTTGCCAAGCTTCAATGGTTGATGCATAGAAGAAATCATGAGCACGTTGGCGTTCACCGAAAATTAGCCAGTTTTCAGTATAGTTATGGCGAGTTCGTGTATGAAGTAAACTCATTAAACCCGCGATTCCCGTTCCATTACCAATACAAATAATCGGACGATTATCATCAATCAAATGAAAAGACTCATTGGTACGGATACGCAGTGCAACATTTTGATTAATTTCTGTATGTTGAGTCAGCCAACCTGATCCTAAACCTAAATCACCAGACTCATCATGTTGTTGACGAACAACTAGACGTAATACTTGCTGAGAAGGGATGCTAGCAATGGAATATTCTCGCGTTGGTAGGGTAGGAAGTTGTTCTAGTAAATGGTCCAGATTAGCAAACGGCTCAATTTCACCAGTTAAATCTTTATTCCAAAGTGCTTTTTCAATAGAAACCTGTAGCGAGTCTACCACTGCATTTTTAAGAATGTGATGATGCTGTAAAAACTTATTAATACGTTCAGGGCTGTTACCTGGTTGTATTTCAGCAATGTCTCCAGCTTGCCATATAGCTTCATGATTGGCAGTAAGTTCAATATTGTAGGCAGGCTGACCTAGACTATTTGGATTGAGTAAATCCCGTTGTTGTAATGTCCAATTATCAAACACTTTTTCGATATTAACAGCATGCAAATCTAGTTTAGTTACTTTTACAAGCGCCTGATTCCAGTTTTGAATATCTGCCGGATTTGCATTATCTACTTCTATAATATCGAAGAGGGCTTTGGCACCATTGTTTTTAAGCCATTCATCTACTGTGTGGCCAAAACTACAATAAGTATCCGGATATTCCTTAGAACCTAAAGCTAATACTGCATATTTGATATGTTGAAGTTTTAAATTAGTTTTTAATAACTTTTTAGCAAAATTAGAAGCTAAGTCAGGTGCTTCTCCAGTACCATAGGTGCTAATCACAAATAATATTTGTTCATGTTGCTGTAAATCAGCTTCGGTTAGTTGTTGTACAGATTTAACCTGAACTGGTTGATGCGCCTCTTGTAAGCTCGTTGCCGTACTCCACGCGAGTTGTTCCGCAACTCCAGTTTGGGTGGCATAAGTGATTAACCAAGGCTTAGCATTTTGATCGATATAATGGCCTGCTAAAGACTGGCGAGCCGCTTGAGTAAGTTTTTTCTGCTTACGGCGTTTAAGGTAAAGCATCCATCCGGTAACAAAGAATAATGGCATGGCTAAAGAAGCAAGCATCGCCACAAATTGATAAACTGGTCCGAAGAAACTACCTCGGTGCACAGGTAACATACTGCTCATAATTTTTTGATTAAGCTTTTTATCTTCATAAAGCTCCATTTTTTCAATATTGGCAGTTTTATAGTTATAGACAGCTTGGTTACGTGCACGTTCGTGTTGTGGCGTTGCATCTACAAAACTTAATTCAATTTTTCCATCATCTTTTTTAGGTAAGTTAACTGTTAAAGTCGAATAATCACGTCCAATCTGATTATTAAAACCACTCCAAGTTTGGTTAAGTGCGGTAATCAGTTGAGCATTATCTAGTTGAATTTTAGGCAATTGATCTTTATTTCGCCCAGATCCACTATGGCCTTGCATTTTAGGTTGTTCTACACCTAATACTTTGAACATACCACTACGCCACCAGTCATATGACCAATATAGACCTGTACATGCAAAAAGAAGATAAAAAACAATAACCCATGTACCTACAACAGCGTGTAAATCCCAAATAAAATTTCGACCTTTAAGTTTGGGCTTAACAGCAAGCCATTGACGTGCAGAGTGCTTTTTCGGCCAGCGTAAATATAATCCGCTCAAGACAAAATATATGAGCATTAGGGCACAAGCACCGGTAATTTGTTTACCGAACTCACCAGCAGTTAAGTTTCGGTGAATTTGTTGTATTAATAAAAGTAGCTTACGACCTTGTACCTCTGGTAATACCTGAGCTGTATAAGGGTTGACCATCATATTGTAGCCGCGTCGTTCGCCTTCTTTTTCAATGTTTACTACAGATGAGGCGGTAGGATCTTTGGCAATTGTAATGCTATTAATTTTAATTTCAGGCTGGATTGTTGTGAAATGCTGGTAAAGCTGAGCAGGGGTAAGCTTAGGCGAGCTTTGTACTTGCACAACATAACTATCTGTATTTACCCATTTTAAAATTTGCTGATCATAAGAATAAATTGCGCCTGTAACACCCATAATGGATAAGATGAGGCCAGCACTAATACCCAGAAACCAATGAATTTGAAATAAAAACTTTTTAAACATGGTCGAATAATGTAAATATGATGGAGATCTTGTAACGAAGTATAGCCGAAGATTGAGTAGATAATATGGATTTTGGAGATAATATTAATTTTCATTATCATTTATTTTTAGCATAATAAAAAACCTCCTGTAAAGGAGGCTTTTTAAAGAGGTGAAATTATAAAGTTTTCGGTTCACCTACACTTTCTTTCAAATGCTTACGAATTGTATTGAAAGAAAAGTTTTTAGAGTCCATACGTTTAGGCAATATATATGCACCTTGTTGTTCCTGACCTTTAGGATCTTTTACTTTAAAGTTAACTAAAATAAAGTCAGGGGTGTTGTACCATTCATAGATATTTTTCCATCCGATAGTTCCAACGCCTTCTTGTAAGCCCATTTGCTGGCGCATTACGATACCGTGAGGTTGTACACCTAAGCGAATACCTTTGATTTCCTGCACAGGAAACTCATTCATCTTACGCTTAACGTACCATTCCAAACCATATTTGCGGCCTAGGTAATAAAGTACTACACAGACAATAGCAACCCAGCAAATCACTGTAGAGTAGTTCTTGATAAAGATAAGACCTAAAATCGCAAGGGCTAAAATTACGCCCATAATCGCCCAGATTTTTGTGCTGATTTTATTGGTGCTGCGCCAGATAAGAAGTTGTGCATTACGTTGCTCAGCTTCTGATACCTCGTAAGGAACAGGCTGAAGCGTATAAGCATATAAAGTTTTCGCGGTCATAGTGCAAATAACAAATTGTAAACTGTTTTAAGTTTAGCATTAATTGGCATAAGTCAGGAAAGGATATTATGCCAATTTCATACTAAATTCTGACTCAAATTTATAATGATGCAAGTTCGCTAGCATCATTATCCAGATCATGACTTAGCCGTTGTTTTAACATACTAAATCGATTTAATACACTGAGCATCAACGATAACTGCTGTAAAATAATGAGCGATTTTTGGTCATCTTCATCATTTTGGCTTAAGCGCTGACGTATCGTCTGTAGCATATTTTGTGCCGTAAGATCAGGCATTTCATCTCTTAACAAAGCACCTTGTATATCATCTAAAGCTTGATCTAATACGTTAAGAACCGCTTGATCCTGAATCTTTTCTCGATGTGCTCCAAGTGCTGCGATATAACTTAAAAATGTATGATTGAGGCATAAAAATTCAAATATATCGGACTTACGAGTAGGGTCGAAGTCCGGCTCTGTTGCTAAAGTAGAAATAAGCGAAGCAACTTCTGCATCAGTATTATGTGCTGCTCGGCGGACAATACGGTAATTGAGGGCATGATTATGTCCTTCATGATATTGTTTGACCACTTCAGCTAAATAATTACATTGTGCTTGTAAGGAGCGTCGAATACTGCGCGGTAGGCAACGGAATTTCCAGTCAGGCCAAATAAAGGTCACACCAAACCATGCTAAAGCACAACCAATTAGGGTATCAACAAACCTAGGAATAGCTGCAGCGACTGCCGAACCGTCCAGATTAAAGTTAATTAATGCCAAAATGGTAATAAAAGCAGTTGCTTGAGCATATTGCTTACTACGTAACTCGAAAAACAGTACGCCACTCAAAATTAGCATGACTAATTGCCCTTCCACAGAAGGTACTAAAAATACTATGCTAAGGCCGACAATAATTCCGACTAATGTACCCACAATACGTAAACGTAAGCGACGTTTTGTTGCGTTAAAGTTAGGTTGGCTAACAAATAAAGCTGTCAACATAATCCAGTAGCCATATTCGATATGAGTCATTTGAATAAATACATATCCAATAAAAAGAACAATCGAAACACGAATGGCATGACGGAACAGTACAGATTCAGGTGTTAGATTTTGTTTTATTCGAACAACAATATCATTCCAACCTTTTAGATCATCATCTTTAAGTTGGTTTTCAGCCTGCTTTACTTTGTCAGACTGAATATGCTGTTCCGTTTCTAAGTTGAGTAATTGTGAGTCAATAGACTTTAAGTTTCGGTATAAGGCAAAAAGAGCATTTACCCACAATAAGTCATACTGCTGATCATCTCTTAACTTTACTAAAGATAAGCGTAAATTCTCGAAACTCTGCTTAAAGCGTTTGTTATGGATATAGGGTTTACGCTGTAAAATACATTCATTTAGCTCTTGGCAAGCTTTACCCTGAATCGCCAGAATGCGCTGAAATCTAAATAAAATATCACTGTGCTGGAAAATTTTAGCTAACTTTTGATAGTCGATATGGGCAGAGTCTGCACGTTCATGAATGTCTTGTGCGACAAAGTAATAATGTAGGCTACGGCGAGTACCTTTTTGTCCACGGTCACCCTTTAAACGGGTTAAAAGGGCGGTTTTAAGATCATTAAAAATCGTTATTAATTTGCCATTTTCTAATGAAAGATCAATCATGCTTTGCTGATAACTCGCAGGAGTCATATCGACATCAAACAAATTGGATTTGGCAAATAAAAAGTCGCCTAATGAAGCATAAGAGGCCGCAAGTTTATCTTGAAGTTGGCGAACCGGAAATAATAAAAAGCTAATGGTTGCAATAAGTCCGTACCATGCTGCTCCTGCAACCAAAAGCGCTGGCTGAATATACCACTGGTCAAATAAATGAACTCCCAACATGGTATAAACTGAAACAACCAGACATCCATAAGAAATTGTTGCGTAACGGCGGCCTAATGACCCTAGTAAAATCCAGCCAATACAAGAGGCAATCAGCCCTAGCGCAAAAAGCATTGGATAAGGGAAAAGTAATTGTACGGAAGCTGCGGTAATGAAGAAACCAATATAGGTGTAAATTAAATTCATGATTCGCACTGAAAAGCGATCATCAATATCACTTAAACCAGCTGCGACCACACCTAAAGTGAGGGGAATTGTTGCTAATTGATGTCCTAGAAAATAAGGCACGAACGCAGTTCCTGAAAAGGCAATCAGCATCCGCACGTTATACATAAATGATGTGTTATAAGTCGCTCTTTTTAGGCGTTTAAACCAAGATTTCAAATGAAGTCCTTGCTGATCAACCTGAGTGATAAAGGATTTGCGTATTTCTACACCAATGTTGCACAAATCATACGATAGACAGTGTAAGCTTGTCTGTATGCAAATGATTGAAAAAATGAAATATCGTTATGTCTGAACAAACAGCCCAGCGTCAATATTCTATTGGCTGGATTATGTTGCTCGCTTTACTCACGGCTTTAGGGCCATTATCCATTGATATGTACTTACCTGCGTTGCCTCAAATGGCCCATGATTTTGGGGTGAGTACGCAAATGGTAGCAAACACATTGCCAGCTTATTTCTTTGGTTTAGCCATTGGTCAACTGGTATATGGACCTTTAAGCGACCGTATTGGTCGAAAAAAGCCTCTTTATTTTGGGCTTGCGCTTTATGCAGTTGCAAGCTTGTTCTGCGTGCTCGCTACAAATGAATGGAGCCTAATTGCTGCCCGTATTTTACAAGCCTTAGGTGGTTGTGTGGGGGGGTTATGGCTCGTGCTGCTATACGCGATAGATTAGATGTCCAAGGCTCGGCACAAGCTTTTTCAAGCATGATGATCGTAATGGGCTTAGCACCTATTTTGGCACCGATGATTGGGGCCTGGATATTAATCTGGTTTCCGTGGCAAGCGATTTTTATTGCGCTTTCAATTGTAGGGGCAATCTGTTGGCTATGTGTACATTTCTTTTTTAAAGAAACTTTGGCAGTTGATAAGAGACTCAAGTTATCTCTATATCAAGTGGCTACCTTATATGGTGCTATTTTCAAAGATGCAAGCTTCCGTTTACCTATGTTTGCAGGATGTTTAACAGGTGCAGCATTATTCTGTTATATCAGTTCAGCTCCAGCCGTTTTTATGGACCAATATGGCTTAAATCAGCAAGAGTTTGCTTATGTATTCGGGCTCAATGCTTTTGGCATTATGTTAATGTCATCTTTAAATAAGCACTTAACCACACGTGTTGAAATCACTAAGCGCTTAAAAGCAGGTTCAATGGTACAAGTGACAGGTGCAAGCATTGTGTTGATTGCTGGCTTAATTTCTGCAGCACCTTTATGGCTAGTAATGTTAGGGCTGTTCTTAGCAATTTCAGGAATTGGTTTAACTGGACCAAATGCTATGGCTCTAGCCATGTCAAAGCAAGGTGCTCGTGCAGGAACAGCCAGTGCAATTATGGGCAGTATGCAATTTGCTTGCGGTCTATTGGGTGGAGTACTGCTTAACTTCCTTATTTGGTCTGCATCACTCAATATGGGAGTGATGATGGTGTTATTTACATTAAGTGGTTTTATTGTTGTTTTAAAAGCGATTCGACAAGCAAAAAGCCAATCACTCTCTTGATTTTAAGAGAGTGATTGGCTTGCATCTTTAATCAAGAAAAACTGCAAAATTCTCAACAGGCTCTCTAGGTGTAATAAAGGTATTCACAATATGTTCAGGGTCGGCATGACCTAGTGCAATTGCACATACCAACTCTTCATCATCTGCTGCGCCTAAAATATCTAACACTAGCGGATGGAAATGGTTCCAAGCTGCTTGAGGACAGGTGTCTAATCCCCGGGCCTTGGCAGCGACCATGACATTTTGAATCATCATGGCGATATCCATTTTGGAACCAATTCCCATTGCTTTATTGACTGTAAAGAAAATTCCGACTGGAGCATCAAACAGTTTGAAGTTACGTAACTGCTGAGCAGCCATTTTTTCTTTTTCACCTTTTTTGATATCTAACAAACCATAGAGTCCCCAACCATTTTCACGGCGGCGGTCAATAAAAGGAGAGACCCATTTTTCAGGGTAATATGCAAAAGTTTCTTTATATTGCTCTGCAAGTTCGGGATTTTTGGAAACCTCAATCTGTGCTGCACAAACACGCTCTACCATTTCATCACGTTTATGACCTGTAACTACATAAACTTTCCACGGTTGAGTGTTGGTACCAGAAGGTGCTCGACTTGCGACTCTTAATATATCTTTAATGACTTCTGGCTCAATGGGAGTGCTTAAAAAAGCACGGACAGAATGTCGAGAGGTAATTGCTTCGTCAACAAGGCGGACTTGTTCCAAATTCATGAGTACTCCTGATCTTTTTCCTCAATATTTAATACTTTTTGAGATGCAATTTTATATGCTGAAATTGCTGTATTTATAAGCAAAAAATATTAGAAAACAGATATCCTTATATATATGATTAATGAATTGGGTAAGACATGATGTCTGCTCAATGATAATTCGAATATGCCACTTTAGGCTTAAAATGGTAAAGTGGTGCGACTTTGATAGTCATTCGATTAAAGCCAAAATAAGGGTTGAGTGAAAATTGCTCAATTAGAAAAAAGGTATAATATGTTTAAAAACAGTACAAAACAGATGTTTTTGCATAAAAAATAATCTTAAGTAGCATAAACTTTTAATGAAAAACATACACAAAATTTTAAATTTCTGCATAATACCGACTTTTTTACGCAGGTATGATTTCTCCATACTCACGTTAGGAAAAAAGTAGTGGCTGCAAATAAAATACTTTTACAGAAAGGATTTTGTGCAGAAATGGAGAAATACACGAGGTATAAGGAGCTTTACATGAGTTTACCGCTCATCAACAAGCAGTTCATGAAACAAGGATTGGCGATTACCATTGCAACCATGAAAATGAACGTAACTCACGCAACTACTGAGCCACAAGAAATACAACAGCTTGGTACAGATCTCAATGCACTCTTCTTTAATGAAAAAGAAAAGGGCACAGATAGTCGTGTTATGACGATGGCTTGTTACAGTCTTTGAAATTTAAATCCAGTTTAGACATTCGCCCAAAAGTATATGTAAATATGCTTATTGGCTTAAATCCAGTTTTTATAACTCGATTAATTGATGGGAATCATTAAACGAGCTGATTTAGCGGTGGTCATTTGTTAGTTTCCAAGTTTGTAGCCGAGTCGATGCATTCTGTTCACCCAAATGGGAATATGTTCAGTGGTGCGATGAATTTATTTTATCTGAAGGGTGCTTTCTCTCATGTAACCTTCAAAGGCTTAGTGCTGGGCATGATGTTGCTTAAACTTGTGACGGTAATTGCTATTCAAGTGACATTAAAAGTTTTTCCTTAAATGTACTGAAGAAGTCCCTATTTTTAGGGGCTTTTTTGTTTATTGCAGTATTTTGGCTTGTGCTAATAGCACATTAGCAAGAACGTAAGCGGACCGAGTATGAATGAACAACTCAATGCCACACTGATGTCGTGGGTACAATTTTTTAATGAACCTTTATGGGATTTTCTGGTTATTTTCTTGCTGGCCGTCGGTATTTTTTATACGGTCTTAACAGGAGCAGTGCAAATTCGCATGTTCTTGCAAAGTATTCGTGTTATGAAAAGCAGCCGTACAGAAGGCGAAGATGAGCATGGCCTTACACCTTTCCAAGCGTTTGTAACTGGTCTTGCGAGCCGTGTTGGGGTGGGTAACATTGCTGGTGTGGCAATTGCGATCGCAATTGGTGGCCCAGGCGCCGTGTTCTGGATGTGGGTAACCGCTGTACTTGGTATGAGCTCTGCTTTTATCGAATCTACTCTTGCTCAACTTTTTAAGGTGAGAGACAGTAATAGCAAGCAATTCCGCGGTGGTCCAGCCTACTATATTACTCAAGGTTTACGTAGTAAAACTTTTGGTGTGATCTTCGCGTTAGCATTGATCTTTACTTATGGTTTTGTATTTAACTCAGTTCAAATCAATGCAATTGCTAATGCATCTTCACATGCTTGGGGTTGGGATAAAGCTAATCTTATTGCGCATTTAGGTGGTGTTGATTTAGAAATTTCATGGGTTGGTCTTGCTCTTGTTGTGATGGTTGCATTAGCAATCTTTGGTGGTATTAAACGTATCGCTAAATTCGCAGAAATGTTTGTTCCTTTAAAAGCAGGTCTTTATCTCTCTGTAGCGTTATATATTGCATTAAGCAACTATGCGATTTTGCCTGATGTTTTAAAACTGATTGTGACTGAAGCTTTCCACTTTAATGCTGCGGCAGGTGGTTTCTTCGGTGCTACCGTGTCAATGGCAATGATGCAAGGGATTAAGCGCGGTTTGTTCTCAAACGAAGCGGGTATGGGTTCTGCACCAAATGCGGCGGCTGCGTCTGATGTAAAACATCCTGTAAACCAAGGTTTGGTACAAATGCTTGGTGTATTCGTAGATACATTCATTGTATGTACTAGTACAGCAATCATCATTTTAGTTTCTGGTGTTTACCAAGATGCTGGTTTCGTCGGTGTTGAATTAACCCAACGTGCACTAGAGACTCAAGTGGGGCACTGGGGAGCTGACTTCTTAGCTGTTCTATTATTCTTGTTCTGTTACTCAGCTGTATTAGGTAACTATGCTTATGCAGAAAGTAACGTACAGTTTATTAATAACAACCCGAAAGTCATGTTCATCTTCCGTATTTTTGTATTGGTGATGGTGTATTTCGGTGCAATTGGTAGTGTGCCATTAGTATGGTCAATGGCAGACTTGTTTATGGGTATTATGGCTACCATTAACTTGGTCGCAATTTTACTCTTAACACCAATGGCTCGTACTTTGTTGAAAGATTACCGAGCGCAATTGAAGCAAGGTATTAAAGAACCTGTATTTAAAATTAATAAATATCCAGAGTTGAAGAAAAAAGTCGATTCAGATATTTGGTAATTTTGTAAGAAAAGCCTCTTAGAAATAAGGGGCTTTTTTTCGGCATAATAAAAATACTTGAGTATAAAAATTAAACATGACAAATTAAATAAATTCACTACAGCATTTCACAAAACGAGCAACTAAAATTGCAATTCGAAAATTAACGTCATAGTGCAAAGATGGGCCATGAAACAGCTTAAATTGTGGGTTCTCGGACTTTCTATGGTGTTGGCCGGGTGCCAAACCACCTCACACTTATCTGCCTTAAAACCGCAAACGGCAGAGGCATACTCACGTTTCGTCGATCAGCCTTTTGCACAGCTTAAGAAGCAGCATAAGAAACCAGTAGTCGCATTAGTACTGGGTAGTGGTGGTGCACGAGGATATGCACATATTGGTGTTATTGAAGTTTTAGAACAGCATGGTATTCGTCCTGATTTCATTGTTGGAACCAGTGCAGGAAGTATTGTTGGGGCAATTTATGCGAGTGGAAAAACGCCTGATGAACTTCGCGATACTGCATTGAAAATGAAAGCTGCAGATGTTCGTGACATCAGTATTGGTTTAAAAGGTTTTTTTGATGGCAAAAAAGTTGAAGACTACGTAAATCAGCAAGTAAATAACTTGCCGCTCGAAAAAATGAAAATTCCGATGTATGTAGTGGCAACAGAGCTCAAGCATGGCACCAAAACCGTATTTAATTATGGCAATACGGGACAGGCCGTGAGAGCATCAGCCTCAATACCAAGCATGTTTGTACCGACTAAAATTGGTAAATCTGAATATGTAGATGGCGGTTTAGTCAGTCCGGTACCTGTTGAAGTAGCCCGTGATTTAGGAGCCGATGTCATTATTGCTGTCGATATTCTGGCTCAACCCATTTATACGGAAACCTCAAATGTATGGGGTCTCTTTAACCAGAATATTAATATTATGCAAGGACGTTTGGCTGCCGAAGAACTTCAATATGCAGATGTAGTAATTCAACCAGATTTAAGAGAAAAAGCACATATTTTTGATGTAAAAGGCCGTGAAGCAACCATGAAGGCAGGCATAGATGCAGCAAATGCAAAACTGTCTGATATTCAGTTTGCGATTGATGAAAAAATAGCTGAACAAAATCTATCTACTGACGGTTTAAGTGCGCAAACGCAATAAATTGAAAGCAAGTATATGAAAAATTAAGTAAAAGCCCGCTAAGGGCTTTTTTGTTGAAAAATAAAAGATTTGTATGTGCTGACAAAAATTTTTGTATAGTGGAGCTATGCTGAAAACTACTCATGACACATATGAGATATTCATGCTATTTTTCAAAAAAATAATTGATTTGTAACATATTGAGGCCAGCTACTTAGATGATTCAGCAACAGGTAAAAAATGAGTTTCCAACATTAGAAGATATACATGCCGCTGCAGAGCGTTTAGATGGTTTAGTTGTTAAAACACCTTTTGTTTTTTCAGAAACCATTTCTAAAACCTTAGGGGCTGAAATGTGGCTGAAATTTGAGAATCTACAGTTTACGGCTTCGTTTAAAGAAAGGGGCGCACTAAATAAACTTTTGAGCTTATCTGAACAAGAAAAACAACATGGTGTAATTGCAGCTTCAGCTGGTAATCATGCGCAAGGGGTCGCTTATCATGCACAGCACACAGGAGTCACGGCAACTATTGTTATGCCAAAATCGACGCCCAATGTGAAGGTGCAACGAGTACGTGAATACGGTGCACGTGTTATTTTGCATGGCCAAGACTTTTCGGAAGCTGCTGCTGAAATGCACCGTGTGGCACAAGAAGAATCTTTAACCATTATTCATCCATTTGATGATGCTGAAATTATTGCGGGTCAAGGAACCATTGCGCTCGAAATGCTGGAAGCTGTTCCTGATTTAGATATATTGGTCGTACCTATTGGAGGTGGTGGTCTCATTTCTGGTATTGCGATTGCTGCAAAAACGATAAATCCTAAAATCAAGATTATCGGAGTTCAGTCGGTTGTTTATCCAAGTATGGCGAAACTGCTTTGTAACTATCAACTCGCGGTTTCAATGGGTTCAACGGTAGCTGAAGGTATTGCGGTTAAAACTCCGGGCGAGCTGACCACACAAATTGCTAAGCATTTTGTAGATGATATTGTGGTAGTCACTGAAGATATGATTGAAGAAGCGATTGCGCTATTACTCAACATTGAAAAAACAGTATGTGAAGGGGCTGGCGCGACTGGAATTGCTGCAATTATGTCTCGTCCCGATCTATTTTTAGGCCATAAAGTTGGTGTGGTGTTATCTGGTGGCAATATTGATACACGCGTAATGGTTTCAGTATTACAGCGTCACTTAACGCGTACTGGCCGTATGGTTCGTATTCGCGTTGAATTACCAGATAATCCGGGTGCCTTGGCGCGTCTAACAGCAATTATTGCGGAGCAGGGCGGTAATATTTACGAACTTCGACATGAACGCTTTGCCGCAACAAGCCGTGCTAAAGAAAGTGCGGTGAGTGTCGATATTGAACTAAAAAGCGCTCCAGATCTGGAACCATTAATTCAGGCTATGCAACTTGAAGGCTATATTGTTCGTAAAGAAGAGATTTAAACGTACATATGGCTGTGATATAAAAACTGTATATGGCTCTTAGGGGAGCCATATACAAAGCAATTTAAACGGATTAAATTGCATAAAGGGATGAATTTACAAAAAAACGATCAAATCCTTCAATGAAATGGGAAAAATTGACAATTCTCTAAACTTTAGCCTTCACAATTTTAAGGTTTAGGTTTTAGTATTCCTTTCATTGTAAATTTGAAGAAATATAGGGATATCAACACTCAATGTTCAAATCATTTTTTCCATCACCACGGTATTTCTTTATATCTGCGGTTATTTGGATCGCGCTTAATATGGTGCTTTGGTATTCTGGTGGTAGTACATGGGGGAGTTTCATTGGATTCCATCAGGGTTACCATAGTGAACAATTACCAATTGGTGTTAGCCGCTTCTGGTCTCCGACTTTTATATGGTTTTATATTTGGTTCCTAGTTTCTACAGCAATTTTTGCAGGGTTTTGGAGAATTATTTCTAATCATCCATGGCAACGTTGGTCAGTTTGGGGCTCTGCTTTTATTTTATTTAACATCTGGTTTGGCGTGCAAGTCAGTGTTGCCGTTAATGCATGGTATGCACCTTTTTATAATCTTATTCAAGCAATGCTAGATCATGGTGGCGGTGATATTAATAAGCTATATAGCGGAACAGTTACTTTTCTTTTAATTGCCATGGTTGGCGTGACTTTAGCCGTGATTAATGCATTTTTTGCTAGCCATTATGTATTTCGTTGGCGTACGGCTATGAATGAATATTATACAGAGCATTGGGCGAAACTTCGCCATATTGAAGGTGCTTCACAGCGTGTGCAAGAAGACACCATGCGTTTTGCATCTGTTTTAGAAGATTTAGGCGTAAACTTCATAAAGGCAATTATGGTATTGATTGCATTTTTACCTATTCTATTTGAACTTTCTAAGCAGGTTAAAGTATTACCTATTGTAGGAGAAATTGATCATTCATTAGTATGGGCAGCAATTGTATGGGCTATTTTTGGTACAGTTCTACTCATGGTGGTTGGTATTAAATTACCCGGTCTACAATTTAATAACCAGAAGGTAGAAGCTGCTTATCGTAAAGAGTTGGTTTATGGCGAAGACTATGAAGAACGGGCACAGCCAAAGACATTAAAAGAATTATTCTCAAAAGTCAGATTTAATTATTTTCGATTATACCTTCATTATTCTTATTTTAATCTGGTTAGTATCTGGTATCTACAATTAGATATTTTATATAGCTTGGTTGTTTTATTTCCGTCTATTGCAGCAGGTAAAATGACATTAGGCTTAATTACGCAAATTAGTAATGTCTTTGATAAGGTCCGTGAATCATTCCAGTATTTAATTACTTCATGGAAAACAATCATTGAACTACTTTCAATTTATAAGCGTTTGAGAACATTTGAAGATACTTTAAATTAAAAGTAATCATCATTCTTTAAGGTGCCTTGATTCAAGCCAGGGCATCTTTAAAATATTGAGTATTTAGTAAAATAACCTGTTATGTATGGCTCTTTATTTATAATTTTGATTTATATAATAAAATATATTTTTTGAAATATTATATTTTCGCGGTATAGAATTTGCTTCTATATTGATTTTAATTTTGCTATTCGCTTAATTAATAAAAAAATAATCAATTTAAATCATTGTTTTAGATTATTAAATATTTAAATACGAGGTTAAGTCTTTGAAATCTATTTTACTTAAAAGTGCTCTTACGATTGCACTTATGTCTTCTGCTAATTTGGTACATGCGGAATTAGTGACAACTTCTCAAATCAAAAAAATATCAGGTATAGATCAACAATATATTGATTCTTCTATTAGTGAAAAGAACGATTTTTATGCTCATGTAAATGGTATTTGGTTAAAAAATACTGAAATCCCAGCTGATAAAGCAAATTGGGGAGCTTTTAATCAGCTCCGTGAGTTATCAATCAGTCAAGTACATGGGATTGTAGAAGAGCTATCTAGAAAAAAATGGGCGGATGGTAGTTTAGAACAGAAAATAGCTACTTTATATGCGAGCTTTATGGATGAAAAAGGCATTGAAAAGCAAGGTATTATCCCCCTACAAACTGAGCTACATCAAATTGATAGCTTGAAAAATAAGAAGCAAATAGCAGTTTTAATGGCCCATTTTGCTCGTATTAATGTTAATAGCCCGATTGGCTTAGGCATTGAACAGGATATGAAACAATCTACTGAAATGGTGGCTGGTTTGGAGCAAAGTGGTTTGGGTCTACCTGACCGTGATTATTATTTAAAAGATGATAAAAAATTTATCGAAACTCGTGCACAGTATTTAAAGTATATTGAAAAAACTTTATCACTTGCAGGAGATTCACAAGCTGCGCAACATGCTCAGGAAATCTTAAAACTTGAAACTCAGTTAGCACGAATACAGTGGAGCAATGTACAAAACCGTGATCTTGCAAAACGCTACAATAAATACAAACTCGCAGATTTGTATAAATTGACCCCCGCATTTGATTGGCAAGGTTATCTAACTGCAACTGAATTAAAAGGAAAAATTGATACTATTCAGGTAAATCAGCCAGATTACTTTCAGGGCTTAAATACAATTATTCAAAATACACCCTTAGATATATGGAAAGCTTATTTTAAATTGCATTTGATCAATAATTTTTCTCCATTACTAAATAGCGCTTTTGTAGATAATAAATTTGATTTTTATAACAAGACACTTCGAGATATTACTGAACAAGAAGCGCGTTGGAAGCGTGGTGTACAGCTTGTTGATAAGGTGCTGGGAGATGGTATCGGCAAACTTTATGTTGAAAAATACTTTCCCGCTGAGAAAAAACAACAGATGGAATTATTGGTTCAAAATCTAATTCGTGCTTATGACCAAAGCATTACAGAATTGGACTGGATGAGTCCTGCAACGAAAATACAAGCTCGTAAAAAGCTTTCTCATATGTCAATAAAAATCGGGTATCCAAAAAAATGGCGTGATTATTCTGACCTGCACATCGCTAAAAATGATTTAGTTGGGAATATAATTCGCGCAAGTGAGTTTAGATATCAATATGAACTTAATAAATTAGGTAAGCCGGTTGATCGTGATGAATGGTATATGAAACCACAAACGGTGAATGCCTATTACAATCCATCATTGAATGAAATTGTATTTCCAGCAGCGATATTACAACCACCTTTTTTTAATATAAACGCAGACGATGCCGTGAATTATGGTGGTATAGGTGCTGTGATTGGCCATGAAATTAGTCATGGCTTTGATGATCAGGGTAGCCAGTTTGATGAATTGGGTAATATGAGAAACTGGTGGAATGCTGAAGATCACCAGCATTTTAAAGCTAAAACACAAGCGTTGATTGAACAATATAACCGTTACGAACCGATTGCTGGTTATCATGTTAATGGTGAATTGACATTAGGTGAAAATATTGCAGATAACTCTGGGTTAGCAATTGCCTATAAGGCCTATCAAATTGCATTAGGCGGTAAGCCTGCCCCTGTAATTGATGGACGGACTGGGGAGCAACGTTTTTATATGGGGTGGGCTCAAGTTTGGCGTGCGAAAACCCGCGAAGCTCAAGCGATTATCTATTTAAAAACTGATCCTCACTCTCCTGATAAAGTACGTGGTAATGGAGCTTTAATGAATCAAAAACCATTTTATGAGGCTTTTAAAATAAACGAAGATGATCAGATGTATTTACCACCAGAGAAACGGGTAACTATTTGGTAATTAAGAAAGCCCGCGAAAGCGGGTTTTTTTATGATTATTGATTTAATGGGTTGCATTATAAAAATTAAGGATAGGGCCAACTAGAAACTGCTGCGACTGATCTAAGGTGACTTGAATCTCTTTATAGTTAAAAGTGTCTTCATCATCATACTTGGCAATACCATGGGTTTTATTGTTCACTTGAGGAATTTGGTAGCTAAAAAAAGCGACTTTTTTAGAGGGATGAACAATATTGATAAGGTTTTTAGGGTCTTTAAAACCACCATATTCATTTTCAAGACTTTCTTTTAATAGTTCAGGAAAATAAAGCGTTGCATTGGGTAATCCACATCCAACGCAAAATGAAGAGTCATAAAGCTTAATCGCTTGCTTCTGATCTGGACTCATGATTAGAGCAAAACCAGTTCCATTTGCCCCTGCATTTGCTTGAACATCTTGCCAGTTACGTGGAATAAGTACTAAACCTACTTCAGGTAATGCAAGAAGCTTTAATTGCTTGGCATGTTGAGCATCAAGTTTAAAATTAAAACTACAGCTCTTAGGCGTGCATTTTTCAAAATTTTTAAGTAAACCATCTTCTATGGGGCTTTGTGCCGTAACGCCATAAAAAGGGACTACAACGCCGTTTAAAAATTTTGCCTCTCCAAGAGCATAGAATTGATTGTCTGCTTTGCGGGTTGCAGCAGAGCTATAAAATTTGGGGAAATGAGGAGTAAAGTTTTTTACTTCTGCATAAGCAGTTGAATTTAGGCTGATTAATGTTGCCCATAATAAAAAATTTAGTTTTTTCATTTTTAGAAAGTAATCAATTTAAATCTTATATAAATCTAACATATTCTTTTAAACTAGACGGTAACTCAAAATTTAACACTGTTGTTAACTTCATAATAAAACAGACGTGTAGAGACATGAAAAAATGAAAAATATACTTTCAATTTGTTGTTTGGCAGTAATAAGTTCTTATAGTTTTGCTCAAGATAGACTCTGTGATAAAAAGAACAGATTATTTATTGGAGCTAGACCTATGTCACGTCATCTTTACGCTATTGCTCGCCGTAAGTTTTCACACCTGAGCCGTTCAATATGTGTGGCGGCGGCTGTACTGGGTGCAACACAAATTACGATGGCTGGTCCAACGGTCGATCAGCTCAGTGATTGTTTAGTTAAAGCAACGACAGCTTCAGATAAAACCACGGTGCTTCAATGGACATTTACCGCTTTAGCGGCTCATCCAGATTTAAAAGCATTTAGTAATGTAACGCCTGAGCAAAAAGATCAGTTAGACCAAAAACTGGCTCAAGTTTTACAGCGGATAATTGTAGAGCAATGTTCTGCTCAAACAAAGGCCGTGATTAAAGCAGAAGGTGTGAAGGCAGTTGGAGAAGCTTTCCAACAGTTAGGTCAAAGTGCTGGTGAAGATATTGTTAAAGACCCAGCCGTTAAACAGCAGTTGCAGGGCACATTGCGCTATATCGACTTAAACAAATTGGTGACAACGTTTTTAACCCCAGAAATTTGGAATAAATTAGGAATTACAAGATAAAAATCTAGTTTTCTATTTTAGTAATAAAGCCTGCTATCTAAGAACAGGCTTCATTGTATTTAGTATAAAGAGATCTATTTAGATCGTAATTGTAGCCCCTAAAACTTTCACAAATTGTGCTAACCAAGCTGGATGGGCAGGCCAAGCCGGAGCTGTTACTAAATGTCCATCTGTAACTGCTTCAGTCACAGCAATGTCTGCATATTGACCACCTGCGAGTTTTACTTCGGCAGTACATGCTGGATAAGCAGAACAGAGACGGCCTTTTAAAATGTCAGCCGCAGCGAGTAATTGAGCACCGTGGCATACAGCTGCAATTGGTTTTTTTACTCTATCAAATTCACGTACAATTTCGACAACACGTTCATTCATACGTAAGTACTCTGGTGCTCGACCACCCGGAATAACTAGACCTACATAGTCTTTAGTATTAACGGCATCAAAATCATAGTTAATCGCAAAGTTGTGGCCACGTTTTTCGCTATAAGTTTGCTCGCCTTCAAAATCATGAATCGCAGTCGCAATATGGTCGCCGTTCTTTTTATTCGGGCAAACAGCATGCACGGTATAACCTAAACCTGTTAAGAACTGAAATGGAACCATAGTTTCATAGTCTTCAGCATAGTCACCGACTAACATTAAAATCTTTTTAGACATGATTTATCCCTCTTTTTAAAATATAAGTGATTTCTATTTTTAATTTAAATTAGCACAATGAAAGTATGATTTTTAGCAAAAAGCACATTCTTTAGTCGAAGGGTGCTTCATAAGGGATATAAAAAAGCCTCGATAAATCGAGGCTTTTTTGTTGAATTAGCTGATGAACTCAACCAATCAATTTTTTCATTAATTCATTGACTTGCGCAGGGTTAGCTTTCCCTTTAGATGCTTTCATGACTTGACCAACAAGACCGTTAAAGGCTTTTTCTTTACCAGACTTGTATTCTTCAACCATTTTTTCATTGGCTGCAAGTACTTCTTTAATGATTGCTTCAATTGCACCAGTGTCGGTTTCTTGCTTTAAGCCTTTTTCCGCAATAATGTCATCGGCAGATTTACCTTCCGATTCCCACATAAAGCCAAAGACTTGTTTAGCAATTTTACCGCTAATGGTGTTGTCAACAATACGTGCAATCATGCCGCCAAGCTGTTCAGCAGAAACAGGTGAGTCTGTTAACTCTAAGCCCGCTTTGTTTAAAGCACCAGAGAATTCGCCCATTACCCAGTTTGCAGCAATTTTACCTTGCTTCGCACCGCCAGCCGCAGCAACAACATCTTCATAGAAGTCCGCCATTTCGCGTGAGAGCGTAAGTACGTGCGCGTCGTATTCAGTTACGCCAAAGTCTGCAATAAAGCGTGCACGGCGTGCTGCTGGCAACTCAGGCATAGTTGCTTTGATGGCCTCAATTTGCTCATCTGGAATAATTACTGGTAACAAGTCTGGATCAGGGAAGTATCGGTAGTCATTCGCTTCTTCTTTAGAACGCATAGAACGCGTTTCCATTTTGTTTGGATCGAACAAACGAGTTTCTTGATCAATTTCGCCGCCCCATTCCAAAATTTCCATTTGGCGTTCAATTTCAACATTGATCGCTTGCTCAATGAAACGGAATGAGTTGAGGTTTTTAAGCTCACAGCGTGTGCCAAACGGTTGGCCCGGACGGCGTAAAGACACGTTACAGTCCGCACGGAATGAACCTTCAGCCATGTTACCGTCAGAAATACCTAACCAACGTACTAGTGTGTGAATGGCTTTGATGTAGGCAACGGCTTCTTCCACCGAACGCATGTCCGGTTCAGAAACGATTTCAAGCAAAGGTGTACCAGCACGGTTTAAGTCAATGCCAGACATACCTTCAAATTGGTCGTGTACAGATTTACCCGCATCTTCTTCAAGGTGAGCACGAGTTACGCCAATACGTTTAGTCGTACCATCTTCAAGTTGAATGTCGATGTGACCCAAGCCCACAATCGGGTTATCCATTTGGCTAATTTGATAGCCTTTTGGTGAGTCAGGGTAGAAGTAGTTCTTACGTGCAAATACTGAAGCTTGGTCGATGTAAGCATCAATACCTAAACCAAAACGAATTGCAAGATCAACCACTTTTTCATTCAAAACTGGAAGTACACCCGGCATTGCTAAGTCTACCAGGCTCGCTTGTGTATTTGGGTCTTGACCAAATTCAGTTGATGAACCTGAGAAAATTTTAGAATTGGTTGCAAGCTGAGTATGAATCTCAATACCAATAACGACTTCCCAACCGTCAATCAATTTCAACTTTTGAGCTTCAGCCATTATGCATTCTCCTCAGCAATTGCCGCACGTTTGGTGTGCCAGTCAGTGTTTTGTTGGTATTGGTGAACAATCGACAACAATTGTGATTCTGACCAGTAATTACCGATTAACTGTAAACCTACTGGTAAGTTGTCTTTATCAAAACCAACAGGAGCATTAATCGCTGGCAAGCCTGCTAAGTTCACTGCGATGGTATAGATATCGCCTAAGTACATTTCAACAGGGTCTAAAGATGCACCGATTTTGTAGGCAGTTGTTGGTGCAGCAGGTGCTGCAATTACATCTACATTTTCAAAAGCTTTTAAGAAGTCTTGTTGAATTAAACGACGTACTTTTTGTGCTTTTACATAGTAAGCATCGTAATAACCCGCAGAAAGAGCGTATGTACCAATTAAAATACGGCGTTGAACTTCTGGACCGAAACCTTCTGAACGCGAACGTTTGTAAAGATCCATCAAGTCAGCTGGGTTTTCACAGCGGTAACCGTAGCGAACACCGTCATAACGTGACAAGTTAGAAGATGCTTCCGCTGGCGCGATGAGGTAATACGTTGGTACATATGCTTCAGTCATGTTGAGGTCGATTTCAACAAGCGTTGCGCCCATTTCCTCAAGCTTTTTCAAAGACTCTTCAACACGTGCTTTTATGTCAGCATCTAAACCTGCAACGTTAAAGTATTGTTTAGGAATACCAATGCGTAAGCCTTTTACAGATGTGTTATTCAGGTTTGCAACGTAATCATCGACTTCTTTTTTAACCGAAGTTGAGTCTTTAGCATCGTGACCTGCAATTACATTCATTAGGTAAGCACAGTCTTCAGCAGAGCGAGCCATCGGACCTGCCTGATCTAAAGAGGATGCATAAGCAATGATCCCGAAACGAGATACACGACCATAGGTTGGTTTTAAGCCTGTTAAACCACAGAAAGAAGCTGGTTGACGAATTGAGCCACCTGTATCAGTACCTGTAGCGAAAGGCGCTAAATCAGCCGCTACAGCCGCAGCAGAACCACCAGATGAACCGCCAGGAACATGGTCAAGTGCCCAAGGGTTACTCGTGGCACCGACATATGAACTCTCAGAAGTTGAGCCCATCGCAAACTCATCCATGTTCACTTTACCTAAAGTAACCAGACCAGCTGCTTTAGTTTTTTCAACAACGGTTGCATCGTAAGGTGAAATGAAGTTATCGAGCATTTTTGAACCAGCAGTGGTTTTAATACCTTTGGTACAAAAGATGTCTTTATGGGCAAGAGGAATACCCGTTAAAGCAGTTGCATTGCCAGCTTTTAATGCGGCATCGGCAGCATCGGCTTCGCGAAGTGCCTGTTCTGGAGTAACCGTCACATAGCTCTTAACTTGCGGATCGATTTTAGCAATACGTTTTAAATAATGTTCAGTCAATTCGCGAGATGAAAACTTCGCTTGGCTTAGGCCTTCAGCAAGTTCGCGAATTGATAAGCGATGTAAATCAGTCATGAGTAAAATTTCTTTACATTCAAAATAGGGAAGATGGGTTAATTGATTAAAAGTTATTCAATCACGCGAGGAACAAGATACAAACCATCTTGAGTTGCAGGTGCAACTGCTTGGTATTCGTCCCGATGATTGCTTTCAGTTACCATATCAGCACGTAAAGGTTGAGGATTGTCAAAAGGACTCTTTAAAGGTTCTACGCCTTCCGTATCAATGCCTTTTAAGGTTTCCATCATGCCTAAAATTTTATTTAGACTTTGAGCATATTCAGCAGATTGCGTATCATTGAGCGACAATCGAGCAAGATTGGCGATTGCTGAAACTGTTTGTGCATTTAAATCTGCTGAATGCTGTGCATCCGATGTAGACATAACATCACCTAATCAGTATTAAAAATTTTCAAAATATCGTGCGTTATAATAAGCGATTGACTTGTTCAAATCATCACATTTAGTTTAAAGTTGCCACCTTGCATCCACATGAAAGTTTAACTGAGAACGAACCGTGATTCTAAAACGACTAATTGGCTTGTTTTCGCCGGATCTAGCCATTGATTTAGGTACAGCAAATACACTTATTTATGCACCAGGCCGCGGCATTATATTAAATGAACCAACAGTTGTGGCAATTCGTCACAGTGGTTCACAAAAAATTGTTGCTGCTGTAGGTCTAGATGCTAAGCAAATGCTAGGCCGTACACCTGCGAATATTTCTGCAATTCGTCCAATGAAAGACGGTGTAATTGCAGATTTTGAAGTGACTGAAACCATGTTGAATCAGTTTATTGGTAAAGTTCACGAAAAACGTTTGTTCCCACCTGCACCTCGTGTAGTTGTATGTGTACCATGTAAATCAACTTTGGTCGAGCGCCGTGCAATTCGCGAAGCCGTATTTAATGCGGGTGCTCGTGATGTACGCTTAATTGAAGAGCCAATGGCTGCTGCAATTGGTGCTGGCATGCCAGTTGAGCAAGCATGTGGTTCTATGGTTGTGGATGTTGGTGGTGGTACAACTGAAATTGCAATTATTTCATTGCAAGGTTGTGTCTATGCTGATTCTTTACGTATTGGTGGCGATGTATTTGATGAGCAAATTATCAATTATGTTCGTAAAGCTCACGGTTGCGTAATTGGTGAAACCACAGCTGAAATTATTAAAAAAGAAGTTGGTATGGCTGTTTCTGATGGTACGACATTAGAAATTGAAGTACGTGGCCGTAACCTCGCAGAAGGTGTACCTCGTGCAATTACCGTAACTTCTGACGAAATTACTCAAGCAATTTCTGACCCGTTACAAAGTATCGTAAGCGCGGTGAAATCTGCACTTGAACAAACTCCTCCTGAACTTTCTTCTGATATTGCTGAGCGCGGTATTGTATTGACAGGTGGTGGAGCGTTACTTCGTAACCTTGATAAATTATTAGCTCAAGAAACTGGTTTACCAGTTGTTGTTGCTGAAGACCCTCTTACTTGTGTAACCCGTGGTGGTGGTAAAGTATTGGAATTCTTCGACAACCCGAACCATGACATGCTTTTCGTCGGTTAAGTTTAAGGATTAGGCGGTGCAACCGAATATTTTTTCAAGACAGCCGCCATCTTTCCGCTCGTTCATTATTGCGGTCATTACATGCTTGGTGGTGCTGTTCTTTGATTGGCGCATGCCTTATGTAATTCAGCCAGCAAGGGATGTCTTGTACGCTGCATATAATCCGATTTATGCACTTGCAAGTTATCCGGTACTGTCGAGAGAATGGCTGAATCAACAAACTAAATCTGAAACACAACTGCGCCGTGAAAACACTGCAATGCAGGCTGAGCTATTACAGGCTCAGGTCCGCTTGCAGAAGCTGTCTGAATTATCTGCTGAAAATACCCGCTTACGTGGTTTACTCGATACACCATTAATTATTGATGGTCGTATGGAAATTGCGGAAGTGATTGGGACAGATGCCGATCCGCTTCGTCACATTATCATTATCAACCGTGGTGCAATGGATCATCTTAAAGTTGGTCAAACGGTTCTGGATGATAAAGGGATTATGGGGCAAATTATCAATGTATATCCTCATAGTTCACGTGTGATGCTACTTTCTGACAAAGAGCATTCTCTATCTGTTCGTTTAGAGCGTACAGGTATGCGTGCAATTGTCTCGGGTACTGGTGATTTAGGCCGTTTGAAAATGGAATATGTGCCAACGAGTGCAAATATTCAGGTCGGCGATAAAGTATTAAGTTCAGGCTTAGGTGAGCATTTTCCAGCAGGTTATGCCGTGGGTACGGTGGCTAAAATCCGTCGCCATAATTCAGGTGAGTTTGCTGAAATTGATGTTACACCAGCAGCACAATTAGCAACTGGTCATCATGTTGTTGTACTTTTCTCTGACTCATTAGCGAAGGAGCAACCATATGCCGATCGCTAAGTTGAAACGTGAGAAGCGTAAAGATCCATTATGGGGAATTATTCTCTCTATAATCGTGGGGTCTGTCCTCATGATCTATCCACTATCTTACGACATCTCGGGCTGGCGACCATTGTTCATGCTTATGATCATGTTGTTTTGGGTTGTTTGCCAGCCAACATGGTGTGGGGTGTGGTTCGCATTTGGTATGGGGATTTTTACAGATCTATTGCTTGATGCACCTTTAGGATTAAATGCACTGAGTTTTGTTATTGTCACGTTTATTACCCGATTTTTAATACGCGAACGCCGTATTTTGACTTTTGGTAATTTATGGACGATTGCTACATTGGTGATTATTGCTCACTTAGCGTTTATGTGGGTGACTCAAACGATGGGGGGCATTCATTTTTCGATTGCTCGACATTGGCAACCATTGATGACAAGTATCTTAACGTGGCCTATTGTCTATTATTGTTTAGCAAAATGGCGCATTTAGTTTTAGCTTCTAGTTCTCCGCGTCGGAGAGAGTTGTTGCAACAACTGGGCTTAAATTTTGAAATCTATAGCCCTGATATTGATGAATCTGTTCATGAAGGTGAGCTGGTTCACCAATATGTAGAGCGGTTAGCGAGAGAAAAAGCCCAAGCTGTATTAAACATTTTTCCAGATTCAGTGATTATTGCAGCAGATACGAGCCTTGGTCTGGATGGTCAGATTATTGGTAAACCTGACTCAAAGCAGCATGCCTTTGACATCTGGAAACAATTATCTGGTCGTTGGCATGATGTATTTTCCGGAATTTGTATTGCAACACAGCAACAAATCTTAAGTCAGGTGGTGCAGACCCAAGTTGAGTTTGCATCTCTAACTACGCAAGATATGGAAGATTACTGGGCCACAGGAGAACCTGTAGGGAAGGCCGGTGCATATGCAATTCAAGGAATTGCTTCACAATATATTCCCAAAATTCAAGGAAGTTATAGTAATGTGGTAGGGCTTCCTTTGTACGAATTTTCACAGTTATTCAAAAGAGTGAAGACATAAGGGGTTGTTGATAATTCTTGATTGAATTGCATTGTCGATGAACAATGGACAAAGCTACATTAACAGTCCCTCTGACTCTTTAATAAAAATTTTATAATGCTTTGAGTTTATGTATGTCAGAAGAACTACTTATTAATGTCACACCTATGGAGTGTCGGGTGGCATTAATCGAAAATGGAACTGTTAATGAGCTGTATGTTGAACGTACAGTTAAACGTGGACTTGTCGGCAATATCTACAAAGGTAAAGTTGTACGTGTGCTTCCGGGTATGCAAGCGGCCTTTGTTGATATCGGTTTATCCAGAACGGCCTTTTTGCATATTAATGATATGGTTTGGCCACGTTCACAGCCAACTCCAAATGTGTTTGAACTACTTCATCCAGGGCAGATTCTTACCGTTCAGGTGATGAAGGATATGCTCGGTACTAAAGGCGCTCGCCTGAGCACAGATCTTTCAATTCCTTCTCGCTATTTAGTTCTTATGCCATATGGTAACCATATTGGTGTTTCTCAGCGCATTGAGTCTGAAGAAGAGCGTGATCGGCTACGTAATATTATTGAGAGCATTCAGGCGGAGCATAATTTACCCGGTAGCGTAATTGTTCGTACTGCTGCTGAAGGGGTAGATGAAGCCGAAATAGCACAAGATATGTGCTACCTCAGTAAGTTATGGGAATATATTCAGCGTAAGCAAGTTGATGTGGCAGTACCTTCCTTAATTTTTGAAGAACTACCGCTGCCGCAACGAATTATCCGTGATCTGGCAAGTGAAGAAACCGCGAAGATTTATGTCGATTCGAGAGAGATTCATGGAAAACTGCGTGAGTTTGTAGATGAGTTTGTTCCGAATATGCAAAGTCGCCTGATTCATTACCCGGGTGAGCGTCCATTATTTGATCTTTACAACGTTGAAGAAGATATCCAAAAAGCACTGCAAACACGCGTTGCTTTAAAGTCTGGCGGTTATTTAATGATTGACCAGACTGAGGCGATGACCACAATAGATGTCAATACAGGCTCTTATGTTGGTGGCCGTAGCCTTGAAGACACTGTCTTTAAGACCAACATGGAAGCGACTCAGGTGATTGCGCGTCAGCTTAGACTACGAAATCTAGGCGGCATTATCATTATTGATTTTATTGACATGCAAGAAGCGATTCATCGTGAAGAAGTGATGCGTCAATTTGAAAAAATGCTTGAACGTGATCATGCCAAGACCAAAATCACACAGGTTTCTGAACTTGGTCTGGTAGAAATGACACGTAAACGTACACGTGAATCATTAGAACACTTGTTATGTGAATCGTGTCCAACGTGTCAGGGGCGTGGTTTTGTCAAAACTGCAGAGACAGTGTGTTACGAAATATTTCGAGAGATATTACGCTACACCCGTGCATTTGAGTCTACGAGTGGCTTTACTGTCGTTGCTCATCCATCCGTGATTGACCGATTATTAACAGCAGAAGCACCTGCAGTGGCGGATTTAGAGCATTTTATCAACAGAGTTATTAAATTTCAGGTCGAAAATTTATATACGCAAGAGCAATACGATATCATTTTAAGTTAAAGTTGTAACAAGATATCGCTTAATCCTTGTTACAACTGAAATTTTACTTTCATTCATGAATTTTAAATACTACTTACATACAGTAGCCCTAGACGTTCTCCCTATTAAACGTCTTAGCAAACAATAAGAGGTATAACCCATGAATGTAAGTGAAAACTTAATTAGCAACGGTCTTAAACATGTTTTAGAAAGCACGCCAGTCAATAGCTGCTATATGTTGAATGACCAAGGTAAAGAAGTACCAATCACAACTGCAATGATTCGTTCAGTATGTCATCAGTTGCTTAACCAGTGCCGCGCAATTAAAAAATAAGGGGCCATTTTAAAGCCCCTTAATTTTTCCTAACTCGCTGAATGATGTTTCAGCTGTTTCTCTTCAATAATTTCTTCAAACCGTTGAATCTCATCTTCAAGATGCGTTAAAAGGTTTTGCATTTTAGGTAAAGCATTTCGACATGCTGTTAAACCTACTTCAAGCTTATCCAGATAGCTTGTCATTGTAATATTGAGCGCTTGCCCGTCCATGACAATAGAAGCAGGGTAGAGTGCATCTAATTTCGCACCATTCCAATAAAGCGGCTCACGTGGGCCAGGTACATTGGAAATCACTAAATTGAATGCCTGACGCTTAGGAAGCATCCCAGACATAATGTTAAGTCCAGCTGGACCATAAACAACAGCGCTATAGTTTAAAATCTCATTTGCAGTCATGCGGCTAAAGCGTTGCTTTGAATTTTGCATACTACGACGAATGATCTCGAGCCGCTCTAGAGGCTGGTCTTTATGGGTTCCTAAATTTGCCAAAATCATGGTAATACGATTGCTCACGTCAGAGTCATCTGTGCGTAGGGAAGCAGGAACCATGGCAATAAGAGGCTTTTTAGGCAGGCTGTTGTGACTAATCAGATATTCACGTAATGCCCCAGAACACACAGCAAGTACGACGTCATTGATCGTTACACCGAGTGCTTTAGAAATCTTTCTAAGGCGACTTAATTCAAAAGATTGGGCTGCAAATCGACGTGAAGCACTTACACGTTGATTTAAAATTGAAACCGGAGCCTGAAAGGTAGAGACGTAATCAGGATTTTTACCCATTTCTTTAAAAATGGTTTGCGATAATTCCTGCATGACTTTAGGGGTCACCTCAAGTTGTGATTTGATACCACCTAAAATACTTTTGATTTTACTTGTACTTGGTTTTGGTACTTTTAAGCGTTTTGTTCTTTTACTTTCTACACACCAAAGTGGAACCACATGTTTTTCTTGTGGTGTTTTTGACAGAGACTTCTCAATTAAGCGCATGCCTGCAACACCATCAACCATGGCATGATGAATCTTAAAGTACATCGCGAAACGATTGCCTTCGATCCCTTCAATAATGTCACACGTCCAAAGTGGTTTTGCACGATCAATTAAAGAGCTGTGCTGCTGGGAAATATAAACCAGTAATTCACGAATTCGGCCAGGATGAGGCAAGGCAATATGGCGAAAATGGTGGTCGATATCGAACTCTTCATCTTCATCCCAAAATAGACCATTTAAACGGTTATTGAAGGGTGGAACAGGAATATTTTTAGATTGGCGAATTTCTTCTACTAAATCATGAACGAAAGTTTCAGGGGCATTTTCAGGTATTTCAAATAAAAACAATCCGCCAACATGCATCGGTTGTTGTCTTTTTTCTATTGATAGAAAAATAAAATCAATAGGGTGTAATGGACGCATAACTCGTTGTGCCTCATGCTTTTTTCTAAGAAGCCCTTAACTGAGCTCTCATTAGAATTATAGAACCGTAAATTTAGTATATAGCGTTTATTACAGATTAAATATGACTTTGTGTACGAGATATAACTGTAAAAAAAACCACTGATTCATCAGTGGTTTTTTTATACCGAACTATTTTTTCAAGTTACCTGCATGTAAGCCACATTCTTTTTGTGTTGCTTCTTCCCACCACCAACGGCCTTCACGTTCATGTTGATTTGGAAGTACTGGACGTGTACATGGCTCACAACCAATCGAAACAAAACCACGCTCGTGTAGAGGGTTATATGGAATTTCCATCATGCGGATATAACTCCACACATCGGCGCTAGACCAGTTCGCAAGCGGATTATACTTAATAAGTTGCTTACCCGGACCAGAGAAGCCTGCATCAGCTTGTACCACTGGAATTTCAGTACGTGTACCAGGGCTCTGATCTTTACGCTGACCTGTAATCCAGCCATCTAAGGTCGCTAGTTTCTTTCGTAAAGGTTGAACTTTTCGAATGCCACAGCATTCTTGATGTCCATCTTTAAAGAAACTAAATAAGCCTTTTTCATTCACCATGCTTTGCACAGCTTCCGCATCAGGGAAACAAATCTCGATATTAATATTGTAGTGCTTACGAACAGTTTCAATAAATTGATAAGTTTCAGGGTGTAGACGGCCTGTATCAAGACTAAAAACACGGAAAGGTTTACCTAAACGTGAAGCCATATCAATTAAGACTACATCTTCTGCTCCAGAGAACGAAATTGCGATCTCACCTTGTTGGCTTAATGCAAGTTCTAGAATCTCGCGCGGACTTTTAGCTGCATATTCAGCCGCGAGAGCATCAACGATATCAATAGTCGGAATAACGGTCATGGGTGTTCCTGGCAAAAGGCTTGGGCGCATTGAGTTATGAAAAATATTCTAAAGGATAGTGAATAAATTGCTTAGCACTTTAATTTCGATCCTTATGAATAAAATTGATTTGATGAATAACAACGCAAAACTGAAAATCTTAATGGTATGATACAGCAATTTTTAACCAACGTTGGAAGCATTCATGGAAATCGTATGCCTAGATCTTGAGGGAGTTTTAGTTCCTGAAATTTGGATCAATTTCGCAAAAAAAACAGGGATTAAAGAACTAGAAGCAACAACTCGTGATATTCCGGATTATGATGTTTTAATGACTCAGCGTCTGAATATCCTAAAACAACACGGTTTAGGCTTAAAAGACATCCAAGAAGTTATTGCCGAGATGGGGCCACTACCAGGTGCAAAAGAGTTTGTTGAATGGGTGAGCAATCATTTCCAGCTGGTCATTTTGTCGGATACTTTCTATGAGTTTGCTCATCCTTTAATGAAGCAATTAGGCTGGCCAACAATTTTCTGTCATAAATTAGAGACAGATGAAAATGGTATGATTACAGCTTATAAACTTCGCCAACCTGACCAAAAACGTGAGTCGGTTAAAGCACTACATGGTTTGAATTTCCGTGTGATTGCAGCAGGTGATTCATATAATGATACTACGATGCTTGGTGAAGCCGACCATGGTTTCTTGTTTGATGCGCCTGCAAATGTTATTGCGGAGTTTCCGCAGTTTCCTGCAATCAATGGTTATGATGCATTAAAAGAAGCAATCCGTTCTGTTTCACAGCGCAATATTCCTGCTTAAGCAAGAAAAAATAGACAATAAAAAAGGCGCTTATAGCGCCTTTTTTATTTAGATTGGTTTTTGAAACTTAGAATTTATAACCAAGTTTTAAACCGTAAGCGATAGCATTGTTATCAGAGAAGTCTGCAACATATTGATCACTACCTGCTTGCGCACCTGTTTGTGCTTTAGCATCACCCAACCAGAAGTATTTTACACCACCAGCAATGAAAGTTTGAGGAGTAGGGCTATATTGAACACCTAAACCTACGTTCCAGTAACCTTCTGTTGGTCCTAATGTTGTTACAGGATTACCTGCACCAGAGTCCCAACCTACAGAGACATTACCAGCCCATTTATCATTAAGCTTACGGCCTACACCAGCGTTTACAGACCATTGATCATCAGAATATTCAACTAGGTTGAAGCCATTCGGACGCCCAATAAGCCCGCCAACAACTTCTGATACTTTACCAAATTTATATGGACGAATAGAGAAATCTTTCCAGTTCACCCAGCGTACATTGGCGAATGCAACTGTATTTGCCATGATACCTGTTTGGAAATCAAGGTTCACAGATTGAGGGGTAGTAATTGTAGTTTTGCCTTCTAATTGGTTAGCAGCAACTGCTTTACCAATTGTTTGTTGAATTGCCCCAGCTTGTGCTGCACTAAGCTGACCAGAAGCAACTAGATTTTGAATAACACCGCCTAACATCCCAGCATTTGCTGTAATTGAATCTGCAAGCGCAATTGTTTCATCTGCATCAATTTTGTGATCAATTTCTGAGCGGTACGTGATAGATGCTTTTAGCGCAATTTCTGGAATTTGGAAAGCCGCTCCTGCTAACCAACCAGCTGCACCATCTTCAGGAATACTAGCATCATAACCATTGTATAGACTATATGCTGAACCTCTTAAGTGAACATTTCCTTTAATCGTTTGATATACACCACCACCGTAGAAGTTAAAGTTTTCAGTAGGCTGAAAACCAAAAATCATCGAAATATTTTGGCTATCAACTTCAACAGAAGTTCCACCTTGAGTTCCGCCTAAAGCACCTGTTGTAATTTGTAAGCTGCCAAGAATTGGATCTGATGGGCTTGCTACAAAGGCATTATTACCAGAATATTCTGTATCGGCCCCAAATGGTTGATCGTACAGTAAACCAAAAGAAAATTTATCAGTCAGTTGCAATTTTAATGCTGCGCTAGGGAAATAGTAATCATCTCCCATATCGCCAATATTACGACGTGTTGGAGTAGTACCGGCCTCTTTACCAGCTACATCTGGATCTAGAACAGAAATACCTGCTTCAAAGTAATTACCAGGTTGGAAGAACGCAGACATTGACTGTCCAGAGCGATCTAAAGCTGCTGCAAAAACCCCAGTTGCAGGCAGCGTTGCTAAAATCATTGCAGTGCTCAGATGTTTTAATTTCATTTTTAATCTTTCCTTGAACTTCAGACATTTTTTTAAAAGTAACAGAGTTAAACCGTTTAAACTGTGTTGCCTTCAGTGCTTTGAATTACAAGTTTCAAAGCATTGATAACTCCATGTAACAAAAATAGCATAATTACACTAAGAGTAAATCTGTTCTATGAACTGCAGAGTACTCACTTTTTATACAAAAAATGGCAATAATGAATGAAATATGAAGGAATATTTTTGTTGTTTAATTAATTTAAATAATTGATATTTATATTTTTTATCTATTATTAAAGTTACTTGTTTTTATGACATTTTTGTCATAAATCCAAGAAAAATGGTCAAAGATTTTTTTGTAAAAATATGAATTGATTGATTATGAAATGAGTATTAGTCATCATTTTTAATGGATAAGTCCAGTTTCTCTACACATGTATATTATTGATTCGGTTTTATATTGTTATTTGCTGGATAAAAATTGAGAGTATTTTCTTTACTATTTGGTCAAATTTTTTGAGGAATTAATTGCTGGATTTAAGCTTGCTTTATTTAAGGGATAACCGAAATAGAAAAGAATTCGGTTATCGCGCCTTTTAGATTTAAAAAATAGCATTAGAGGGGATATAACTTTTCATCAAATTCTTCAAGTTTAGGAAATTTTAAAGGTTCAAGTTGGTCAAGGTGAGTGAGATACGTGACATAGTCCTCAAGAATAGTTTCACGCGCTTCTTGGCTAATGTAAGGTACATGGTAGGCAATGAATGGGGGAAGAACTTCAAAGCCAGTATAAGCCAAACTACCGCGTTGAATCGGTGATAGATAATGTTCAATTGGTCCGTGAATAGAATTTTCCCCAAACATATGTGTTCTACCACCGAGTGTTAAACAGAGCATTGCTTTTTTACCTGCCATGCCACCATGGTTGTAAAACCGCTTACCCCCATAAAAAAGTCCAGAGACAAATACACGATCAATCCAGCCTTTTAAAATTGCTGGAACAGAAGTCCAATAAAGTGGAAAGTTCAAGATAATTAGATCTGCGCGTTTTACTTTGTCAATTTCTGCTTGAATATCAGTAGCCAAAAGTTGTTGTTTTGTGGCATTTCGCTGTTCTAATGCATAATTAAAATAATCAGGTTGATTGAGTTCTAAAAAATCTTCCTTAGAGGCAACAGGATTAAACTGCATTGCATATAAATCGGAAATTTCTACTTGATGGCCCAATTTTTTAAAGGTTTGCTGTGCTGTAGTTTTTAGGGAGGTTGTAAAAGACAGAGGTTCTGGATGAGCATGAACAATCAGGATATTCATAGTGTCTTTACTCTTAAAGATAAGATTGGTTTTTAGTGGAATGTCGGAGAGTTAAGTCAGTTTGTCTTAAGTGACTATGCCTGAATTTAAAAGTATGGCATAGTTCAAAAACTGACAGTTTTTACCATTTAACGCCACAATTACGCTTTCTAATGGGCCGCTCATGACTCCAGAATTACCCGGAACTTATATTAATTTATTAGCTGACATCGTTAAGCGCAGAGGTATCTCTTGTGAGCAGTTTTTAGAGGGTAGTGGAGTAACGCCGGAACAATTAAAAAAACCGTATTGGTATGTTGAGTTTAATACCTTAAATAACTTACTTGAGCATGCGATTCAACTCACTCATGAGCCAGCATTAGCGGGTTATTTGGCGTTGGAAATGAAAGCTTCTTGTTATGGTTCTGTCGGTATGGCAGCCATGGTATCTGCAAATCTTGGAGAGGCTTTAAAAATACTTGAACAATTTATTGGTTCACGTTGTGATGCCTTTAAACCTGAGTTAATGCAAGAGCAAGACGATGTTTACTGGTCTATTCATCAACCTTTAAAAAGTTTTCAATTAAGTTCAGATGCGACTATTTTTTTGTTGTTAGGTTTTGTTTACATCGCAAAACATCTAACAGGGTTATCTTCTTTAGGTACAGTGCAATTGAATATGCCCGAACCACTAGGTTTTTCAAAAATAAAAGATAAATTAGGCGTAAGTTGTTTATTTGAGCAAAAACATAATATTTGGATTTTTCCAAAAGAATATTTAATGCAGCCTATACTCACGGCTGACCCTATGCTGGCACCTTTGCTGAAAGCCCAGTGTAAAAAAGATATTGATAAATTGAAGTTACGAAGTGGATGGAAAGCAGAAATTAGCCAAGTAATAAAAAAATTATTGATCAATAGTCAGGGGGAAATATTAAAAGTTAAGCAAGTTGCCCAAATGATGAATATGTCAGAACGTAGCCTACAGCGGTATTTGGCAATAGAGAATACAAGTTTCTCAGCATTAGTTGATTTAACTCGAAAGCAATATGCACAAGATCTTTTGCAAAATAGTTCAATGTCAATTGAAGCTGTGGCTTTAAGATTAGGCTATGCCGATACACCCCATTTCACCCGCGCTTTTAAACGCTGGATGGGTGTAACACCGAAGTATTATCAAACTCAATTAAAACTAAAAAATTTAGAGATACGTGAATAATCAAGAAGACCACAAATTTGAAAGTGGTCTTCTAACCCTATTTTAATTCGTTAACTCTTATTTTGATGAAAGTGTATGAATTACTTCAAAATAGCTCGGTGGAGTGGGCACATGCCCACGTTCTTTTAATATTTTATGCATACGCGGTAATTTAAAATATGGAACAGACGCCATTAAATGATGTTCCATATGGTAATTGACGTGAATAGGAGCCACAAAGCTTCTCGCAATCCAACCTGCACGTGTGGTACGAGTGTTAGTTAAAGCAGTATTGCTGGTTTGCATACCTGCATGTTCTGCCATTGAACGAATTCTTAAAAATAATGGAAATGGTGTCAAATAAGCCAAAGGCCATAACCAATAAAAACGTTGTTGACCACATGCTTTTAAAACACCATAAAGTAATAGGTTGGTTGCAATAGCGCCTGTACTGTTTTTTGCAATACTCTTTGCATAGTCAACGAAATTTTTATCACTACGGTCTAACCAGATTTGATCATTGGCTACAGTCCATTTCATGACATCAAGGTCCATCAACACACGGCCTAAGCTAAACTTTAATCCTGTTATACCGGTTAAGTCGCGTAAGAATTTACGAGTAAGAGATTTTTTACTGACAGGAAAGCCTGCAACTAAAGAAAGATCTGGGTCATCCGGTGTAGATGTTTTGGCGTGATGACGAACATGGTGTACACGATATTTTTGTAGGTCGTTCCAGATTGGGCGAGCACATAACCAATCTCCAACGAAATCATTTATTTTCTTATTTTTGAATAAACTTTTATGGGATGCATCGTGCATTAAAATTGCGAGGCATAACTGACGGCCAGCTAAAACAGCTAGAGCAAGCATACATGCTAATAATTTCCCCCAACTCGGTAAGTAATCCCACATCATAATTAAGCTGGCAAATGTTCCTCCAATAACAGCCCATGTGCTAGCAACGGCCCAAGCGCCATATGCATCTGAAGGTTCTGTAAGCTCTTGTATTTCTTCTCTGCTAAATAGATCGGTAACACTCACCTGTGCATTCATTTTTATTCTCCCAAATTAGAGTTTGGTATCCATATTTTATATTACAAATATAGTCATAAAAATTTAAAAAGTGAAATATTTGTTTGTAAAAAAATAAATCAGATGGCTATAAATTTAATTCCTGTTCATATATTTTTTTCCAAAGTTTTTGGCCAATTGCATCTAGTTGCTGTACATCTTGAGCAAATTGATTACGAGCAGATTCATTTACAAATGGCTCTGGTAATAATGGGTCATTCATGAGTAAGGCAATTGTTTCCCTTCCTAAAAGAAGTGCCTTGACTGCTGCATCGTTTAAAGGGGAGTGAGCATAATTTTCAAGCCAGTGCGTAATATCTCGGCTATACATTTCATAATTTTTTTCGAGTTGTTTGGTATCCCATAAAGAAAAAATTTGCTTAAGCGTTGTTGAGTCGACATGCTGAATAATACAAATTTTTGCTTCTTTCTCTAGCCCTGCTAAAACAAGCTCATCACAGGTTTTTTCAAAGCTATAAGCTAAATTGTCTGGGCGGATATAAATACCAGTTTCCAGCTCTTTAAAACCAAATTGACGAAGTGCACGTTCCCGTTTTTTTAGTGCTGTTCGGTCTATACGGCCTAAGGTTCCTGTAAACACGGCGAGATAATGCTGCTGCCATTCTTTAGTTTGTTTAATTCCATTTTTACGATTGAGAATAACTTTCGCCCAATCTTTTGCAGACGGAGAAAGTTGATAGATTCCGCGTTCTACGCTCTGGATCATACCTTCATTTAACAAGCGTGTTGTCGCAACTCGAATACCATTTTCACTTAAGTTAAAAAGTTTAGCTGCAACCAAAATTTGTTTGATACTGAGCTGAGGATAAGCAGAAGAAAGAAAGAGGTCGATAATAAGATGACGTGCGTTAATTTTGGTATTTTTCATTCAGTCTGAATTTTTGATATGAGTTGTATTTAATTGGAATAATAACATGTTTTTTTAAGGACTTTTTAAGATGATTTTCTAAACTCATCTATTGTAAAAGAGGTGGATCAGGAAATTTGAACAACACTTATAAGTGATATTTTGCTCCCCA
>ERZ808232.71-NODE-71-length-37504-cov-21.984032_pt1 | contig 37504 bp, 45 predicted proteins | sample MGYA00521281_ERZ808232 | MGnify/ENA primary metagenome ERZ808232 (study PRJEB31515, sample SAMN02941833) | indoor metagenome | biome: House; feature: Kitchen Counter; material: surface | place: USA: Illinois | collected 2012-02-13 ... | reverse complement strand
CAATACTGGCAATTAGTTCTTAAGATCAAGAACAAGACCAAGCCACGTTAATAGTAGAAATACCCCTCTTTTTTTCGCTTGCGAAACTCGGTTAACTTAATTAAAAGATTTAGTGTTTGACGGGTGCGATACGGGTGCGATATAATTAAAAGTGTACTAAGAAATATCAATATAAACCAACTAAGATGCTCGCCGTTAGGCAGGGCCAAAGTAAGGAAAAAACATTATGTCTATTTCAATCACTACAACTTCTTTCGATTCAAACTACCACAGCTCACAAAAGGCAGGAAGCAACAACACTGACGATTACGTTTTACATAACGTAGACATCTTCAATACGATTGAATTTTGTGGTCATACTTTCCACGCAGTTTATCAGACAGCACAGTCTTACTATCACAATGATTATAGTTCACCTAGCGCTAAGCTAGGGCTTTCAGTAGATGGTGGGTGCGATCAAGTTTTGATAGATATTTGGAATGAGGGTGACTTTGACAATAGTGTAGAAAGTGACGTTGAAGAATTCTTACATAACTTGGAAGAAGAGTATTCACTTGAATTAACGCTTGAAAATTTACGTGATGTTTATACAGCAATTGCAGATAACCAAACCTACGCTAATGCGCACTTAACAGCATTAGAGCTTTCAGATGATCTTGACGACTACATAGAAGATGAAGAAACAAATCTTCTTGAGCTAAAGAAAGCTCCAGCAGAGATAGACGTGTTAGTTGCAGGAGGTTCAGTTGATTATTTACCAAAGCATCTTTGCGTTCGATTTGTAGACGCGATAAAAGCTAGATTATCTCTTGAGTATCCGAAAACCGAGGTGATTGTGAATTTAGATAAGCGCTTATCCGAGGGTCATGTTTATATCGATGGTGATGCAAGTGGTGACGACGCTGAAAATGTTCGTCAAATCATTAGTTTGATTTGGGAGCGAGAAGAATACTAAAAATTATGGCGGCCATTGAGCCGCATTAAAAATGGACACTTGAGACATGCAAAAACGATGCAGCAATATATAAAACACGAACAGAGTGGTCTAAGAAAAATCAATCGGCATATAAGGCTGCCACTTCAAATAAGTGGCTTGAAGAATGCTGTAAACACATGCTAAAAAATAACAGATGGCCGGAGAAATAACATGGCAGCAATAAAGAAAAGTGTTCGTTTAGTCGATGAAACGATTGAAGTATGTAAAGTGCTAACAATCACAGGCGAAGTGAATTGGAGCGGATCGCTCAACGCAATGGCAGAACAGTATGCAATAATGATTAAAGACAATGCGCCATTATTAACTGAAGACGAAAAAAATATCTTTCGTTGTTTATATAACGGCTATATGCCTAGCGACAATCTTAAGCAAGAGATTCGCTTGCTAAGCTGGCACTTAAGCGAAGGCTATCAATATGACGAGCAAGTAAGAGATTTTTTAGGTTCTGATGAAGCCGCGATGAATTTAATCAATAGAGTTAAATCATGGAGTAATTCGCAGTGTTTATCAGTTATTTATACAGCTAGATCTTTTTGGAAGTAAAAGCGATAGAGATAAATAAATTTAACAGAAATTAAAATTTAAGGAATAAGTTCATGAACGAGAACGAGCAATACAAAGCAGCATTAGAACGATTAGTAAAATTATATGAGATGAATACAGGTGCGTCAGAGAGCGCAGCAAAACTAATCTTATCACTATGTAATGAATACTGGTCTTTCAATACACTTGAGCTTATTAGGTTTGATAGAGCCAATTTAAAAGCGGCTTTAACAGCAATAGAAGGCCGAGTTGTAACAATGGAACATCCTTCCAGATTCATACCGACCAAAATAATTGATGAAATGGTCTCTAAGTATATTAATTAGAAAGCAATTAAATTTAAAATAATGCCCCGTTTTTGGGGCGATAACCCTTATGGATGACTTTAAATGAAGCACGAATATAAAATTAAGCTATTAAAAACAATTTCAAAAAAATTAGGTGATGATTGGGCGTTTAATGAACTGCTAAGCTCAAAAGATGGTAATTGTAATCCGGTGTATTTTTTAACTAATAAAAAAGGTTTGTATTTGTCGGTAATGAATGAATACGGTTCAACTATTGAAAAATGGCGCTTATATGTAGATGATCCTACAGGGTACGAAAGAAAGTTTTTAATTTTTAGCATTGGTTGCAGCCTTAAAAAGTGTTTGAAAAATATAGTAAGTGATATTAAAAATAGGCTTCTTGTAAAAGAAAAAGAGGCATACCAAAAGTATCAAGAACTAAAAGAGAAGAAACAAAAAAACACAGATAAAAACAATAATAGAGATTATGTAATTAATGCTATTAGTAAAGTTATACCTATCAGAACATCTAATAATCGAAACGGAAGTGGTTACACTGAAAAAACGTTTTATATTTATGATGGAAATTCAGAGATAGGACGAATACAAGAATTATTTAATAAGGTTGACTTGTTTAAAGTTTCTTTGGAGTCTGTTACTTCGGAGCAACTTATAAAAATTTATTCTATTTTAAAATAGGTTGGTTAATGAATATAAATAATATTTCAATTAACACACTAAAACCATTCAAATCTTGGGAAAGCCCAAGTTTTGAAGAGGTTTCATTTGTTTTTAATGCTGCTGGTATTGAAGGTTCAAACATTGAAAAAATACTTGGCATAAACCAAAGAACATTTAGGCGATGGACTAGCAAAAAACAAATTGATAGAGCTAGTAAATCATCTATTCCTTATGGCGTTTGGTGTTTATTGATTTATCTGATAACTGACAAATCAATATTTCATCAAGAAGAAAATAAAGATGTATCAAAAATACCTAAAAAATATTTTTGTAATTCGAGTGAATATATATCACCACCTAAAGAGATTTTAATAAAATTTGTTGGTGTAAAATCAATAACAGGCTTGCAGCGTAAAGAGTTGGCTACTGTTTTTGGTTGGAACCCTGTTTATTTAGGGCGTACTTTCAACGCTGGATGCGTTAGTTATTTAAACTGGATTTTGTTGTTATTGCTTTGTGGTGTCGATATTAAAAAAATGATTGAAACAAAAGAAATAGATTAATAATAGCCAGCAGAATCTTGACTATTATTAATATATTATTAAGAGTAAAAAACTATAGATTTTCTGAAATTTGATCTATCCATTTTCCACCATCGGTACAGGTTTCTTTATTTGCCGAGCTTTCAACAAGTCTTAAACCAACGTTGTAAGCCTCGCGTGAAACTAAGCTAAGGGAAAATAAAAAATGATAAAGAACGTCATATTTCAGAATCTGATTTTCTGTGGTTGTTTGATGACACAATGAGAGCCTAATGTTTTGAATATCATTAACAACTTTTTCAGATGCAGAAAAAACCGAAGAAGATACAAAAATTAAAACAGAAAAAAATAACGCTTTATACATAAAACCACCTCAAAAAAATAAATATCATCCTTTAATTATGACATCATTAAATTTAAAAAGCTTGCATTATATGGAGAAAAGTGGTAGTTTTGGAAAATAAAGGTAAAAAAAATGCCTACTCGTAAGAGGAGGCATTCTATCCATTTTTAGGGTTAACTGTTTATATTTTAGTTTGGCGACTGAGTTAAACAGTTATAGATTAAATTCTTAATTAAGAGCATTCAATCTAATGTTTCCTACGTTGGTAATGTTAGATTCAATGCTTTGTGGTGTCAATATATATATGAGCATGAAAACAATAAACAAACAAACTAATCACATTTCAAACACATTTTTTGCGAAAAAAAATTCAAATGAGAGTAATTCTTTATTTGACGAATATAACGATGATAGCGTTTTTAACATTGATGGCTATCCGAACACAATTAAATGGGCGGTAGAACGACTTTATAATATATTCTGTGATGACTATTCTCATTATTTCCCATCTATTGATACAGCTAGAAACACTCATAAAAAACAAAGACAAACAAGAACTTACGCAATGTTAAAAGTGCTTTGCGCTATAATAAAAATGACGTCTATTGAGACGCTAAGAATCGGAGATTATAACAAAGCTAATCGATGGTGCGATGCGAGTATTGAAAAAATTTCTAAGCGAGCAAATGTATCATTAAGTAATACAAAAAAAATACTCAACATACTGGTCAAGTCTGGGATAATTAAAACTGATCAAGTTGTAACAAGCCTAGATATTAAGCGTGGTTTTTTTAAAGTCTCAACAAAATCAATATCAAAAGATTTCATTGATGCACTAGGTTTAACGTCTCAAAGACTAAAGGAATCTATTTTTTACAAAAAAGAAAAACAAGAGATTAACAATCTAAATAAAAATCTCCCGCCAGAAAAGAGAAGCACAAACACACCCGCATTGCGTCTACTTTTAGTAGCAGAGGCAATCATATCTAAAGTAAAAAAAACAAATAAGAACAAGATTGAACTAGAGCCAACCTAAGCAATTTAAAAGTAAAGCTTAGTATAACCTCAAACACGCCTCAAACACGCCTCAAACACGCCTCAAACACGCCTCAAACACGCCTCAAATAAATATAAATATAAATACCTTATTTTTTATTCAGTATATCAACTGATATTATGATTAATCCTTTCGCTAAAGATTTTCAATGATTAGGATTTTAGTAGAATATTTATAATTTCAATTAACGGAACTCGTAAAGGGTTTAGTAATAGATCTTTTAACAGGGTTACAAGTAAATCTAACTTCCCCTAACTAAGTCTAACTATCACTAACACACTATTATTTTATATATATGGATAAAAGAACCCCAATTATTATACTAATTCACTTTACACCCTCTTATTATGCGGGTAGAATGTATTTTGTGGTAAGGCGATAAGGCCAAATTAAAAGGAGAAATTATGGATTCTGCAAAAAGCCTAGTTAAATATTTAATGCAAAAGGGGTATGAAATTTCTGTCAGTGATGAAAAGGGAATTATTCAAGATAAAACCATTGTGCATTCTAAAATTTTAGAAGCTATTAATTCTGTTGATGAATGTGTTATATACGCTTATTTATTTGGGGTTGAGAGTGGCTTTGCATTAATCGTTAATGGATTAGATCCCGTTGAAAGAGTCACGGACTATTCTGATAATGAATTGTTTAATCAATGGAATAAATCATTTACCGAAGATTGATAATTTAAGGTATCTTAAAAAAACGGCCAAGGTCGTTTTTTTTTTGCCTAAGTAAAATATAACGCTTTACTCCCTCTATTAATGCGGGTATAATGTATCTTGTGGTAAGGCAATTACGCCCCACATCAATGATCTGAAAAGATCGATTACCAGAGGGTTAAACTGATGAATAATATAATTTCAAAACTCGCAGAGTCTAACGGTCAAAAAGAAATCGATTTTTTCAAAGATACAGACGTTAAATATAACGATGTGATTAACCATCTTTCTAATGAAGATCGAAATACTCAAATAGAAATTTTAGATTCAATTTCTAATTACCTATCTAGTAGTTTGGAATCAGCGAATAATTTCTTTTTTATTTTGGCTTCAGGTGTAAAAAGCCTAAAAGGTGGTGAATTATGAGTTATGAAATAATATCCCTGCTCGCTGATAAAATCAAAAGCGGTAAAAGCGTTAGATTCCCACCGTTAAAAAAATATGAACTCTCATTGCTTTTGTCATTAATCTAACTTCTTAGGTGAGGCGGTAGTGATACCGCCATTTTAAATATGAATAACATTATAAATGTATTTTTAAATAATGGCCTATCAATGTTAGATTTGTCTAATTTAACAGGGGTAAGGTCATTAAGATTTTTACGCCAAGTAAAAGAGAATAAAGAATTAATCCCATACTCATTGAATTTTTTGCTTATAATAGAACTTAAATTTCAAGAGACTAAAGAAACTGTGGAAGTAGATAAAGAAAAAGCTCGCGAGCTAGGGCTAAGCTATTTGTCATTAACAAAATTTAGTAATTGGGAACACCCAACACCACTAGAAATAAAATCCGTTTGTAATTCAATTGGTGGGGGGAGTTCTTCAATAGGTGCGCTTGTGGGCGTCACAGGTAGCAATGTAAGAAAGTTTATTGGCGGCCATAAAAAAATACCTTACAGCGTATGGGCGCTGATGTGTTACGAGGCAAATATTGGCGCTATATGGAGATAAAACCATTTTAAAACCATTTTAAAACCATAAAAAACCATTTTAAAACCATTTTAAAACCATAAAAAACCACTTTAAAACTATAAAAGTCAAACTATGAGGCCGTAAAATGTTACAAAAAAACACCGATCTATTAGCGTTAAAAAAATTGTTGGGAGACTCTGTTATGCCGATTTCTAGCGGTTTCCATAAAGAACCAACAGCAAAAGAAGTTCGCGCTGTCATTGATTACTTGAAGCTACCAATTAAAGAGATTTGCAATATAACAGGCGCGAGCTATAGAGAAGATAAGTCAGATAGTGGAACCGTAAGAGCGTGGAAAAATGGAACATCAAAAATTCCATATTCAACATGGGTTATCTTACTTCTTAAATTAGATGTAATTTGTATAGAGGATTTTATAAAAACTACACTAACAATAGATTAAAACGATTTTATTAATAATTTAAAACAATTCGGCTTAGGCCGTTTTTTTTTACCCAGAATATATATAATACTTTACACCCTCTATTAATGCGGGTAGAATATATATTGTGGTAAGGCAATCAAGAGATTTTCAATGACTATAAAAATCAAAGATTTTAAAACGAATATTGAATGCAGTACGAAAGTAGAGGCTAGAAATATTCTTTCAAATGATTTCAGAGGAAAAGATGTATCAATACTTATTAAGCGCGATAGCGGTTGTGACAAGCTTGTTTTTATCACGGTTAATTTGAATGGTGAAATATACGAAACATACACAGGAAATATAATAAATATTTTTAGTATATAAGGCGAATTATAATGAATAAATCAATAAATAATAGTGTTAATGTTGTAAAAAAAGGTGAGTGGAATAAAGTTTTAAAACAAGAAAATATAAAAAACGTATCATTTATTGGTGGTAAGAATGATGCTGACTATAAAATACTTTTCCATGATTACACAGAAAAATATTATAAATTCTAGGACTAGTTAAAATAAAAAAACGGCTTAGGTCGTTTTTTTTTGTTTAAATTAAATTATAACACTTCACACCCTCTATTAATGCGGGTATAATGTATCTTGTGGTAAGGAAATTACGCCCCACATCAATGATCTGAAAAGGTCGATTACCAAAGGGTTAAACTGATGATGAATTCAAAAGTAGAAAGTGCTGATCTTTTTGATGATATATACGCTTTACCTGTTGATGTTAGAGATGTGGTTTTGATGCACTCTAATGATACTGGTGTTAGTGCATGTATTGCCCTTGAAGCGGCCATTAGGTTACACGTTTGATTGGGGGTTGTCTGGGGAGCCTGAAAACCTTAGAAAAGTAATAGACAATGAGATTTCATCTAAATCAGAGCTTTTCGATTCTTTATTTAAAACCAATGGGAAAATTTTAATTTCAGAGTCTTTGTATCTTGAGTTTTTAAATATGAAGTTACCAGTAAAATACACTGAATCATCTTTTTTTTTCCGAGAGGGTGAGCAATCGGAAGAGATCGAATTCAATAAAGAAGGTGATTACCATTATTGTATTTTAAATGAAAAATTCTTTTTTATTTCTGGCCTTATCGTTCACATAAGGAGAATGAAAAACCAAAAACATAAACATAAGCCGTTTGTTATTTTAAATATTCAAAACCTAACTAATGTTAAAAAAGATTTTGATCAAATGATTGGGAATTCTTACGAAACAGTAAATAAGGCAATTTATTTACTGTAATTGTATCGTACAATACAAATAATGTTTACACCCTATATTTATGCAGGTGTGATTTATCTTGTAGTTTTGTTTGATTTTTAAGGTATAAAAAATGGCTTATATGAAAAAAGATTTAAAAAATAAACTTGCTCCTGAAATAAAAAAAACTTTAAAAAAATATAACATGAAAGGCACATTATCAATAAGAAATAACACAACCTTAGTGCTGAAAATCAAAAGCGGAGAGATTGATTTTAATCTAGGAGATAGAAAAACTTTAAGCTTTACGCATGGTACAAATTGTTCTGGTTTAGCAAAAAAATTCATTGATGAAATTATTTATAATATGAATAATTGTTCTGAAGTAAGTAATTTTGACGAATCAGATTCTATGACAGATTATTTTAATGTAGGATGGTATTCAATTATAGAAATAGGTGAATTTGATAAGCCTTATATTTTGACCGATAAAATATAATTTATTTATGTTAATTGTATTTCAAAGTGCTGGCGCTACGCTTTGACCCCTGCCCATTGAAGATTTAAACGCGAACAAGTTCGCTATCTTCAATGCTCGCGGTCTTTTAAAATGCACCTGTTTTTTATTTTTCCGTGTTTTAATTTATTTCTCAATTTAAAAGAGATAGTTAAAAGTAAAACAATTTCTCTTATTTAATCTATCAATAAAAATATGATTAGCGTATTAAATATCGGCTTTAGCCGTTTTTTTTTGCCTAAAATAAATATAATACTTTACACCCTCTATTTATACGGGTAGAATGTATCTTGTGGTAAGGCAATTACGCCCCACATCAATGATCTGAAAAGGTCGATTACCAGAGGGTTAACCTGATGATGAATTCAAAAATAGAAAGTGCCTTGAGACTGTTAGGATTGCATGGTTTAGATGTTAATGAAGCGTCTATAAAACTTGCATATAGAAAAGCATGCTCTAAGTTCCACCCAGACAAAGGTGGAAGCAACGAAATGATGAAAGCCGTAAATGATGCCTATGAAACACTTAAAGGCTATGAATCAAGCCTAGAAGGTGAATCTGTTGATTTTTCAGAAGGTGATACATACCCTGATGAACTTAATGAAGCTTTAAATGTTGCGTTGTCTTTATCTGGTTTAATAGTTGAAGTTTGCGGCATTTGGATATGGGTTACAGGGGATACAAAAGAGCATAAAGAAGCCTTAAAAGAAGCTGGTTTTAAATGGGCGAAAAAAAAGGTCGCTTGGCATTTTAGGCCGATGGATTATAAAAGTAAAGGTCGCGGAAATTGGGATTTAGAAAAAATTAGAGAAAACCACGGCTCTAAACAGTTCAAGCAAAAAACACAAAGAAAACTAAAGGTGGCATAGACAAAAATAAAAATAGACGGTTGATTTTATTATCAACCGTTTTTTTTTGCCTAAAATAAATATAATACTTTACACCCTCTATTTATGCGGGTAGAATGTATCTTGTGGTAAGGCAATTACGCCCCACATCAATGATCTGAAAAGGTCGATTACCAAAGGATTATCCTATGATGAAAGTCGCGGAATACAGATGTGAGATTGATGCAGCATTTAGAATTGCCCATGTACATTATCAATCCTGTGTTAATGTAAAAGAACTAAAAAACTGGTTAGATGTTGCAGAAATAAAACTTTTTAATCTTTCTTCAATTTCATGTAAAAGAGCAAAGCCAGATGATATATATCAATACCAAAATGCAATAGATTCTTTAATCAAATATATTGATATTGCTAAAAATAAAATAGACTCCGAGGAGTTAGAAAATAGAAACTTAGGAAAACCAAGAGATAATATTATTTATTTATTTAATTAATAAAAAAGGCGCTTTAAGCGCCTTTTTTTAATACGGTTATAATTTTAATTTTATCATCCTTTGAAAGATTATTAAATCTTTCTATAAAAATGGATGATTTTTTATTGTCTTCTGAATAGCCTTTTAAAGTATCAAAATAATACACAACAACGAAAGAACCAATTAAATTTAGAAAAAATGAAAGTAAAATAGCAGAAAATAAATATCTTCTGCTTTTAACTTTTTCAATTTTACTGGTTATTTCTTCAAGAGCTATTACAAGATCAATATATTCTATGTCCTTATGATTTGTAATAGGTTTTTTCATAATCTCTTACAGATAGCCTCGTAAACTGTATCGAATGATTCAATTAATGTTCGCGCCATCGCTTGCTGTTTCATTAATTGAACTTCTGATAAAGATTCAGATTTGTATTTTTTAGCATTAACAAAATCTCCTGATTCTTCCAGTTCATTTGCTTTAATTTTTAAGGATTTAGCTTTTATTTTATGGTCTTCTTTATCGTTGATTGCATCTAATATAGTTCGATTGCTTTTTTCTAGCAGTCTGAAAAGGTCATTTTCACGTATAACGTATTCATCATTCAAATGGATTTTTAGCTTTTTGGCTGCATTGAATATTTCTTTAAAATCATCTTCATAATCAACACCCGCTCGATTTAAAATAAATCTAATATTTTTAGGAGATATGCCAATGTCAATTAATGTAATTGCAGTTTGAATGCTTTCTTTTTTTTCTTTTTCACCGGAAACAACGGGGATAATATAAAGATCGATAAGGTCAAAACCACCATCATAGGTAATCATTTGATTTAGAAAAGACTCTACATTTGACGCGCCAATATCAACAACAGCATCATCTTCTAATACGATTTCATCGTAAAATTTACTGAATTTGTCACCTCGTAGTTTATTAGACTTTACACCGTTTGTACTCATATCACCATTGATCGATTCAATAGAAAATACGGTATCACCTTTTAATCTAGGAATTAATAGATTAGCGGCAATTGTTGTTTTTCCTACAGTTCCGCAATAATTTACAGTTGCTATTTTCATTTTTTAATCCTCGTTATCAAAATCATTTAGGTCTATTTCTTTTTTCTCTACAAATTTCGCTCTTTTTACAGTTGGTTTTTTTCCAACTTCTGAAGCATCACTAATTTGTTTTTTTGGTGTTTCTTTGTTTGTCGCCACGATTTTTATAGTTTCTTTTTTGCTTTTTTCACCCCCTTTCACTCTTCTTAAAGCATTACCAAATACATTATAACTACAATCAATTTCGTTTTCTGAAATGAAAAAATCATATATTTGCTTAATAGTATGGCCTTGATCTAAAGCACTATCTATTTCTTGCAATCGGCTCTTTATCAAGGCGCTAGCAGTTAGTTTTTTTAATTCTAATGGTTTCATAAGTAGCCCCACTTAAAGAAAACCCAGTGTAGCACGTAAAAACAAAAAACATAGTGTTTTTTGATGTTTTTTGATGTTTTTTGATGTCTTATAGTGTTTTTTGATGTGTTTTTTGATGTCTTATAGTGTTTTTTGATGTTTTTTTTGATGTTTTTTGATGTTTTTTGATGTTTTTTTGTGGTTTGATAGGTTTTTAAGATTGCATTTTTTTATATTTGTTTTGCTTTTTACAATATACATACTTAATCCCCATATTTTTCATATACTTAGGTCGATGAAATCTCCCATGATTTTGTCACACCCGACGCATCCACGGATGCAAAGACCCAAAGCCACACTTTTAAAGGGATACAGCCGCCTCACCCTATACATTTTTTTATATATATTAGGACGATCAAAAAGACTATAATAGCCAACAGGCAAGGCACATAAGCGCCTCGCTAAATACAAAATATAAAACAAGGGTTAGATATGAGCAAAGATGTACGCACAAGGCTTTCAGGGGTCTTAGAAGAAGAGTTTTTGAAGTTCAGAGACTCACGTAAGTTAAGTAATAGTGAGGCTCTACAGGCTCTTATATCAAGAGGTCTTGAGGGTGTTATTTTAGGTGAAGTATTGCCAACAGTAACTAATAATTTTTCTGTATCTGTTCAGACTTTGATGATAGTCCAAAGATTGTTAGTTTCTATAGATCAAGAAGAATTGAAACTGGCAAAAGAAGATGCAGTTAAATATTTTAAAAAAGAAGGAGCTAAATAATGTCATCAAAAGGTTCTGTTTTATCGATTATTCGTGGTGGTCAAATAACTATCCACTATATAAGAATGGCGAAACAAGTTGTATCGCTTTACATTAAGTTATCATTATTAATGTTTCTTGTAGTCTTTAGTTTATTTTTCTTCTCAAAAACAACGCTTCATGATAGAGGCTATGCTTTCGATTACTTTTTTTCATATAGTACTTTTTTTATTGGTGGGTATGAAATTTCAATTCCTATTTATTCAAAAGGTTCATATATAAAAATGAAAAATATTAATGTATTGAGAAATAAATATATTAAAAATAAATACGAAGATGTAAAAGTTGTTTTTATAAGGTCTTCATTTTATGGCTCTTTCTCGCTGCTTATTACTGCATTTATGGTTTTTTACTACATAAGGGGCAGGGGGAATAAGCAAATGGAAAAGGAGCTGCTTAGAGGAGCAGAAATTGTAGATAAAAAAGTATTAATCCGTCTAATTAAAACATTCATTAAAAAAAGCCCTGATAAGAATTTGAAAGAAGGTCTAGTAAGTGTTGGAGGTGTGAATATACCTAATACTTTTGAAGTAACTAATTTTCTTGTTATTGGCGACCAAGGTGTAAAGAAATCACAATTAATTTTTGAGAATATAAAGAGATTTAGAGACGGAAATAAAAAAGCAATAATCTACGATCCTTCAGGTGATTCTATCAGGAAATTCTATAACCCTGAAAAGGATATAATAATAAACCCTCTAGATACAAGATCATGCTCATGGAATATTTGGACAGAATGTAAAAAGGAATATCAGCTTTATTCAATTGCTGAAGCTTTAATTGAAGGAGATAGTAGAAGCAAAACAGATTTTTTTACAATAGCTGCACGAATAGTTTTCATATCACTTGTTAAGAAAACAAATAACATATCGGATTTGATGAATGCTATAAAAACACTTTCACTTGATGATTTGGTTATTTTTCTAAAAGGTTCTGATGCTGCAATAATAATAGATGAGAACGGCATGAGAGCGGCACAGTCTGTTAGGGCTGTTTTACTATCTAATGTAGGATCATTAGCCTATACGGAATATATGCGCGGTGAATCTTTTTCAATAAGAGAATGGATTTGTGAAAATGAAGAAGATGGATTTTTATTTATAACTTGCCCACCTAATCAATTAAGAATGTTAAAACCATTAATATCAATTTGGATTGATATAGTTTTATTTTCAATACTTTCATTAGAGCCAAGCAGACAAAGAATTATAGGAACATTTATTGATGAGTTTGTTTCTTTAAATAAACTTGAATCATTTTCTGGTTTTTTAGCTCAAGCCAGAAAATACGGGAATTGTTCTTTTGTAGGAATACAAAATATTTCACAGTTAATATCAGTATATGGGCAACATGGTGCGAAAGAAATAACAGGACTTTGTGGTAATTGGGTTGTATTTAGATCAAGCGAGGAGTCAAACGCTGAATGGATAAGTAAAAACTTATATTCACAAGATGTTGTAGAAAAAAATGAAAGCACTTCATTTGGCTCTAACTCAGTAAGAGACGGTGTGAACATCAATGAAACTAGACAAACTAGAACACTAGTAACCCCAACAGAAATTCAATCATTACCAGATGGACATGCTTATTTAAGAATTGGCCGAGGATTTCCAATTTCTAAAATAGAACAAGATTATTTAAACATTGATAATATCAATATAGGTTTTAGCCCTATAGATGATGATGATTTGGTAACAAGCTTTACATTTGGTGATACTGAAGAGGAAAAACCTGTTTTTGAAGAGGTTGATAATAAAGAAAAGAAAAATAATTCAAATCAAAAAATTAACTTTACAGACATTGATATTGATATTTAAAAAGAGGTAATAATCATGTTAAGTGTTAGAAAACTAGATAACTCAAAACAAGCGGGTCATTATTTTAGTGCAGCAGATTATTATGTTAAAGGTGAGGTGAATGAAGCTATTAAAAATGAATGGCTTCTTAAATTTCATGAAAATTTAGGATTAAAAACAAATGAAGAAAAAGAAAAATTTTCATCTTTACTTGATAAATATATCGAAGAGCATTCTAAGAAGGAATTCAACGGATTAACTGAGGAGGAACACAGGGATAAATTTATTGAATCTTTAGATTTACCAGATGATTTTAATAAAGATTCTTTTTTAGAGTCATTAACTGGGTATGAGGACGATCATAGTTTAGGAAGGCTAGACAAAGAAAATGAATCAATTAGGTCAGAATGGAACGGTAAACTCGCTGAAAAAATAGGACTTAAAGGCGATGTGGATATAAAAAAATTCGTATCACTTTTAGATGGTCACATTGAAGATCAAGTACTTGGTCGAATTGGTAAGGGCGGTGAGATAGAGCACAAATCTGGTTGGGATTTTACTTTTTCAGCACCTAAAAGCGTTTCTATATTGGCTATATTGGGTGGTGATAAAGATCTTTTAGCAGCGCATCATGAGGCGGTTAAATATTCATTAGGTGTATTAGAGGATAAAGTAATTACTAGAAAATCAACTAATGGAATTTTAGCCGAACACAATACAAAAAATGCATTGTTTGCGTCATTTACACATACAACCAGCCGATCGTTAGACCCGCAATTACATACTCATAATGTGTTAATTAATGCGACAGAGGTTGAAGGTAGGTATGCAAGTATAGAATCAAGTCCATTATATGATGCAAAAATGAGTACAGGGCTGGCATATAGGGTAAAACTAGCGGAGTTAGCTAGAGAGCTAGGCCATTCTATTAACTTTGATCATAAAACGGGTTTTTTTGAAATAAATTCAGTTAGTAATGAGTTGCTACACTTTTTTTCAAAGAGAAGTATAGCAATTAGAGAGAAGGCCGCTGAAATGGGCGTTACTGACTCTAAATCATTAGAAACTATCGCAGTTAATGGAAGAAGTTCTAAACAATCATCTAATGTAAAAGATCGTTTTTCAGATTGGGAAAAACAGCTAAAAGATAATAATTTAGAAAAAGACTTACATATAGCTATAAACGCTAAAAATAATAATTTAGAAAAAGGTTTGAATTTATCCAAAAATGAAAAAAATAATAATTTAGAAAAAGGTTTGAATTTATCCAAAAATGAAAAAAATAATAATTTAGAAAAAGATTTGAATTTATCCAAAAATGAAAAAAATAATAATTTAGAAATATCAAATATTGATTATGAAGAAATATTAAAGTTATCTTTTGAAATATTAAGTGAAAGAGAATGTTCTATTGATAAGCAAGATGTTATCAGTAAATCTATAATGACAGCGGGTATACAAGAAAAAATAGGATTTGATGTAATACAAGCAGAAAAGGCATTTAATAGATTAGTTTCAAACAAAGTGTTTACACAGTCTCTTTATGGTCAAAATATGTACACGACCCCTGCAATGCTTAAACAAGAACAGTATATTGTTAAGTTAATGGAGTCAGGAAAGGGGGCAAGTAAGGCAGCAGCTTCTATTCAAGATAGTATTGAATATCTAAACAAGCATCATTCATTTTTAAATGAATCACAGTTAAAAGCCGCTTCTTATGTAACTTCTTCAAAAGATCAATTTATTGCAGTCCAAGGTAGTGCGGGGGTTGGTAAAACAACAATGACTAAAGGGATTAAAGACCTTTATCAAGTAGCGGGATTTACTGTAAAAGCATTTGCACCGACAAATGGAGCAGCTAATGTTTTAGGTTCAGAAATTGGTGTTGATGCTAACACTTTGGCTTCTCATTTATTTTCTCATTCATCGATGAATGGTAAATTACCAAGTTATTCTAAAGACGTTTGGTTAGTGGATGAGGCAAGTTTGATAAATAATGAAGCCGCAGCGGATTTAATGACATTAGCTCGAAGGACAGGTGCAAAAGTTGTATTAATGGGTGATAAAGGGCAGTTAGCTGGTGTTGAAGCGGGTAAGCCTTTTGAGTTACTTCAATCTAACGGTATCGCAAAAATAAACATGGACGTAATACTAAGACAAAAGGGTAATCAGACGTTATTAGAAGGTGTTCAGTACGCAAGAGATATGTTGCCATCCAAAGCGCTGGATAGAGTAAGGGAAAGTGTAAGGGTGGGCAGTAGCAAAGATGTTGTAACAGAATATTTAAACGATGTTGATAACAAGATAAAGCCGTTACTAATGATTCCAGACAATATAACAAGAATAGAGACGATGAAAAAAATTCGTGATGGACTTATTGAGCGTGGATATATTGATAAAGAAAAAGAGATAAAGACGACAATTTTAGAAAGTAGACAATTAACAAGGCCAGAAAAATCACACTCAGCATTTTACCAAGTTGGTGATGTTGTAGAATTTGGAAATAGCTTCAAAAAAATTAATGTTGTAGCGGGAGAGAGATACCAAGTAATAAAGAGCAATACAAATGGTGAACTTGAAATTTCAAAAATAGTAAACGGAAAGGTAAATGATAAATCTATAAAAAAATGGAATCCAAATTTAGTCGCTGGGAAAAGTAAATACGGTGTAGAGGTTTATAAGCCTCAAGAAAGAAGTATTTCAAAAGGTGACGAGCTTGTTATAAAAAAAACGGTTAAGTCTCTTGATCTTAAAAACGGTATGAGAGGAAATGTAATTTCAGTTGACGAAAAGAACGGCACTATTAAAATGGATTTTGGTAACAAGGATATTAGAGATATAAATTTGAAAGAATTTAAGAACATTGATTACGCTTATGCCGTTACTATGCAGACAGCCCAAGGTATGACGCACGACAAAGCAATATTTCTACTTGAGTCGTGGCGTAGAAACTTAGTAAATAGCAAGAGTTTTTATGTCGCGCTGTCACGCGCAAAATTTGAAGTTTCAATTCACACCGATAATAAAGAAATATTAGCTAAAGAGCTTGAGTCTAGGAAGGCAGACAAAACTGCTTCCCATAGTATGAATGTCAAAGTTGATACTTCAGCTATAAAAAGTAAAAACAATAAACCTAAAAACGTTAGTAAAAGCTTTAAGGAGAAAGCATTAAATGCATTTAAAAAAGCTAAACTATCATTAGCAACAGGAAAAGAAACTGTCAAACAGCGTGATAAAATAAAAGAGACTGCTCACGAACAGGCCAAAGATCACACCATACATCATTAACTAACAATTTTTTAACATAAGGAGATTTTTAAAAATGATTAATAATTACCTTAAACTATTTGTTTTTATTTTCTGCGCATTTAGCACAGCGAACTCATTTTCTGAAAACAGAAATAGCATTACTATTAGCCCAGAAAATCGATGCTCTGAATACAACAAAAAAAAGCAATATCCTTACTCGCAAAGTGTAGAAGATAAAATTGTACATTCTATGAACGGTCTAGTTTATTCTCCGTACACAGGACGGTATTTTGATACTGATACTGAAACTGACATTGAACATATAGTATCGACCTCAGAAGGTCACGATAGTGGTCTGTGCGCTGCATCAGAAGAAACAAGAAAATCGTTTGCGTCCGACCCTTTAAATTTAACATTAGCTTCACCAAAAATTAATCGATGTGGCAAGGGTGGAAAGTGTGGTTTTGATGCTGGTGAGTGGATGCCAGAAAAGAATAGATGTTGGTTTGCTAGTCGTGTTGTTAAAGTAAAAATGAAATACAGTCTTAGCATGGATCAAAGAGAGGCTAAATCTCTATATTCCGTATTGTCAAAATGTAAGAGCAATGAAATGATCTATTTTCCTAATAAAGAGTTGAACTAATTATGTCAGCTGATTTTAACAATCAAGATTTCCCTTTATTAAGAGCTAGAATAATTAATATTCAAGAAAAAGGGGTTGATATTGATGGTATGGGAACCATTGACAGCAACCCTACAAGAATGGTGTACACCATATACCCTATTAACTGTAATGTTTCTTATTTTATAGACTGCTTTATTGAAACCGAAGATGGAAAAGGATTTTTTACTGATGGTAATTTTCTTATAAGTTTGGATTCGTCTAAATTAAATATTAATTCAAAATTCTTATTATTTGTTAGTTTTCATGACTGGTTAGACATTAGAGTTAAAAAAATAAAACATGAAATTTTAGAAATGGCAGAATTCGCATTTGAAAGGCTGGAGTAGCCAATATATTCTCTGAAGAGAGGTCGTGAAATATGACGATTTAATTTAAAAATAGCTATATTTCACGCATCTTTAACTGTGAATTACTACAGGTTTTATCAGCCCTTTTAGAATTATTAATTTTTTCGTTAGCTTCTTTTAGTTCTAGCTCTGCATATCTTAATCTAACTTTTAAATTGTTGATTTCATCGTTCTGACAAAGAAATTCTTCACAAGCCTTTACAAGTGATTTTGAAGTCACTGTGTTACCTAGTCTCGCTTTCACCTTATCAATAAGTGCGATTTGATCGGGTGTAAGTCTTAATGTAATGCTTTTTCTGTCATCCGTTTTCATCTTCATGGCCTATTAGTTGTTGTGTGGGCTATCTGTACTGAAGCTTACCACTTGCATTGCCCATCTATGGAATACCTTTATGATAGTCGAGAGAGCTTGTGTAGCGCAATAAATCCGATCAACTATAGAAAAATTTATCATATCCACTAAAATTATTAGTTAATTTCAAGATTTTTAAAAAAATCCATAGCGAGGCTAACATTTTGACATTGTCTTTTTATTTCATTATTAATCTGTAAAACAGATTCAAGCTCTTTCTCAAGCTTTGCATTTTTTTCTTTAAGGTCTTTGTTTTCAGAACAAGCCAGCATAATTGCTTTAGAAGAAACTTTAATTCCTAAATCTTTTTTAAGATTCTCAATCATTTTTTCTTCTTCATTTGTAAGTCTTAATGTTAAGACTTGTTTGCTTTTTAGCATTTCCATTTTTCCTGTATTTTTTCATTATGCAGTCATTATAATAAAAAAATAAAGTAAGTACATAAAAATGATATCAATATGTTATGAAAAGTCCTTTTTTAAAGGTTTAATGATATCATTAAAGGTCTGTTCATATTGGTTTCAAAGGTTTAATACCAAGAGTGCGGAAAAAATTTGATAGCAAAAAAGGAAAGCCGGTCAGGTTCCAGGGACTTAATTTGATATCATAAAAAAGGCGGCCAAGGCCGCCTTTTCATAAAAATGCTAAATTATTTTATTAATAGCTCTTCTTTTTCAATACCATTTCTTTCCATGTAGTCTTTTAAGATAGTGGGTATACGACCGCGCCCTGTCCATTCTACATTTTCACCGTCAATTTCGGCTCGGTACTTGGGTGGTACAATACTTTTTGGTTTTTTAGGCTTTGTAGAGTTGAGATTAATAAGATCATCTATAGTTACCCCAGAGTCAGAAATTAAAGCTAATAGTTCTTTGGCTTTTTGGGACTTTTCAACTCTAGCCATCTCTAATTCTTTTTGTTCTAACTCTTTTTCTTCAAGTGCCTCAGTAAAAGCTAAGACAACTCTACTTAACTCAGCAGTCTCTAGTTTTTTTGCCTTTGCCTTTGCCTTTGCCTTATTTTGTGACAAAGCTAAAAGATTTACCATGTTGTTACTCAATTTTATTCTCCCTAGTATTTATTAAATCTACCCGCCCGTGTTCCTGCTTTACCAATGGTTACTGGTGAAAGTGCATTTAATCTTCTTCTAGTAATTGAATTTCTTTTTATTTGCCTAGAAACAACATTATATTTTATTGGCTTTTCATTAACACTATTTTCTTTTTCTTTTGTGTTGACTCGTTTAATTTCCGACATCACATAAGAAAAAATATTTTTAATATAATTAATCATTTTAATTATCCCTACCTTCTCTTACTTTATTTATAAAACGTTCACTATTAGGTGTTGAAAAATCATTGTCATTAAAATAATTGCTTACTATAGACTCTACTCTTTCTTCTTGTGCATATATACCATTTCTTTCATCTAATTCTTCAACTAAAAGAGCATTCATATCAGCATATTTATCTGCCACCCATCCATTTTTAGCATCTCCAGAAAGCCCCCTAGACTCAGCTTCAATGTCTAAATCTTTATATGCAGTTTCTAAACTGTTATATAAACTATTAGATGCGTATACGTCTGAATCAGATCGAGATGATACTCCATCACCCACAACACTACTACCTAGTACGTTAACCCCAACACTTGCAGAAAAACTATCTGTATTATTTTTATCAATTTGATTATGTGATTGATACTTATTAGTTAAAGCTTCAGCGGTGCTCGTTGCTGCTATATTAGCTTTCTCAGATGTAGTTTCTCCACCTTCGAGAAGTTTACCTAATTTTTCACCGTTAGTAACAACAGACATACTAGAAGTCATGCCGCCCGAATCTGCACCGGAAGTAACAGAAACACTATCGTCATAAGTTTTACTCGTATTTTCTGTATAGCTGGAATCTTTAACAACACTATGATCCTCTTTATTACTCCAATCTACAGTTTTACTCATATCAATCGTATTACTACTGTCTTGATTGTAACTATTATCGTAAGACTCACTAGAATCAATGCTTGTACTATTATCAGTTGAAGCGGATGCACCGCCAGAAGCTGTGCTATCTGTTATTCTAAATCTACCGGATTCGTTAACCTCTACATTACCTGTTAACGTTCCACCATTTTGTAAAGTGGATTTTTGATCTTCAGATAGAGCATTAGGATTAGATTTAACTATCTCATGTAGCATTTCATCTGAAACAGCCATTTGATTGTTCTGTACTTTATCTCTCGACTCTGCAATTTTTTGACTGCTCATACCTAAAGAGTTGCTTGTATCAATTAAGTTACCTGCGTGAGCTGCTTCTTCTGAATGTTTCACATCTGAAATATCGGCTGTATATTGCTCAATACCGCCATTCTTATCGGCTGTATTTGCACCTGCTATATTATCTGAATACTCGGAATTAACTTTGTACTCAGAAGCAGATTTATTTTCACCGTATGATTTATCTGAAAGCATATTAGCTTTAGAAACATTTTCTTGAGCGTTTAGCTGTGCCGTTCTAAATGTTTCCTCTTCTAATGTCATGTTCTCTTGATTTCTCACATACTCTTGCGCTTTGTGTGTAGATAAGTCTGAAACAACATTATCTACAGAAAATGCATTAACTTTATTTACATTCCCTTCGGAAGCCACAATATTATCTGTTACACCCATATCGCCAAGTCGAGCCACTTGCTCGGATGCCATAACTGTATCTTGAGCATCATTGCCAGTTGAATTATGAGTTTTAATATTCTCAATATTTTTCTCGTTTAAGTTCGTCTCACCATAATCGACAACTTCCCCTGTTTTAGCTTTGTGCTCTTCTATATCATAAAGATCTTTTCCAACGGATTGACTTCCTTCAATGCGTCCATCAAGTTTATTTGAATCGGTTCTTTTGTCGTCTTCTGTTAATCTCGATGACATATCTTGTACATTAGTTCCTTCAGCGAGAGCCGCGCCTTTTGCACCTTCAGCACTACCAATGGACTGATGTGTTTCCGTGTTAGTAAGAGCGCCCACAGAGTTTCTTATGCCGCCATTATTACCATGCACATTAGCTTCCATTCCAGATCTAGCGCCTTCAACTTGACCAACATTTGAACCAGCATTTACAGGGTTAGCTTCATTTTGCATAGACATACTAGTTTTAGCTTCAGAAACGCTTGAAACTTTATCGTATGTTTTGGCCTCCATAATAGATGTGGTTGATTGTGTTGCTTGAGTATTGGCATTTGCTTGCGAATCTGAAACTTCGTCAACGTATTGACTGGTATGGACTGGGTTTACAACATCTTGAGAGGCATCATTAGATGCGCCTTCAATCTTGCTCATTGTTCCTTGACCTACCGAGGACATTCCATAAGCAGACAAACCAAAAAGTGCGCTTGCAATCATTGCCGCAATACTTAAAGCAGAACTTCTAGCATCTGATAAAACAGTTAATGCTTTAACTGATTCAGAAGGTGTTAACCAAAATGCCGTAAGTCCAAGGTTGTGCGTACTGATTTCATTCATTGTTCTAGTCATAGAATCTAGGGTTGCTTGATACATAGATGCGTCAATGACAGACCATAGTGTTACAAATGCAAAAAGAGAAAACATTAAAGGAAGTGCTTTTGAAATCAAAGGCGTGGCAACTAACAACGTTAAAATAGGCATTAATCCTAATATTATTATTGTTAACATAGATTTTAACGAGCTATACCATTCTTGTGATCCAATAGCGGTGGAAAGACCACTGGCAACCATTGTTTGATTTGCTATTGACTTAACCGCGCCATCTGGATTGTCATCTGTTATCTGCTCTGTAATCGCGCTTGCAATGATTGCATTTCTAATAAATGAATTAGCATCAACACCGGAGCCTGTTTGATAAATTAAACCAATCGCATCCTCTATTCTATCGATACAGGCTTGTTGCTGTTGCGATTTTGTTTCATCAAAATTATTTTTAGAGCATATCTTTGATAGAGCTTCGTTTTGTGTCGTTGTATCATTCAAAATAGGCTCTAAGAAAGAGTTATAAGCGTCAGAACAAGTATAAGTCGTACCAGATTTATCAATTTTACTATACATTGTGGTGTAGACGGATGATGTAGTCATGTTACTAAATAAAGAGGACAGATCATCTGTTCCAGATTTTAAAGTTTGAATATCAATAGAACTGCCGTCACTAGATAAAGAATATACTCCACAGTCCGAATAAAACCTTTTTATATTCATCAAATCGTAAGCATCAATATAATTTGGTGCCGATTCAACAGCGTCATAAAGTAGTTTAAATGAAACGCCATTAGCATTATTTTCATAAGGAAATGCAGAACTGGCATCTACAACATCATCAATGTAAATTCGCTCTATTATATTAAGCCCACCGCCCACATAAGCGATAAAAGATGGAACTCCAGCAACGGCTTGGTAATCATTTTTAATTGGATCATAAATATGAACGTTTGTAGTTGGTAAAACTAATGCTTGTAAAAAAATCATACCTATAAACACTGGCATAATGGCACCTAAAGGGTTAAATGCACTTATGTCAGAATCACCATTACCAAGTGTCATTACTGTGGAACCAAATCTTTTAAGTATGCTAAACATAACTCCCAAAACAAAAAAACAAAGTATTAATACCTTAAAATTATCATTATCATAAATTAAAGCCACCCGCTTAAATCCATCAACCGTCTCACCAAAGCCACCATACGTATAAAAATCAATATCAGCCCTAGCAAAAGAAGATGATAAGAAAAACAATAAAGAAATTACTATTTTCATTGCATAGCCCTCGCCTTATCTTTATTGGCTTGTCTAGCCATATTAGCCGCTTCTATTTGTTGGTTTAAAATAGTTTGATAGTTTTGGACCTCGATTAAGTAACTATCCTTAAAAGCATCCTTTGTCACTCTTAATTTTTCTTGCATACCCTTGAATTTTTCAATTTGTGGCGTATATAAGCGAATATTACAAGTATCAGGATTGTACGTGGTTGCGCCAATTGATCTTCTAGCTTCTCTAAACATAGATGATGTGTTGTCATACAAAGAACTCATCATAAAATATGCGTAACCTAGGCTAACCAATTCGTCTATAGAGCTTATAGTTTCAGGTAATGTACCATTCTGAATTGCTGTTTTAAGCATTACGTAAACAGGAACGGTTGAGGTATTATTTATAAACTTTACTTCGTCACTTGTTAAAGCTGTACCAGTTTTTAACTTACTACCGATACTATTAAGTTTATCTTGTACGATGCTTAATACACCACCGCTTGTATCATCAATCTCACAAACGCCGTCTTCACCTCTTTTCTCAGCAAAACCATAAAGCATAGCTTTAACATTTGTTAAATCATTACTTTGGCATGGCCCAATCTCATTAACTTGTGGAATAAAATTACCATCTGTTTTAATTACAACATCACCAACATACCCACGAATAATATCGGCAAAACCATTCATTCCAATTTCGTTGGTCATATTAGCAATTAGATAGCCATCATTGAAAATATTTCTTAACTCTATCGGGCAATTAGCTACAGTGGGCGTTAAATCAATAATCGGTTTACCTTTATTGGCTTCCATAGATTCTTTAGCTTCCTGCCAATTTCTGTCCATAGATTGAGTCAAGGATTCTTTTCCGCTCATTTCTGTCCACATATCATTTAATGTGGTTGGATCATCTGAATCTAATACCGCCACGGTCTTTTTAGAAAGAGAACATTCGTTTATTTGAATTCCATTCAAATAATCAGCCGCTGCATTTAATTTTGTCATTGTTTCCGCGCATTCTTTACAGATGGTTTTTAATGCCATATCAAATGCTACCGCCGCTGCGCCTTGCATAATATTTTGAAGTTTTTGGACTAAATAATCCTCATCTAAAAAAGAAATACCTCCAAGAAATCCATCTATACCGCCACAGCCAGCCGATATAGATGGAGACTGAACAGACATTAAATAGTCATTTGATAAATTCAATCGCCCAGAAAAGCTTCCTCCACTTACATAGCCTCTTTGCTGTGTTTTAAAGGAACTACCTTCTGAATAGGTCGCACTGTCAAACCATTTGTCAGCCCATGAGTCAGCGAAGCTTTCAGAACATGAAAAAATAAGACATAAAGTTATGATGGATTTATTAAAGAAATGAGGCATTATCTTTTACCTGTATCAAAATAGCCGCCATCTTGCGATTTAACGGTATTAAATTGTGAGGGTGTAATCTCACCCTCTATTAACCTTATTGTTTTGTAAGTATTTTGCTCAATTTTCGGTAGGCTCTCAACTCCAATAGAAACTTTTTTCCAAAGATTAGAATTTCTTTTTATAAGTACAATTTGTGGTGTGCTTGTCACTTCAAAACGTTCAGCTAAATCTGGTCTTTTTTGAATATCAATATTAGAAACTTGCCAACCTGTTTTATCTTGAAACAATCTAATAGCTGGCATTTGATCTCGGCAGTATGTACAGGTTTCACTCACAAAAAAACCTAATGCATATTCACTAGATTCTTGTCTTAATCTAGTATTAATTATTTTTTCACTTTCTCTTTTTCTGCTCGTTCTAGCAGAATTAGTAATTGGATAGTCTGTGTTAGGGTTTAATTCAGGGTTATTTAGAATAGCTAAACCATGTAAGCTTGTGGCTGCTGCTGCTTTCCTTCTAGCAACGTCCAAAACAAACATATAGTTTTCATAGTCCTTTTCTTTGAGTGTTTGAATTGCGTATTTATGATGTTCATCTAAAATAACGGCTATAAAATCAGGATGCATTTTCATCATTTCATTTTGAGTATAATGTTTTGGTTCTGGTTTCTGAAACTTTCTAAGGTCAGTTTTTCCATCCTCTTCAATTTTTTTTGGTGGCTCTTCATACCAAAAATAACCTTTTGATTTTTCATCATCGTCAGCAGAACATGATGAAATAGAGAATGCTGTTAAAAAAATTGCAAATAATGCTTTTTTATTCATTTATCTCTAGCTCCACAAAAATATAGTTATCCAGATTAACGTCTGCCCCCGTAAAGCCGTCAATCAAAGTCGGGGTTATAAATATGTCAGCTCTTGAAGCCGCATTCTTACTAATATCAACACTAACCATTTTTGATTTATAACCATCACCTTTAGCAACAAAAAAACGCGAACTATTACCATCCATAGTAAGAGTGCAAGGCAAATCACAAACATACTTACCCTTGTTATCGTTTAAAGTAAGTCCTGCCTGTCGCGTATCGAATCTTATTTCTTGCTTACCATTCCCAGAAATCGTAGCACAGCCAAAAATAAACAAGAAAGAAACCATAACTGAAAATCGAGAAATAATTTTTATCATAAAAAGTCCTTTTTTTAAAAAATTGAAATTAGTTTTACAAGGTTTTCATTTTTTACTAAGCCAAAATATCTACTATCATAACTATCAATATGTGTTCCTTTTATGTAAGAATAGCCTTCAGGAATATAAGTAGTTTCTTTTATTTCCATATTCAATTTCACACCATTTCTAGATATTTTCTTTGCTGTTCCAAGAAAAACACCATTACAAAAATAATCTCTATTTACCACAGATAATAAATCACCAGAAACGCAAGCAACTTTTTTTGTAATCCTTTCCTTTCCTATGATTTTACTATTTATGTTATAGCTAACGTAATCATTCTTTTCTGATTTTTTATCTATGAAATCAACAAATAACAAAACTTTATCGATTGAAGGGGTAAGAACTACAACAAGACTACTCATCCCTAAATTAAGAAAAAAACAAATAAAAAGAACAATGAATATTTTACTTTTTAAAGACATTAAAAAACCCTCTATGTGTACTATTTAGTATACATGAGGGTTTATTAATATTCAATTAAGAAAAATATTACAACATACTTTCAAAAGATTTTACAGATTCCCTTTTATCGAATTCAATTAATGATTTAAGAGCAAATTTTAAAGATGAATCACCATAAATAATATTTTTTTCAATATTAAATTTTGCTGTTGTATGGCAATAATCAAAAACATTCAAACCACTTTGAACAACTATAGCTGGAACCTTTTCAATGCCATATTTTCTAAACATGATAGGATCAACTAAAATTTCTGTTCCTCTAAATCTACAATTCGTTCTACAAGACTGATCAACCCGCAAAACTTCAGCCGCAAACATGGCTTGAGGCTTTATATATTTAAGGCCGCCAATCATCCCTCTCATGACAAAAACCCCGCCAACCTTCTCTAAATCTCTTGCATACGATCTAAGTGTTTTAATGGGTACGCTTTCAGAAATAAAAATCAAAACTCTATCTTTATTGTTAAATTCTAAATTTTCTTTAGTGGCATCAATTCCAATATTTGATGTTATTTTTTTTCTATACCTACTAACTTTATTTTTCCATTCATCACTATTTACCGTAACACCGATAGATTCCAATGATTTTATGGAATAATCACCCAATACTGAAGAGCTGATAAGTGATTTTATATCACCCTCCTCTTTCTTTGTTATTTTATAATCAGGTATATCGATATCAGAGTCATATTTTTTAAATGTTGCATCCGCTTTAATTTCAATATCCTCACCTGCAATTAAGAAAGATGACGAAAAAGAAAACAAAAAAATAAAAATAAAACTTTTCATAAAAACCCTTTTACATTTAATTTCCCGCATAAAATGCGGGATTAATAGGTCATGCAACAATTGTTCTTTTTAAACATCATCCAAGAAAAATTATCACTAGTTCCAGAATGTTTACCACCCGTCCACATTAAACCTTCCCTTCCAATAGGGAGGCAAGCACCGCCTTTAGTGGGTTTCATTATTTGTAGTTTATATCTATCTTTATTCCAAATAGTAGAATAAGACCTAGTACAACCATCTGGTGATGAGTCCATTAATAAACCTGTACGCCCCATTAAGTAAATTCCTCTTGCGGCTAAAGCTGCATTTGCTTCTACATAATCAGTGCTGGTTATTGATCCCGCAAGCGGATAAGAATTTCCCCATGCGCCCATACACCAAAATAAAGAATTAATAGGAAATCCAGACGTTGAACTTACGGCATCCGCACTACAGGCTAAAGATGCTGCTGGATTTGCAAATAAAAGCGCCTCAGGATTAACTATTAAAGAAAGCATTTCATTATTCCAAGACGGATTTAACTCAGTCATCATTGCAACATCAAAATCGTCAGTTTCAATACAAGGTAAATCCATAAACATATCCAATATAGACCAAGCTGGAAAAATATAATAATGCATTTGTTGAAATGCTTTTCCTTCTCCACTTAAATTATTTGTTAAACCACCGTCTAATTTCCCGTCCTCTGAACCTTTTAGGCTCATTCCCATACTTTGCATACAATAAGCATCTGAAACAGTTTCAATAATTCGTGAAGGCTCCCAAAAAGAAACCCTAATACCGAGCACTGGTAAAACACCAAGCTTACACATGCAAACTGGTGATGTTATATTTGTTCCTGTATCTTCACCCCCAGAGGCAATTTGAACTCCCCCTACTCGAATAGGAAAAGTGCAAGACCATTGAATATCTGTTATAGGATTAATAAATCCGCTATCACACTTAGCAAATGAGTTAGAGCCATAAAAAAAAGCTAATAATAGTATTGAGCTAATCAATAGTTTCATTTGTTAAATCCTTAATAGAAATTTCTTGAATTTTTAACATAGCACCTTCTTGCCATATTATTGATGGCGCTTTATTAATACCTAGCCGTTCTTTAGTTTTAGAGTCTAGCGAAAATACAGGAGCCTTCATTAAATCTCTTTGATCTAGTGGATTACCGTTAGCCAATATTATTTGATCTGAATTTGAAATTTTTCCCGCGAAATATTTTGCGGTGGATGGTGTTATTATATAAATTTTATTTGGCAATTTCATAAATCTTAAAGGATTGAATGAATAACCTTTGGGGTATATAACTTTTCCTTTAGGGGTTTTTATTTCAAAATCACTCTTATAAAATGGAACATAAGTTCTTATTATCGACTCTTGCGCCAATGGTAGATATTCAGTGTTAATAGCATTCCATTTATCGCTATCATTTTTTTCTTTTATTCTTGAATCCCAATTTACACCCTGAACCCTATTTAAAAGTTCAACTTCAGCGTCATTTTCTATTATTTCGTAAGTTGTTCCGGTATAAATATTTTTTGAATAAACATTACCATAAATAATAAAAACTACTAATAGTAATTTATTGAATACTCTCATAATAAGATTCCGTTTTACTTTTCATGCTTTCATTTACTTCTGAATCAGTGCTGTGAGCTAAATCACCGTAATATTCAGTAAGATCTATTTTTGAAAAATCAATAGCTTGAAATTCTTCAGGAGTAAAACCACGACAATCAGGGTTTTTTGCAGTACCAAAACCATTAAAGCTCTTTAGCTGTGGGCGGCCTTGCTCTTGAAAAATTCGCTGCATTTTACCGTTATAACAACAAAAGCTTCTCTTACGTTGTACACAACCAATTATGCTATATCTCTTTGAACAATAAGAACCCACCTCTATACAATGATTAGCAGCTTTGGCAGCAGCAGTATTTAGGTCTTCTTCACTACAAGCATTTGCAATCCATTCTGAAACTAAATAAATCGTAACGGCCACAGCAAGAGTAGTAGGATCAAAAGCAACAAGAACAACATTACCAGCCGCCGCGCCAGCCGCACCAGCAGCAGCGGCACTAGTAGCGCCAGCCGCAATAGAAGCGGTATAAGCACCGTAAGCCGCTTCACTGATATTATAAAGACCTGCAATAGCATCAATTTTTAATTTAGTTTGTTGATAAGAGCCAACATTAACAGTAGAAACATCACCATCAAATTTACAGCAATTTTGCCACGCACTATCAACACCTTCTTTCTTACAAGACTGCCCTCTACCTGTAAAAAGCATGATCTCATCAATACAGTTTCCCTCCCCGTCACGAGCACCATCATCTATGAGCATATCCCCAGATACATTAAAGTCGTCTACTGGTAATTCTGTGTCTAAATCAACGCATTTGTTTTGAGCAACTAAATAATTTCCATTAACATACTCACAAATTCCGCCCTCTATCGGTGATTTATAAACTGATGATCTTCCATCACTAAAAGAACAATATGTTGAATTCCAATTACCATTATTCGAATTACATTCCTCTTCACTTAAACTAGATACAGGTTTTGTTATACAAGAAGTTGAATTAATAGGACAAAAGAAATTATTTGTTTTTGTTATTAAGCAGGACGTAGTTTCATTTACCCCATCTGTATAACCATCATTATCTAGATCAACTCCACAAACCATATTTTGTGCAATTAAATTTGTGTTCATAAAAGAACACAAAAAAACAAAGAAAATAAACTTAATTTTAAACAACTTTATTACTCCATAGGTTGTAATTTACCACTAGTACAAATTAGATCTTGTCCTGCAACTCTAAGCGTTTGCATTATTGCGGTTGCATTAGAAAATTCACTTGAACATGCACACGCATGAATAACTTCCTCACCATCATTAGCAGGGCAAACGTTATCAGAGTCGCATTCTCTATATTCATACTGATAAACAGTAGGATTAATAACTTTAGCGCCTGTTATTCCATCTGTACTTACACTGTTTTGAGGGACTAACTCTCTAGTTTTACAAACCTGTGTACATTCGCCATCTGTATATGCAGTATACGGTGTAACATTAATAGAAGCATTAACTATTCCTTTATCAGTGTCATATCTAATATCTTCTACTTCTGAATCTCCATTTTTAGCGCTATTACTAACTACTGACTTACGATCAATTATAGAATTTATATCAAATTCACTATCATTTTTACAAATATAAACTCTGTCTTTATTAAACCAATCTCTTGTAACATCAAAAGAACAGTTTTGACCTTTTATTTTTTTAGTAGAATTTATTGGCGTTAATCCAGTTCCAGTATAGTTTTTATATACTTCCACGCCATCTACAGTCTCACTTACTAAAACACAGTCCTTATCATTTCTATAAGGTTCGCAAGAATCACTTATATAGTCTTCATCTAATTTACATTCAGTATCGACCTTTATTTGCGCCCTAACGTAACCTTCACCACGCCCTGTAACTTCAGTTCTTACTAAAAAATCAACATTCCCTTCATTCTGCATATACTGTAAAAAACTAGATCTTGGCGACTGCTTCCAACTTGTACTAAGCTCGCAACGACCAGGAGGTCTACTTGTGGTTGAATTCCAATTGTTATAAGGGCCACTCCAAAAAACATGATTATTAGCTCTAACTTGAATCCAATCATCAAAAGCTGCATATAATAAATTGGCGCTTAATACCCTATCGGGACGTTTTAAATAAAATGAAACAGCTTGATCAACAATTCTACAGTTACCAGAAATATAATCATCGCCAACTCTGCCTAGGGTAAGCAATAAGCAATCTGAACCACAGGCGGTAATACTTCCAGATCCGCTATTTAAACCAATTATGTCATCAAGAACAATTTCATCAATTGGTATAACTCGATTTATTGAGCAATTATTATATTCACTTTGACTGTCACTATTAAATTGAGAATTTAAAACTAATTTTCCTAGGTTGCTAGATGATAAAGCAGTAGTTCCCGCATTTTTCATTTCAGACACACTAGCAGTTTTATAATTTACTAATTCAGAGCTACTACCTGTTTCTACAATAGATTCTTTAGAGTTGTTGCTACATGATGCTGGGTCGCTTCCATAATATTTAATTGTAGTATCATTAATGCTTGTGTTTGATATTGCATAATAAGAATTATTAGAAGCTAAAGCTGATGCAATACCACCGCCAAGAGTCCCTAAAATCGTTTCTAAGTTGCTCCAAGCTAAACCAGTTCCACAGCTATTATTTATGCAGTAACACCCTCCAAGATCAGTTAAAGCCCCCTCATAAGCACCTATTTGATTAGTTGACTTATTGGCTGTCCAAATCATATTTCTACAAGAATCCCAAGATCCAGCAGAACAAGAAATAAAGCCATTTGCACAAACACCAGAAATAACCCAGTCTGGAGTTGATACGGTATCAATTTCACCGTCCATTGATGTGTCTTGTTCAATTGCTATGAATCTAACATCACCTGTTCTTGTCGGTGCAATCGTTGCCTTTAAGTATTCACTTGAAGATTGACAACCAAGTTGTGCGTTAAATGATGATTTACCATCTAATGTATTTAACTTTTCAGATCCCAACAATGGGTTTTGTAAGTTATTTTTAACACCGCTACTTGTTTTAAAACTACTAAAATAAGCCGTCATTTCTTCTGCTTTAGACTTTCCTATATCTTGAGATTTTTTTTCTTCAGCTAAAGCTGAAAAAGAAGAGATAATAAAGAAGTATAATAAAATTTTCCTAATCATAGAGTAATACCACTTAATTCAGATATTGCATCTAATGGCGAAAACCCTTTTTTTAAAAGAGCCTCGAATGCTGCAACATCACTAGGCTCAGAAGAACATAAAGCACTAGTCCAAGGATCAACGTAAAGCCTAAAAATGCCCATACCATATGGCGAATCAACAAACACTTCAGAATACCTAGGTTTTTGATTCTTCGTTGAGTCCACTAAATCAAGAGCAAGCCCTTTATACATTACCAAACCATTTTCAGCGGCTTCACGATATGTTTTACCTTCCAGTAAAAATTTATATGATGAATTTTCTCTAATAACATCACCTAAATCTCCAAACTTTTTTAAATCTAATAAAGACTGAAGCACTACACCGAAAGCGCCAGCATATTTACGTGCTCGTCTATATCCTTCATCAATAATAGAACCAAGCTGTGATAAATCTTTATGACCTTGTTTTTTAAGTAAGCTTGCCACTTCCTCAAACAAACAAATAGTTCTAGTTGATCTATCACCCAAATATAAATCCGCTGTAATAAGATTAAGCATTTGCATAACAACAACACTAAAAAGTTCTCTACGCGCCCTTATTCTTTCCAGCTCAATAATAACAAATTCATCTTTAGCAATATCAAAATTAGATTTTCCGCAAAAAAAATGACCATACTTTCCTTTACTAGAAAAATCATAAAGGTTGAATGCCATCATTGTAGCAATATCATTAATTTTTTTTGTTGACTTATTAACTAATTCATCAATGTTACGAAGATAATATATTATTGAATCAATGCCATTAATTATTCTAGCTTTTTCAGTTAACGACCAATCCACCGCCATTTTAATTAATGTAAATTCTGTCTCATCCATTTTATCGTCTGAAGCGGAGTAAACCATTTCACCAATGACAGTTACAGCAACATCGCGCGCCTTATCATAATCTTCTTTATCTGGTAAGCCGTTAACAATTGGAACCTTAAAATCCAATGGATTTATGCAAATTCTAGCATTTTCAAAATCAATATATTTTCCACCAAGAGCCATCGACATTTTTTTATAGGAACCACCTATATCCAAAACTCGAATTTTAGTTTTTCTTGCCCTTTCATCTTGTAGAAACTTATTTAAGAAATAAGACTTACCTCCACCTGATTCAGCACTTACCAAAAAGTTACTTGCAGTATTTGTATGACCTATGTTTAATCCTGCAATTTGCCCTTTTCTACAAATATATAATGTACTTGGATCATGAGTAGACCCTTTAAACTCGGCTTGTACAGGCATCATTCTTGATATAGCTTCAGTATTGTTTATAAAATGCCTATCCATTGTTTTTATATTTTTTCCAACATGATACAAACCAAATGGTAAACTTGCTAAAAATATAATTTTAGCAATTTTAGTTTCTTCTTGAAGCCTCCAAGATCCCGAATTCTCATCGGCAGACCAACAAGATTTAATACGCGACAAGCTAGTATTTAATTTATTTTTACATTTATCATAAACAATCATTGACGGTATTATCTTTAATTGTTTTTTTCCATCATCAATATCAGAAACAACTTTTACATATTCTGAAATTCTTTTACTTAAAGCTTGAGCCATAGTACCGCCAAATTTTTGACTAGTTACTATAGATGCTTTGGTTTTTATTTCGGTTTCAACATTGTCAAATACAATATTAAGAGAAAAAATATAAGGTGATACTATTTGTGTTTGGTCTTCAGTTGCTTTTGCATATCCACCAAACATTCTATTAAAGCAAAGTGAATCAATATTCTTACCAAGCTCTTTAGGCGTTATAACAGAGATATGCTTACCGCCCACATAATTATCTCTTTCATCAAATTCTATTCTAGAATCAGAATTAATTATTTGTTCGTTAATTGGTTTTTTTTCATCCAACGTTATTTCAGAACTATTATAATATTCATTATTAAAAATTTGTTTGTACCAACTTATTATATCTTCAGCATTTATTCTAACAGGCGATAAGTTAGCACCTTTCAAAGCTTCTTCTATGTTTGAAATTGTGTATGAATCTATACCCTCTGGTGACTTAATGTAAACAAAACACCTATAGTTTCTAATAGGTATCTCGCCCATTTTTCGCATTCCTTCCGCTTCTTTTCTGAGAAAATTAGCTGTTTGTATTGAAGCCTTTTGTAAAAGCTCATCATCAATATTTTTTGCTTTAAGATAATTATTTAAAATTGGTTCAATATTTTCATCTGCATGCAATATGACTTGCATTACTGAACCTTTTGGAAAATCTACACTCAATATTTGCTCTAAATAAACAGCCTGTTTATCAGATAAGAAAGCGCATGGTGATAGCTCCCATGCATAGCCAATAGTGTTATCTTGATTTAAAAAACTATCGACCCCCTCCTTTTCTTTGCTTCTATAAAGAATAGGAAGGTAAGAAGAAAATTTATGTCTTTGTAAGTCTTTTTCTAATTTCTTTTTACTCAATCCAAACATGTGCATTTCACCTATTATTGATCAAAAATAGTATTAATATTTTCATTTTTTTCTTTAAATTGACCAAGAACAAATTTACTCGGCTCTACAATACTAAAAACATATCTCGGCATATAAAGCGTTTTTCCATTATACTTAGGGCTATATGAAACTATCAAAGTTCTAACCGTTTTAACGGGGGAAATCATAGGCGTGTTTGGATCTCGTATTATTTGAGCTAATTCTTTATATTTTTCACTTTGATAATCTAAATAAGTGTTTTCATTTGACTTTTTTACAGTCATAGAATTGTTATTGTTATCACTTTTTAACTCAGATTTATTTTTTTCGCTATCAGGCATTCCTTCAGATATTTTATAAAGCTCAGGCGCACCGCTGTCTACACCTGTAACAGATTCACTATAAGCACCTTCAACATCAATACATTTTCCGTACTGCTTATCCATGTTACAAGAACTTTTAGATTCATAAGGAAGTAAACTACAAGCAGAAACTAAAAATGGAATAAAGATAAAACTTATTTTTTTCAACATATCACGCCTCTATTTTACTCGTATGTTTTAATTTCAAGATCGACTTTTTCTTGAATAATCACTGTTAATTTTTTTGAAGCGCCGACCTCTATTGTCGGTGTGGATTGTTTAACTAAATCACTATAAATAGTAGATACTTCATTAGCTCCGGCACCAAGACCTTGAGCAGCCGCACCTAATAAAACGTTGCTTGGATCTACAGTAGTAGTGGTTGATGAAGAAGTGCTTACTACAGAAGAACCAATATTACCTAAAGATGAACCCGCGCTACCGAATACAGAAGAAATTGCAAGCCTTGCCATATTAGCTCCAGCTTTAGAAACAACAATCCCCGCCAAATCGCGTTTACCATCTGTATCAGCCACAAAGCCTTTTATTTTCTGATCAATGACCGCTTTGCCATCCGTAGAATTACAATGCAAACTAACTAAACGAACCTGTACACGCTCTTTAGCCAAGTTACCGAATGCATCCGCAACAATAAAACACCCTTCTAAGTTTTGCTTTACTCGATTAGGCAATACTGCTGGTGCTTGCACTCTTAAAATTATCGTCTCTGGATTATTTTCGCCCATTTGTGAAGTCATAGCGTCTATTCCTACTAGTAGTGATGCTTTCATAAAGCTTGGCGGCAGACGAATTAAGTTCTTTTTTATTGCGGGTTCCTCTTCTTTTAAAGGTTGCGCTCCGACAGCGTAACCGATAGAACCTACAAAATGAGGCTCTTCAACCATTCCATTATTTACTGCATTTGTATTTGAGCCGTTAAAATTTCCGTTATCAGGTGAATTTTCAAAATATCCATTAGCAGGTGGATATTCAACCTTAGAAGCACCGTATGGCGTTGATTTTCCAATAGGATCTACACTACCAGAAGACTCTAAATCACTGACAACAGGACTAGGAGATGATTTAAGCGCCTCCATTAAAGCTGTAAGCTCTTCAGTTTGTGCTTCTAAATTTTTTACTCTTGCATCATCTTGCTCTGCCTTTATCTTCATTTCATTAGATATTGACTCTCTCAAATCGGATTCCATTAAAGACTCATCAAAAGAAATTTCTTCAGCCACAGAAACATTAGTTTTTGCTTCTTTACTTTCACTGCGACCAGACGAGTAATACCAAATCACCCCAAAGATCAAAACCACGCCTATGATTAAATATTTTTTTACGTTAGTTTGCGCTTCAGGCGATAAGTTTTTTTCGAACTTCTCTTTAATATTATTCAATGACATTTAAAACATCCTTTTCAACAACAATGAGTTTAATAGGATTTCCTTTATGAGCAATTTCAGGATCAAGTGTCACACCTAATATATTTTCAGAAAGACGAGAATCTAAAAATTCTTTTGAATTAAAACGTCTATTTATATCGCTCAATACAATATATTCAGATATTTTTAACCCAAGACCATCAACACTAAAGCTTCTCTTCTTACCTATATTTGTAGTTTTATCAAAATCAAACCACGATTGATCTGATAGCTTTAATTCTTTTACATTAAACTGCTGTAAAACTTTTTCATCATTAGTTAGTAAAGCTAATGAGAAATTAACGATCTGCTCTTCAAGTGGCAATTGATTATATTCAGCAAGGTTAGACTCTATTCTGTTTTTTATAGGATTCGATAAGTAAATTGTTTTTGTATTTGATATTTTAGGTATCAAAATAAGCTCATAAACATCACCACCACAAGTAACGAAAAATTCTGTTGCTCTTTCGCTATAAGTGTAATTATCACCCCGCTTTAAAGATTGAAATTTAATAAATGCATTTTCATCTTTAATATCAACAACTACATTTTTATCTTGCGAGTAATGAACACCAGTAATGTTACCATCACCACATTTTATTCTATTAACATCTGTACTTGAAACTTCAATCTTTGTTAATATTTCAGGTTTTGCCATTTCAATACTGAAGCCAGAAATAGAAAAAACCATCAATGAAAAACCAAAAATATATTTACGCATTTTCAACCTCTTTAATATCAACAATGAAAAAAGTTCCATTAATAATTTTGTAATCAATAACGACTTTATAAATAACAGGCTGAGAAATATCACTACCAATTATTTTTTTTCTAGACGCAAAAAAAGTCACTTTATCTTTTTCTATAATCATAGCTTTATTTTTAACAATAAAAGCAGCGTAGCTAATAGAGCTATAACGTTCTAATAAATCAGCTTTAGCTTTTAGTTTTTTCTTCATTACTGAATATTGACTTGGCAAAACTAATTTTAATATTTCAGAAAATTGATATCTAGCATTACCAGCACCAACATTCAAAAACATGAGTCCTACATAAGAACTCATGGCTTTTAAATATTCGTCATCTGCAAAACTCCTACCTACTGAAGCTTCACCCTTTAAATTTGGTGGCTGTATAATGACTATTTGATTGTCAAAATATTTATTAATTGAATATTGTTGGTAAATGCAAATAATAGAAATACAAAATATTGAAAACTTTATTATTTTATTAGTTACCATCAAGTTTGAATATTTACTAAGAAATGGAGCAAATCTATCTGTTTTTGCTTGCTTTCTCATTCATAAAACCTCTTCTCTGAAGGATCTGGATAACCATTCATTGATCGAAAGCCATAGAAATAAATTAATTGATTAAAGTACCCCCTGTTTTGTTTTCTTTTATAAGAAATAATCGGGAAAGCCAATAAAATTGAGAGCCAGAATACTCCCCCTCCAGCCATTCCAAACAAGTAGGCAAAAATAAATATAGTAAGATCATTTTGATCTCCCCATAAAATTTGAACTGGCTGATGTAAATATCTATTCAAACTAACTCTTTTCATGACATGCACCATCTTTAAAAATGGATGCGCA
>ERZ808232.66-NODE-66-length-41169-cov-22.827018_pt1 | contig 41169 bp, 37 predicted proteins | sample MGYA00521281_ERZ808232 | MGnify/ENA primary metagenome ERZ808232 (study PRJEB31515, sample SAMN02941833) | indoor metagenome | biome: House; feature: Kitchen Counter; material: surface | place: USA: Illinois | collected 2012-02-13 ... | reverse complement strand
ATTTGAGTAGATATGAGAAGTCTTAACTTTTAAATCTTTGTGCAACAAAGCCGCATTCTAAGTTAAATCGAGATCCTTTAGGTGAGTAAACATTCAGGTTATACATTTTCGTACATGCTACTCTTTTCGATCCTTATCACATATTTGAGATATAGTTTAGACAGCATCCTATAAGATAGTTTAGCTAAGAAAAGCTAATTTTAATATTTTTATACAGTTATGATCTCCATTCATTTAACCACTATGGACACAATCTGTGTCCAGTGAAGTATGATGTGTCTAGTAAAATTTACTACTCTACTTTTAGATTAAAAAATTCCACCTCTCTTTCCAACTATTTACACTTATTCGTTATATTAAACTTTGGGGATTTATTAAAACTTACTAAGGTAAAGCCTCTATCGATGAAGTTTTCTGAATCTTCATTGGGAGCATGAAAAACCCACTCTGAAATACCATTATTTTTTAAAGTAACATCAAAGTTAAAATTACTTCCCATATTCTTATCTTGGAAATACACCTCATACTCATTAGGTTTAGTTTTCAATATTTTAGTTACTTTATAAAATGGTTGATCAGGAGTATCAAATGAGAATTTAATTGATTGATTCTTTTGATCAAAGTTCACAAAATTGATGTTAGTTGAATTTTTTTTCCTATTCGCCTCCACACTACACTCATATATCCACTTATCTTTTTTATCTTTATAAATATAATAATTATTACTGTCCTGAAATTTTAAAAAAAATTCACTAATGTTATTAGCAAAAGAAACACAAGGAAGCATCAATAAAAAATACAAAAAAACAATTTTCATTTACAAATACCTACGCTGATAATATTCTTAGCTTTATTTTTAGCAATAGAAAAGAACGATAAGTCTTCAATCCTCTTATTTCCTAAATAAGCATCCCATTTATAGACATCACTATTATTAATCTTTTTTATTTTATAAGTATATACAATATTATATGGGTTACGAACCTCTAATATATGTTCATTTTTGTTCATTTTTTCCTTAAGAATTAAATATTCTGTACTCTCTGGTAATGCTAAATGTAAAGATTTATCTGTTAAGATTATGTTCTCAAGTTCTTCAGTTGATTCACTTTTACAAAGCCTAACAAATCCCCCTTTCTTCTTATCAATCATAATATAATCACCCTTAGGAATTCTTGCTACAGTAGGAAATGCTACTATTATAAGTACTAACAAACTTATTAGTTTCTTCATCATCATACTAATTTCTTCTAACTTGTGTCATCGTATAAGTGCTTCCATTATAAGCTGTTTTACCCCGTAAAAATCCATTAATTATATAAAGCTTGTTACTATTACTTGTTCCTTTTTCTTTATGGCGTGTTCCTACATCATAAAAACGATAATAAACTTTTCCATTTTCACATCCTCGCCCTACAACTACAATAAAATGATCTGTTGTTCCTTCATTAATCCCATATCCAAGTTTATGATCTACACCAATCATAACAGGATGACCAACATTAAGTTCTTTATCCAAATAATTCAATCCATTTTGAAAATTTGATGTTGCTTCAATTGTAGAATGATTCGAATTTTCCAAAGCTACTTGAAATAGTCCAGTTGGTGAACCAGCTGATGAACTAAGCTTACTATTTTTCAAAATTAATACACATGTCCGAGCACAAGCTACATTTGGTCTAGGTTGGGTAAATTGAGAAATCCACTCTACAGATGCACTCAAATCTACATGTTTTGTTTGGCAATTCGGACATATATCTTGTATAGGCTGTACAGGTTTAATTGAACAAGCGAAATTATTTTCTTTATTTTTACTGTCTAAACCTGTAGTAAGATGTTTATTTATTTCTTGAGTAACCTCCCAGATATATGTCTTCCCATCCTCAAACCCCCTTATAGGAATTTTTTTCTTATTCTTATCTAATTTAAAATTACCATTCTTATCTTTTCTATAAGCAAAAATATTTTGATATTCTCCTTTTTCCTTCATAAAAGCAGGATTAGCATGATAAGCACTTCTCTCACTACCACCCTCATATAAAATATCATTTGGCTTATTTTTACCAGACAATAAAGCATTAGGATAATTAATATACAAATACATATCTGTTAATGACTTCATTAATTTATGCCGATCAGATCTCGTGAAATGTTGTTTAACGAGATCTAATTGTTGAGCCCCGCTCATTTTAGTAAGTTTTTCTACCGAGATATTATTTAAATCTTTTCTAACATCTGGACCAAATTGAATAAGACCATAATAACCTAAACCATTAGGTTGGGCTGGATCAAATGAACCACCTGTTTCCAAATGCATACATGCCATTAAATAATTAGCCATATTTTTAGTATCATTTGGCCACATATCTTTACAAATCTGTATAACCTTTTTTCTAAACTCACAATTTACAAATTTTGTAGTTTTCCCCCAAATTAAATCATAATCTTTACAAACACATCCACTTAAACTTGCTACAGCTACTGGTTTTTTATCTTCATTATGTTCTTGCTGTACTTCAATTTTTTGAGTGGTTGCGGTTGACGTTTTCTGTTGAGGAATTGATTTAGAATCCGATGCCGCTGACTGCTCTTTTTTGGTCACAGGTGGTTGTAGTTTAGTCTGCCCAACCTTTGGTTCTGCAGTTTTATTTGTTGTATCTGTTTGTGGAGTAATACTTGTTGATTTACTCTTTCTATCAATAGAAACTGTTCCCGTTTTCTTATGTGGGGGCACTTTAACAGTCATATTTTCATCAAGCTTAATTATTGCATCTGCGTTTCCTTCAACTATATCAATATTTTCATTTTGATATATTTCATGTGGAGATTTTATATTTGGATTCAAAGCTAATAAAGCGGAAATAGTCGTATGATGCTCTTTTGCTATTTTAGATAATGTATCTCCACTTTTAACTTTGTATGTTCCTCTCCAATATTTACCTTGTTTTTGATGAGGTAATAGAGTTACATCAAATTTCATTTTTGGACTAATAAGCTTTACTTTTATATTTTTACTTGGGGTATGTACTTTACCAATTTCTTTCAGAGTATTATCTATATCCTTTCTTACAAAAAGAGTTAGTGTATTTCCTCCCACGTATTTAAGCGTGATTTCACCTTGTGCATTTGTATTACCTTTTTTTACCAAATCCTTCCCATTCTTAATTTCGTAATATAAATTAGGAATAGGTTTATGTGTTAAATCATGTAATGTAAAAGTAATATTATAAAGTTTATGTTTTAATTCCGTATTCATCTTTTTTTAACCGTATATATTTATTTAATATCTTGATTTTGAGATTCAACTTGAGAAACTTCTTCTTCAATTTCAACAACCCAATCCGTATTTGTATCCACAAAAACTTCAGCAGGTTCTGAAGAATCAGAACTAATTCGTGCAGTACGACCATTCTCATCCAAAGAGCCAGTCGAAACTCGTCCATTTTTAAACTTAGCTACATAAGACAATCTAGATAAATCAAAATCCCAAAATAAATCATAAACATCTAATTTATTACTATACATCATGGTACTTGGCAGTTGAGGAACCTCATAAGAAACCTTGGCCCCACTCGTAAACAAATGCTGCCCAGCTTTACTTTCAAACTTACCACCTGTTGTTGAAAATACGCCATTGGCATTAATTTTGAGCTGTGAACCACCTGCCGTTAATACAATTTCTTTTGGACTCGTAAGCTCGATTTTATCTTCAGTAGAAATAAGCTTAATCACCTTCTTCGCAATTGCTTCAATAGCATCGTCTTGTGCTTGTAGTTCGAGCTTTCCTTTTGCTGCATAAGCACGCAAACCTTTTTGAGCAGCGAACAAACTGATTTTGTCTTGTGCGTGCCCAATAATATTTTTTTGCGCACTTAAATTAATAGAACCGCTGGCACTTTCGGCAATATCTTGCGACGCTTGCAAAATAATATTTTCAGGCGTCGTCAAAGCAATACCATTTGGCGATGCTAACAACATAAGGGCTTGTCTGAAGATCTTGCCTTGCTCTTGTTGTTTAGTATCGGAACTACTTTCTAAACCTTGGGTATAACCCTCCATAAAGCCTTGTAAAGAACTCAATGCTTTAGAAGGTGATACTTCCAATTTACTGCCTTTACTAAAAGTTCCACACGTACTCATCAAATCAAAATCTTTAGTCTCGACATTTGCTAAGACTTTCCCGACCTCTTGAATACTTTCAAATGGATTTTTATGAATTCGGTCTTTAATACTTGCGAGTTTTCCTTTAACAATATCAGGGCCATGTTCTTCAACGTTTTCGATAAATGCTTTTAAATTTTCTACTGCATCTTTAGCATCGCTAAAGAAAGAATTAAATTCATCTACAACGCCTTTTGCATTTCCCCCTAGTGCACCAATGTCTTGAATAAAGCCACCGCAGTCTTTTAGGGCATGGATAGGATCGTTATTAATTCCTTCTTTGAATAGGTTTACCGTACTATTTAATGCCTGACCTGTGGTTTTTAACTCAAGCGACTGGATGAATTTGGGTAAGCGATTAATCACGTTCAAAGCATCAGTTTGTTGCTTGGCTGCAACTTTACTGAGCATTTTCATGCTTTCATAGCCTTGTGAAAGTAAGGATTGTGCTTGTGCGGCCTCTAAATGATCTGCAATCGCTTGCTCTTGTGCATAGGTACTAATGAGCATGCCTTTACCCGCCCGCACAGCTCCCCAAGCGTCTGTTCTAAGCTCAAAGCCTTCACCACGGCCTTGGCTTGTCGCTTGTTCTTTAGGATGGCTTAAATTACCTAAATTCAACTGTGTTGCCGCATGACTACTTTGAAGTTGAGTACTTATTTGCCCGGTTGTATCATCAAAACGTAATTGATTGAAGCCGCTTCCATTGATTTCCTGACTGCGAATCCCGCTCAGTTTTTTAGTTGCAGGAAGCTGACCTTTTACATCGAACTTGGTGGGTGAGCGCTGTGCTTCATGGATGCGCCCAGTCACAAATGGACGGTCGATATTGCCATCAAAAAAGTCAATAACAACCACTTCACCAATACGCGGTAAGAAACGTGCGCCATAACCTTCTCCTGCCCAAGGAGTCAGTACATCCACCCAAGCCGAGTCGGTATCGTTGTCATTGCTACCTGCGCCACCATCATGGCCATGATCATCGCTACGGGTAAATAGAAAACGTACTTTAATGCGCCCCCATTCATCGACATGAATGGTTTCTCCTTGAGGTCCCACGACTTTCGCTCTTTGTGGGTAGGCAATTGGTCGATGCTGCTCTGGATTATATTCAGGTGCAGTTTTGATTTGACGGCGTATTAGAGTCAGTTCATTACCTTGACGCTCTATATCATCGTAGCCGTGTTGATCCCAACGACTTTGGGTTAATAACTGGCTAACTTGCTGATGTAAATCTTTAGGTAAGTTATTTTGGTTATAGAAGTTTTTAGCAATAATCAGGAACTCTTGATCTGCCCCTTCGTGCTGATCAATTTCAGGGTGTTCACGTAGATTAAACCAATAGCCGACTTGGCTATCGCGGACACTACTATAGGCTTTAAAGTATTTAGCCCGACTCGCATGCATGTCGGTGAAGTGCTGATTTAGTTTTTCTAACTGACTACTACCCGAAGCGGTTGCCTGATCTTCCCCTTTTAAATCTTGCATCCAAGCGGGGCTTACGTGCCATGCTTGCTCAAGACTTAAAGTGGCTGAGTCAAAGTTATCTGAGTGTGTATGTGTGGTAACAACCGAACCATTACCTTCTTCTTGTGCAAGGGCATCGGGTTGCCAGCGCTGCACATGTACCGCTGTCGGTTGCAAACTTCGCACTGCAACAAAGCCAGTAATACTATCTTGATATTCGGTTGCGCTACTTCTGTGATAGCGAATACTACGACGTGCTAAAGCTTGGTATTGGTTATTGTCATCAATTAATTTTAGTTTTTGAGCTTGTATTGGTGCAGTAAAATGAGGGACAAAAAGCTCTGATTCATCAATGAGCCAACTAACCCCCTCACTTCGCCACAAACGTGTGAGAAAGTCATAGTCAGACTCATTGTGCTGCATAGTGAACGGGCGAATATCATAGTTTTGACTTAACCCACCCAAATCAAGACTTAAACTCGCAGCAAACAGTGGACTTTTTTCTTGCCATTCTTTAAATAGAACTTCGGTAATTTCTACGATACTTTTATTCATAAAAACACGACTATTACGGCGTTTGTGCCATAAATTTGTCGCATCTTCTATAGTCAGCTTATAAAGCGTTAAAGCGCCATCACTTTGTCCATAACTGGCCTCAGTCACAATACCTGTAGTTCGGAACAATTGCCCCGAATCAGTGACCTGATCAACAGCGACTTGAACACCAATAAATTGCTTCAATGCAATTTGGGCATTGGTTGAAAGGCAGATCAATTCTGCCATTAGGCCACCATTTAGCTGATGTTGGCCTTCTATACGTTGTAAGAATACTTGAGGATTGAGTAGTTCATTAGAAAATTGTACGTGGATAGCACGTTTCTGAGCATTTAGCCCTATTTTTTCCAAGACACTAAATATATTAAAAAGCATTTTTTTATAATCATAAGGATATATAAACGGCTGCACTTTATAAAAAACAGAACTATCTGTCTACAAAATTATGCGTTATTTCTATCAATTTTTTTATATTTTCACTTATTCGAAAGTTATAAAAAAAGCCCAACTTAAGTTGAGCTTTTTTAATTACTTTAAACTTACTTTTTAGCCGTCTTAAACACTGGATAAAAACGGAATAACTGCCATAAACAAACCAATAACAGTAAAAGGAAATAGGCCAATGACCAAACTGGTAAAGACTGACCTAAAAAAGTCCAGTCAATTGCCGCACACTCACCTGAGCCAGAAAGTACTTCTTGTAAAACGGTTTTCATTGGTAAAGCATCAATGAGGTAATTTAAACCAGGACCACAGCTTGGTACTTGATCTGGTGGTAAATGCTGTAGCCAAACATGTCGGCCCGCCACCCCTACTGACCATAAAATTGCAATACCTGCCAAAAATGCATAAAAGCGTTTAATCGCATTGGAAACGGGGTTATGCAAAAACGCAATAAGAGCCACAAAACCCATTGCCATTAAGCCAACACGTTGAAAAATACAGAGCGGACATGGCTCCAACCCTTTTACATGTTCCAAATACAACGCAAAAGACATGCCGACAATGCTTGCCAGAACAAGCAGTCCACTCACCAAACGGTAACTTAATCGCATGTAAAACCTCATTTTTATCTATATTGTTCAAGATATTGATCAAAACTGATCTGACTATCTTGCTCAAGTTGTTCTTGCTGCTGTAAAGATTGCACAGCCAATTGTTCAAAATATTGCAAAGTCTCTGCACTAATCTCATGCTTTTCATAAGTTTCAGCATGTAACTGTGCCATATGACTACCAAAGCTCCAGGTTCCACCATGCTTTAATGTGTCATCAATCACATGAGCAGATAATGTTTCATCTACTTCATCAATACGTTCTTGCATCACAGCTAAAGCCGAGCTGTATAGATCTGTTGCATAGGTCTGATCGAGTAAGCGAGCACAATCCTGCATTTTAGAAATATGCTGACGTGCCCAATCTTCAATATGGTAAGACCCGTTTAAATCAGTAATGGTTGCATTTGGTGCTCGACCACGATTAACCACTTCTGTCTGGTTTTTCTCAATCAAATCTTGCTCAGGGCATAACAGTTCAGGACTATCGCTTAATAAACAATAAAGCGCTAATGCCTCAAGGAAACCTGCTGTTGTTTCATTGACGCCAATTGCCGAATATGGATTTACGTCCACTGCACGAAGTTCAACATAACCCACCCCTCGATTTTTCAAGGCCTGAGATGGTGTTTCACCCACTTGAGGAACTTGTTTTGGACGCACGAGACTGTAATATTCATTCTCGATTTGCAAAACATGATCATTAATTTGCAATGGTTCACCAGAGGCATCATTTAACCCTAAACGGCTAAATGGCGGATATGGAGAATGTACTGCTTTTTGTAAACCGGCCAGATAACCCGTTAAATTGTTATAGTGAATACCTAAACTTTTTTGTGCCGAGTTTTGGTAGCCTAAACGACCCATACGCAGAGCTGTAGCATACGGTAAATAATATGACCCTTTGATTAAAGGCAACAAATGATGTTCATGGCCCGTCAGAAAACAACGGCAAACCGATGGGCTCGCTCCCACCAAAAACATAACCAGTGGCGTTAGACGAATAAAGTTACGAATCAAACCAAAATAGCGATGACTACGATAATCTTGCAGACTAAGTGCTTTTAATTTTTCGTCAGTTTCATGTGCCTGCAAAGCAGAAAAAAGAGAATCAGGGAAAGATAAATTATAGTGTACGCCCGAAATCGTCTGCATACGGCGACCATAACGAATACCTAAACCACGGCGATAAAGCGTCTTGAAACGGCCAATATTAGAAGTGCCATATTGAGCTAGACGAATACGTTCTTCATTGTCATCTAGCATACATGGCATAGACAACGGCCAGAGCTTTTCACCATTTTCTAAATGACGGTGCACAACCGCATGAATATCGGTGAGCTCATGCAAGACATCACCAATGGTTGGCTGTGGTGAAGTAATAAACTCCATCAACGCTTCAGAATAATCTGTGGTGATTTTCGGATGTGTTAAAGCTGAACCTAATGCTTTTGGATGTAACTCTTGTGATAAGAACCCATTACTTTGCATACGTAGGCTTTCACGTTCTATTCCACGTAACATGCCTTGTAGTAGCGACGAATCCACCCAAGCAGGAATAACTGATTGAGATGGTGTAGTGGGTTGACTCATGCATTTGCTCGCTTATAAAAGATCACTATATACAAAATCGTGACATGATACGGCTATTGATATGATCACATCATTTCAGTTTGGCAATTTTTATCACAATCTTGTTATTTAAGACACGAAAGAATTGTGATTTTATTGAAGAATAATTGCTAAAGAGTTGTCAATATCATGAACGATCAAGACATTTTAAACTTCTGGTTTTCACCTGAACACCGTTCACTCTGGTTTGCAAAAAGTGAGGATTTTGACGCAAAAATTCGTGATCAATTTGCAGACGTTCATCGACAGGCAACTCGAGCAGAACTTTGGTCTTGGCGGAAAACACCAGAAGGTCGTCTTGCAGAGATTATTGTGCTAGATCAGTTTTCTCGCAACATTTATCGTGATCAACCCGAATCTTTTGCTTATGACGGTCTTGCTTTAGCCTTGTCACAAGAAGCAATTAGTTTGCAACTCGATGCACAACTTAACCCAGAACAGCGCTCGTTTTTGTACATGCCATTTATGCATAGTGAATCGAAGCTAATTCATGCGTTTGCTTTAAAATTATTTCAACGCCTCGGCAATGAAATTAATTTAAGCTTTGAGAAAAAACATAAAGTGATTATAGATCGCTTTGGACGTTATCCTCATCGCAATGCCATCCTTGGACGTGTCTCAACACCAGAGGAAACCGAATTTTTATTAGAACCGAACAGTAGTTTTTAAGACTTCTCTATTTTTAATGCTGACGCATCCATTCTTTTATGCTCAGCTGGGAGTTCACCATGAAATATCTCTCTCTTTGTTTAGCTTTAGGCACTGCCATAACTTTAAGTGCTTGTTCAACTGTACCCAGCAAACCAAAAACTTTCGATCAGCTTGGCCAGTTTTCAGCCTATCCGTTAAATGCTCAAACGTTTCGAATCAGCTTTCAGGCTGATCCAAACATGAGCTATGGAGCAGCCGAAGAAATCACTTTGGTGAAGTCAGCACAGACTACAGTACAAAAAGGTTTCCGCTTTTTTAAAGTGCTGAACGACCCAAGTAATCAAAGCCAAAAGCCACCGCGTCAAGCTGTAGTTTACCCATCTGCACCAAGCTTTTACCCGTATGGTTACTACCGCCGCTATCCGGGTTTCTGGCATGATCCGTTCTATGATTTCCCACAAGTGGTCAATATCGACCCTGTTCAAGTGTCGTATACTATTGAATGTTATCGGGATCAAAAGCAGGCTCCTCAAGATGCCTTTGATGCAACGTTAATTCTCAAATCTATCGGACAAAAATATGGTTTAAGCCCGACAGGAGAATTGTTGCCGCCACCTGAGCCGCCAGTAAAACAAAAATGAATAGGATGACCGTATGAATATGGCAGAAGAAGTACACCATGCACCCAATCTGAAGCGCAGCAAATATTTCGCTACGATGGCACTTATTATTGTGGTGGTGCTGTGGATTGGGTTATTGATCGCCAATCGCTTTCTGCCAGAGTACACAGACTTAATTCATATTTTAATGCTAGGTGCGGAAGCTGGTGTAGTGGGTGGACTAGCAGATTGGTATGCGATTACCGTTCTGTTTCGAAACCCATTTGGTAAGCTTCCTATCCCTAAGTTTTTGCGTGATCATACCGAAATTATTCCACGTAATAAGGCACGTATTGCCGAATCAATGGGTCGATTTGTGCAGGAAAACTTCCTGTCGCCTCAGGTGGTCGAACGAAGCCTAGAAAAAACCGATTTAAGTCTTGCCATTGGCCAATGGCTTGCCAGTCCACAAAACAATACGCAAGTGGTACAACTCATTCAGCAAACTGTACCTAAAGTTTTTGAATTTGTTAGCCAAGAACAAATTGCCAATTTCGTGCAAAATAACAGTGTGCAATGGGTGCGTAACACTCAAGTCAATAAACTTGCGAGTGAAATGCTGCGTGCAGTATTGGAAAATGATTTCCACCAAGATGTACTGCAACGTGGTCTCGATATCGCGCATGAGTGGGTGGTACAAAATCCGGATAAAACTCGCGAATTGACAAGAAAAATGTTTAAAGCGCTGGGGGTCTGGTCTCTTGCAAAAGGTGCAAGCTGGATCGGTATTGATGTTCAGCAGCGCACCATTGATTCACTGGTTGAAAAAGTAGAATCAATGCTGGCTGACCATGAACACCCATGGCGACAGGAAATTGAAACTATTGCCCACTCGCTCATGCTGGAGTTAGCAAACCCTGAGAGTATTGCCAGCCAACGTCTAAATAGTGGCAAAGATGCGTTGCTAGATAGTCCTCAAGTTCTAAATTTCATTAGTGGTGCTGTCACTATTTTATGTGATGCCATTAAAGAAGATTTAATGAAAGAAGACTCTGGTATTGCAATGAACCTTAGAGCTGCCATTCAGCAGTTGGGTGAAAACCTTGTCCAAAATGTAAAAGTACGTGAAGTTCTCAACAAAGAAATGACAGGACTTGCTATGAACTTTACGGACCAATATAGCCATAAAATCATACGCTATGTGAGTGAGCGCATTCATGAGTGGGACTCACGTGAAATGATTGGAAAAATTGAAAATGAAGTCGGTGGCGACTTACACATGATTCGTGTGAATGGCGTTGTAGTAGGTGCATTTATCGGCTTAACTCTGGGTGTAATACGAGCAGCGATTGAATCAATTTTATAACGTTAATAATTTCATTAAGAGAACAATATGCTACAGCTTCAGTCCAAATTGCCCGCACAAGGGGTGACTATTTTTAGTACGATGACGGCAATGGCACAGCGCTTGGGTGCACTTAACCTTTCACAGGGTTTCCCGGATTTTCCTGCACCCCCTGCTTTGCTCGAAGCCCTATCTCAGGCAACTTTGGCTGGACACAATCAGTATCCACCTGGTGATGGCATTCTCGCACTGCGTGAACAGCTCGCTTTACAATTTCAACAGCGTGACCAGCTTCAACTTGATCCTGTAACTCAAATCACGATTACGCCCGGTGCAACTATAGCAATTTTCTGTGCCATACAAGCTTGTATCAACACAGGTGATGAAGTCATTATTTTTGACCCGAGTTATGACAGCTATGGACCTTCTGTCGAGTTAGCAGGTGGTAAAGCAGTACATATTGCCTTGCAAGCACCTGACTTTAAGGTGAACTGGCAACAAGTTAAAGATCGAATTAACGATAAAACCCGTATGATTGTGGTAAATACTCCCCACAATCCAACAGGTACAATCTGGTCCAAACAAGACTGGTTAGAACTCATTGAATTAATTCAGGATAAAAATATTGTAGTTTTATCTGATGAAGTCTACGAACACTTAGTTTTTGATGGTCAGCAACACTTTAGCGCGTTGCATTTCCCTGAGCTTAGAGAACGTAGTTTTGTGATTGGTTCTTTTGGAAAAACCTTCCATGTCACAGGTTGGAAAACCGGTTACTGCGTTGCTTCACCTGATTTAATGCGTTTGTTCCGCCAGATTTATCAATATGTTAATTTCTGTGGCACAACACCTTGTCAGATTGCGCTTGCGCAATATATGCAGCAACACCCAGAACATATTCAGGAACTTTCACAGTTTTATCAGACTAAACGAGACCGATTTAATCAGGCGATTCACAATAGCCGTTTTTTGCTTAAACCATCGCAAGGAACTTATTTCCAAAACCTTGATTACAGCCAGATTAGACCTGACTTAAACGATGTGGAAATGTGCCAGTTTCTTGCCGAGCAACATAAGATTGTGGCTATTCCCGTTTCGGTGTTTTACCAACAAGCCCCAGAGTCTTTACGCTTGATTCGTTTCTGCTTTGCAAAAAATGATGAAACACTGCAAAAAGCAGGAGAAATTCTGAATCAATGTTAATAAATTTAGTCACTTAGCATAGTAAAAATACTACAAGAAATTCCACACAACTATGCTAAGTTGAATATCCGACCCGCTCATCAAAGAGATGGGCGATGGAGAATACATGCCACCAAGACAGTCTTTAATTCATCAGCAAAATCTTTGGAAAACATTTTTTGTTTTCTTATTGCCCCTGATTGCAACCAATATCTTGCAAAACCTGTCCGGTACCATTAACACCATCTTTGTTGGACAAATGATGGGGGTCGATGCGATTGCTGCCGTCTCGGTTTTTTTCCCCATTTTGTTTTTACTGCTTGCGTTTATTATCGGCATTTCAACGGGTACTACTGTTTTAGTGGGGCAGGCATGGGGCGCGCAGAATATTGAAAAAGTTCAAAGTGTGGTGGGCTCTACTCTGTTTATGACCATCATTGGCGGTATCATTACCGCAATCATTGGTGTATTTTTTGCCCATGATATTTTAGAACTTTTAGGTACGGATCCGAAGGTGATGCACCTCTCTTTGCCTTATGTGCAATGGATGTTGGCAGGTAGTCCTCTTCTCTTTGTTTATATTATCTATACCTCAATTTTACGCGGTGTAGGAGACAGTACTACTCCTTTACTTGCACTGGCTTTAACCAGTGTGATTGGTTTGGTCATTACCCCGATATTGCTTAAAGGTTATTTTGGTTTACCTGCTCTTGGGATTATTGCTCCAGCAATCGCAACGATCACAGGTTATGTGGCTATTTTGATTTTTCTCGCGATTTATCTAAACAAGAAAAATCATCCACTTCGGCCGACTCGTCAGCTTCTGCAACATATCCGTCATAATCCAGAACTAAGCAAAATCATTTTACGCTTAGGCGTCCCAACTGGTATTCAAATGATTACGACCTCAATGGCGGGTTTAGTTATTGTTGGGTTGGTTAACCATTATGGTTCACATGCTACAGCAGCGTATGGTGCAGTGAATCAGGTGCTCAACTATATTCAGTTTCCAGCAATTTCGATCTCCATCGCTGCCTCAATTTTTGCAGCGCAAGCGATTGGTGCGGGTAAATCAGATCTATTAGCGCGAGTAACCCGCACGGCTCTGGGAATGAACTTTTTATTTACAGGTGCCTTAATTGCACTTGGTTATCTATTTTCAAAATATTTAATGGCTCTGTTTATTACCGACCCAACTGTGGTGGTGTTAGGTCAACAGCTTTTATTTATTGTACTTTGGGCAATTTTATTCTTTGGTGCAGGTGCCATTTTTGCATCTATCATGCGTGCGAGCGGTACCGTGACTGTTCCAATGCTGATTAACATCTCTGCCATTTTATTTATTGAAATTCCATGTGCTTATTGGTTTAGCTCAATGTGGGGCCTTAAAGGTATTTGGGTTGCCTATGCATTGGCATTTGTCAGTTTATGTATTATCCAAGGCTTGTATTACCAATTTATCTGGAAGAAAAAGACGATCAAAGTTCTTATTTAGAACCATCCAGACCCCATAAAAAAAGCCATCATGTGATGGCTTTTTTTAATTTAAATCTTATTTCATCCATTTGGTCACAACAGTTGAAGCACGTTGATATCCTGTTGGGAATAAACGCTGCAATACATCAAGAAATTTTGCATCGCTACCAATGAGTAAACGGCGTTTATTTTTCAAAACTGCATCCAAAATTTGACGAGCTGCTTCCTCTGGTGGGGTACGCAATAACTTGTCAAAGTTTTGAATCGATTTCGTTGGGTCCATACCCAAGCTACTCAAGCTATCACTCATTTTTGCAGCTTTAGCGATATTGGTACGGATACCGCCCGGATGTACACATAGCGAACTTACGCCGCATTTTTCAATATCTAACTCTTGACGCAATGACTCAGTAAAACCACGTACCGCAAATTTAGTTGCATTATAGCCAGACTGGGTTGGCTGAGCCGTTAAACCAAATAAGCTGGAAATATTAATAATATGGCCATCTTGTGTTTGCTTAATGAACGGTAAGAATTCTTTAGTACCGTAAACCACGCCCCAGAAGTTAATTCCCACAATCCACTCTAAATCTTCGTAAGTCGCGCCTTCTACAGTTGAGCCTAAAGCTACACCAGCATTGTTAAAAATCAGGTTAACACAGCCATGATCTTGAACAGTTTCCTGTGCCCACTGCTTTACTGCCTCGCGGTCAGAAACATCTAACTTCTTGGTTGTTACAGTAATATTACTGTACGGTTTTAATAGCTCAACAGTTTTCTCTAAGCCCTTTTCATTAATGTCACTTAATGAAAGATGGCAGCCCTGCTTTGCCAGAAGAATTGCTAATTGTTGCCCAATGCCAGAACCCGCACCCGTAATTGCAGCGACTTTGTTTTTAAAATTTTTCATTGTCCATCCTTTGTTTTTCGATTTGCACAACTGGTTCATTGCATGTGCAATTTAGACTCTTTCAATATAATTTTGACAATATACATTGTCAATATAGTACACTGTAATTTCAGATAGATTGGCACAATTCTGCTGACGGCTTTATCATAGGGCTCATATTTGCCGAAAAACCGATAAATTAGGAAACCATTTATTTATGGCGACAAACGACTCAACCAGTAAAAAGAAAACAAAAACTGTGAGTAAAGAACGTCAGTTCAAAGGGTTATCTCTGTCTGAACGCAAAGAGGCACGCCGCGAAAAACTCATTGAAGCCGGTATTGCAACTTATGGAACCCTTGGCTTTTTTTCCGTGACGGTAAAAGATGTGTGCCAAGAAGCAAAACTCACCGAACGTTATTTTTATGAATCATTTAAAAAGAGTGAAGATTTATTCCAGACTATCTTTTTAAAAATGATTGAAGAATTACAGCAAAACTTGATGCAAGCTGTCATTAAAGCGGCTCCAGACCCTGAGCAAATGGTCGATGCTGGTTTACGTGCTCTACTGAGTACTTTAAAAGACGACCCTCGTTTAGCTCGTATTGTGTATGTCGATGCAATTTTGGTCCAAGAATTACATAATCAGGCCACCATTCAGGAAACTCTCGCCCAGTTTGATCGTATGATTCAAGCTTTTGTGATGCTAACCATGCCGCAAATCCAGCATAACGAAAATGAACTCTCATTAATCGCTACTGGTTTAAATGGATACGTGACACAAATTGCCGTTCGATGGGTGATGGGCGGGTTTAAGCAGTCTCTAGAGCAAGTTTTAGCGGCCTGCCGTATCGTTTTTTTAGCTTTGCTCGCGAAAGTTTCAAAATAATATTAAAGTTTTTTGACAGTGTTTTTGTTTTAAAAACCTCGTTTGAGATAAGCTTGTAACACACTGAATGGTTTTAAGAAAATTTATATCGCCCTGTCATCATTTGGTCATGCGCTTGCCGTATTTTTGTCACAAATTATTGCTAAATTCGTTTTTATAGACTTTTCTGCAATGAAATTGTCATAATTAATCTTTGTAATAAGCCTGTCATAACTACAAAACGGTTCACCGTTAAAATCTACAAGGTATTACGCTGTGAAAGATGACTATATTTTAATTGTCGATGATGAGCTTCCTATCCGCGAAATGATCCATACCTCTTTGGACATGGCAGGCTTTCAGTGTTTACAGGCAGAAGATGCCAAACAGGCTCATCAAATTATCGTCGACCAACGTCCGGCGCTTATCTTGCTCGATTGGATGTTACCCGGGGGCGTAAGTGGGGTCGACTTATGTCGCCGTTTAAAACGAGATGAAAACTTAGCAGAAATTCCTGTCATTATGTTGACCGCTCGCGGTGAAGAAGACCACAAAGTACAAGGTCTGGATGCTGGTGCAGATGACTATATGACCAAACCATTTTCAACCCGTGAACTGGTTTCTCGTATTAAAGCTGTTCTACGCCGAGCAAATGCATTAAGCGGTGAAAAAACAATTGATGCCAATGGTTTAATTCTTGATCCTGTAAGCCAACGCGTAAGCTTTGGTAACAGTATTTTAGATATGGGACCAACAGAATACCGTCTGCTTGCATTTTTTATGACCCATCCGGAACGTGCCTATACACGTGCCCAGTTGCTCGATCAGGTGTGGGGCGGTAATGTATACATCGAAGATCGTACTATCGATGTGCATATCCGTCGTTTGCGTAAAGTCTTAGAACCTTTTGGTGTAGATCGATTTGTTCAGACTGTACGTGGTACAGGTTATCGTTTCTCAACACGTGCAGATTTAGCCGCAGGTTAACCAAAATTTATGTATGAACCCTACCCCGTCCCCGAACAGGTACGTGAACAAAAGCTTTCCCGCTACAGTAGTTTATGGACGTTTGCTAAACAAGATTTACGACTTTTATTATTTTTCCTGATTATTGCAGGTTTAGTCGGTTTAGGAATTGGGTATTTCTGGAGCTGTATTTTTATTGCCTTTGTGGTGTTTTTTACACTTCAGTTGCGTTCTTTATATTTGGTCAATGACTGGATTGCCAATAATCCATACGATGTCCCTCCGAACCTCAACGGAATTTGGGGGGCATTATTATTTAACGTTTACCGTGCCCAGCGCCAAGAACGTATTGTTCAAGCGGAAATGGTAGGACTTATTGACCGCGCTCAATCTTCATTAGTTGCACTTGCTGAAGCGGTAGTCTTGATTGATGATCAACATCAAATTGAATGGTGGAACCCCGCCGCAGAGCGTTTACTAGGAATTAGTCCACTTGACCGTGGTCGTAACTTATTAACCATTTTGCGCCAGCCTACTTTTATTGAATATTTTAACAATATTGATCAGGCACCCGATGGGATTAAACTCCATTCGAATCTTGATGATGACCGTTATGTACAGGTTAAGCTCACACGATTTGGTGGGGAAAGCCGCTTACTTGTGGCATACGATGTAACTCGTATGCATAATCTTGAGCAAATGCGTAAAGACTTTGTCGATAATATTTCGCATGAACTACGTACACCTTTAACCGTGCTCAGTGGTTATATCGAAACCTTTACCGACCAAGAAGATATTAACCCACGCTGGAAACGTGCATTTGACCAGATGCAATCTCAAACCAAGCGTATGAATGCGTTGGTCAATGATTTACTGCTGTTATCTAATTTAGAAAATAATAAGAAAATTGCAAAAAATCAGATTATTGAAATGCCGAGCTTAATGAATCAATTGTTTGATGATGCTCAGGCCTACAATGCCGATTATGGACACACGCTCAATTTACACATTGATAGCCACTGTGACCTGATTGGTTCTGACATGGAAATTGCCAGTGCATTTAGTAATCTAATTACCAATGCCATTAAGTACACGCCAAAAGGCGGAACCATTACCATTGGCTGGCATGATGATGGTGAACATGCTTACTTTAGCGTGCAAGATACAGGCATCGGGATTAACCCTAAACATTTGCCACGACTGACTGAACGCTTCTATCGTGTTGATAGCGACCGAAGTCGTCAAACAGGTGGTACAGGTTTAGGCTTAGCAATTGTAAAACATGTGCTGATGCAACACGGCGCTTATTTAGATGTGCAGTCTAAAGAAAACGAAGGATCAACATTTACCGCTGTTTTTCCAAAAGAAAGACTATATAACATGACCTAAAGTTGCCCTCTCACATTTAAAAAGCCGACTAATGAAAAGTCGGCTTTTTTGTATGATTTAGACCCAATTTACTTAAAATTAGAGCAATACGATTTTGTCTGATTTTTCTCTATTACGTTTAAAAAACTAGTTGCAAAAGTATTGCTCTGGCGTAATGCATCACGGTGATCACCACCATCAATCGTTTGATAAATAGTTGGTTTTTTTAATTTACATAGCTGTTGATAATAAGCAGATGTCCCTCTAGGGTCGACTAAATGATCTTTAGAGCCTTGAACAATCATTAATGGCACGGTCGGCACCATATTTTCAATGGACTGCTTTTTAAGATAAGCCAAAAGAGGTTTTAAGTCTGCGTTAGGGCGAAATATGCTAGAAGGAGACTTCTTCAAATCAGATTGAAGTTCAGATAAACAACGACTGCGCGCTTGAGTTAGCACCGTATTCATTTCTGGACTGACTAGGTTTTCAGGAACAATGCTTGGTTCTGCTGCTTGTGCTCCCAATAACACAATTAGGAAAAATGCTGCCACACTTGGTTCTGGGTTTGGATTACTCTGCACATATTCTGCAATGCCTTCATATTGATAGCCGCCTGGCGCAAGAGCGATTGCCCCTTTTAAATCTAGTTCGGGAGCATCTTTTTGACCATAAGCCGCCACTGTAATAGCAGCAGCCCCGCCTTGACTATGCCCCATCACCAACCACTGTTTATTAAAGCTCTTGGGCTTAAGCAAATGCAATGCACGCACTGCATCTACTACTGTATGTAATTGGCTCTTTGCATTCATATAAGGATGTGCACCTAAAGTACCCAAACCTTGATAATCAGGTGCGACTACTGCATAGCCTCGTGCAAGCCAACCATCTAACGCTTTTGAAGCAACTTCCTGATATGAATGAACTGGTCCACCGACATAATCACCCGAAGGTGCACAAGTATCGGCTACTCCTGTTGTACCATGCGCCCAAGCTAGTACGGGCCAGCCATTTTTTGGTGGTGTTCCTTTCGGTAATAAAATAAACGCTGAGGCAACGATAGGCTCGTTATTCACACCTCGACTACGATAATTTACTAATAAGCGCTGATTTGCATGAGGAAATAAATCCGTCACATCTTGTTGCGCTATAGAAAGTATTGAGCCCGGTTTTTCACTCACAATTTGCTTACTCAAATCTGTAATTGGAGCAGCCATAGCAGAACCAGATATCAAACAAATACTGCTAAATAAAATTTTTAATAAAGAATTACTTTTTCTAATCAAGGGATTACTCCTCTACTTTCTAATCATCATTTCAAATTAGTTTTATAAAAAATATGCCCCCTATTGCATATAAAGAACCTAACAAGAGGCAAATGAAAGAACTCACATACCAACATAGATGACTATTCCCACTAAATCTAGACTTTAAGCATAGAAATGCCAATCCATAGAAAATAAAAAAGAGAGCAAATGCTCTCTTTTTTAAATCTATTGATGGGTTAAAGCGTATGGCCCATACGTTCGCCCATAACAACAACGGACTCGGCTTTAAAACGTTTTTCCCACTCGATTTTATCTTTTTCAAATAAAATAATTGCCGTAGAACCTAAATAAAAACGGCCAAGCTCAGCACCTTTCTCTAACTTCAACTCATGATGCTGTAATTCGATACGGCCCGATGGTTTTACTTTACCTGTTGCCACAGTTTCAATACCTGCCACAATCATAGCGCCGACCAAAACAACGGCCATACGACCAAGCTCAGTATCAAACAAACATACCATACGCTCATTACGGGCAAATAATCCCGGTACATTTTCAGCAGTCACCTGATTTACTGAAAATAACTCACCCGGTACATATAACGTTTCAGTTAATGTGCCTGAAAATGGCATATGAACACGGTGATAATCACGTGGAGAAAGATAAACCGTTGCAAACTCACCTTCTTGGAAAGGCTGAGCAAGTTGTGGATCGCCAATTAACTTTTCTACAGAGAAACTTTGGCCTTTTGCTTGAAATACTTCGCCCGCAGTGATTTTACCAATTTGAGAAATCGCGCCATCCGCTGGTGAAACAATACTATCCGGATTTTCATCAACTAAACGTACGCCGTCTTTCAATGCACGGGTAAAGAAATCATTAAAAGATTTATATTTCAGTGCATTGCCTTGTTCAGCAATCGATAAATCAATGCCATACTTGGTTTTAAATGCATGAATAACAGCAGCTTTTAAAATTGGATTTTCACTTGCAGCAACTTTGCCCACTACACGACTTAACTGATGCTGAGGAACAAGATTTTGTGCCTTAATAAATAATTCTTTTTTTAAGCGAGATGTAAAACTCAAGACGGCGATTCTCCAGTAATGATAGGACTATCGAGGCGATTGCCCCATTCACTCCACGCACCATCATAGGCTTTTGCTTCCCAACCTAAAAGTCTAGCCAGAATATAAGCCAAACCAGAACGGTGATGTGACTGGCAGTATACGACTACAGGTTGTTTTAAATCGAACCCAAGTTGTTCAAGACGCTGCCGCGTGCGTTCAAGCGGATGCAATTTTAGATGATTTTGACGATTAAGTGCAGTACTCCATTCAAAATGGAGGGCATTTGGAATGTGACCACCGCGTCGCGCTGCTAAACGGACGCCACTATATTCATCACTCGTCCGGCAATCCCAGAGTTGCACACTTTCTTGCTCAACTTGTTTGCGTAGTTCTTCATAGTTCACTCGGAACTGAGCAGCATGTGATAAATCGATCTGAATTAAGTTATCAACTCGAGGAAGTTCTTCAACCTCGGCTGTGGTGGGTAAACCTGCCCCAAGCCATGCATGAATTCCGCCATTAATTAAACTTGTACGGGTAAAACCTAAGCAATGGAGATTCCAGATTAAACGCCCTGCCCATGCCCCACCTTCATCATCATAGACCACCACATGGTGATTTGGTGAAATATTCAATTTTTCAATAAGCGCTTGTAAACCCGCTTCATCTGGTAAAACACCTGTTGCTTCTTCGTGTTGAGCAACTAACCATTTAGGTTGTAAGTGAATAGCATGCGGAACATGGAGCTGCTCATAAACTGATGCACGGCTCAAATCAACAATACGGATATATTCATTGCCTAAATAAGGCACTAACTCTTCTGCTTCTATTAATAAATCGAGTTTAAAATCAGGGAGTGTCATCGTCATGGTTACTTTTTATACCAGCTTAATTTCATCTTAGCATAAGCTTATATCTATCAAACTCTGATTTTCTGCTAGTGTTTAGCAGAAAATCAGATATTAAAATTCTCAAGTCTTAAGTGGCAGCCAAGCGCTTAAGCTCTATTGTAATTAAATTGCTTCATCCAGCTCTTCGATTTGGAAAACCTGACGCAAATAGGCCAAGAATGTATCGTTATCAGTCATGGTTTTGCCAGGGCTGTCCGAAATTTTAGCAACAGACTGGCCATTACACTCAACCAGTTTCAATACAATATTGAGCGGTGTTTGGCCCATGTCATTGGTCAAATTAGTACCAATACCGAAACTCACCTGAAAACGGTCTTTGAAATATTGATGTAGTTCCCAAGCCTTTGGCAAATTAAGGCCATCACTAAAGGTCAACATTTTGGTTTTGGTATCAATTTTTAATTTACGATAGTGTGCATATGCTTTATCACCCCACTCGTACGGATCACCACTGTCATGACGTAAGCCATCAAATAGTTTGGCAAAATACAAGTCAAAATCTCTGAGGAAAGCGTCCATACCAACAACGTCAGTTAAAGCAATTCCTAAGTCTCCGCGATATTCTTGAACCCACGTTTCTAAAGCAGCTTTTTGAAAGTCACGTAAGCGAACATCAAGCGCCTGAAAAGCTTGTAAGAATTCGTGGGCCATGGTTCCAATTGGCGTAATATTTAACTCTTTGGCAAGTAAGACGTTACTTGTACCACGGAACACATTTGGCACAGTGTTATGAAATGCAGCAACTACATGTTTTTGCCATTCAAAACTATAACGGCGGCGGGTACCAAAATCAGAAACTAAAAATGGTGGATCATTCGGTTGTTGAGATTTTTCGTATTGCTGAATTAATTCAAGTTTTGCTTGTAAACGACGCTCGCCTTCAACCCAGACTTCATCTGTTTTAATCCGGCTAAAATATAATTCATTTACAATAGCTAAAACAAAAATCTCAAACATCATGGCTTGAACCATTGGCCCTTCAATACGGATGTCTAATCGACCTTCTTCATCTATACTCGCATGAATAAAACGGCGTTTGAGTTGAAATAATTCTAAATAATCGACAAAGTCGCTTTTAATAAATCGTAATTTTCTTAAATATTGTAGTTCGTCTTCTTTATATTTGAGATTACATAAATGGTCGAGTTGCTCGTTTAAGTCATCCAAAATATCCACTAATGGATAGACCGTATCTTCTAAATTTCTGCAACGAAAATGATAGACGCTATGTGTTTGCGGGAATTTATGCAGAACCACTTGTAGCATCGTAAATTTGTACAAGTCTGTATCAAGTAAAGAATGGATAATTGGAGACATAGTCAATGATTATTCGCTTGCTTCTTAGCATTAAAGCATATTTTTCTAGATGAATTGCGAGCTTTTATACCATTGTTGCAGTTCCATGAAATTTCCTTTTAAAAATCATTTAATTTAATTTCTGCTAAACTGCATCCATTCAATTAATTGCAGAAACTTTCTCTAACAATGCGCGCTTTAATACAACGAGTTCTTGAAGCTAAAGTAGTAGTCGACGGTGAAACGACCGGTGAAATCCAGCATGGCTTATTGGTTTTTTTAGGAATCGGTCGAGACGATACTTTAGCTATAGGTCAGAAGCTGATTGATAAAATTTTGAAATATCGTATTTTTGATGATGAGCAAGGCAAAATGGGCTGGAATGTATCTCAGGCAAATGGCGGAATCCTGCTTGTTTCACAGTTCACTTTAATGGCTCAAACGCAAAAAGGACTACGTCCAGACTTTGGTCCGGCCATGCCACCTAGCGACGCAAAAGCACTATATGAACAGTTGGTAGAATATACTCGTTCACAGTTTGAAAATGTTCAAACAGGTATTTTTGCTGCGGACATGAAAGTTCATTTGATTAATGATGGACCAGTCACTTTCAATTTAGAAGTTGAAGCATAGATATAAAAAAACTCCCGATCGGGAGTTTTTTGTTAGATCTTAACGACCAGTTTTTTCTTTAATAAAAGCACGTGCTTGACGTACTTTATCTTTTACTGGTTTTGGTAATTTTGGTGGAATCAATTTAGCTGCTTGGTTAAACCAAACGAGCAAGCTGAAATCACCTTCCATTTTAATGCTACCGTCTTGCATACCCGTCATAAATGCTGTTGGGTCACCTTTGAGTAAAGTTTTTACACCTTGTTCACTATCTGCAAACTGCAAAATAAAGTCAGCTTTTTCAGGTGATCCAGCAACTGTATCGATGTGACCATGATTAATAATAATTTGGCGAGCCACACCTAAATCAGTACCAATTTGAATGCGGAATGCGCGGTCATGCACTAGCTCAATAAACTTAGGACTTGTACGTGCCAACTGTTTCATACGCAGCGCCAAACCTGCTACCAATAAATCTAACGGGTCTGTACTGACATCAACAAGTGGTAACTTGACTACAGGTATAGAAGAAAGTTTCATGAACATTCACGCCTATTGTATTTTTATGAAAACCTTGGGGCAAAACTCAGCAAGGACTCACCATTGCCTGTTTCGTGCATCGACTGATGATATTCTAATTGGCAACGCAATCTATATATGAAACGTCAACAGACCAGTCTATCGTAGCATAACTGGCTATTTTTTAATAAATGCTTTGTATAATAAAAATCATGTTTTCGTAAATAAAAAAGGCATGCTGTGCATACCTTTTTACCGTTAGATAACAATTAAATTATCGGCTAGAACATTGCTGCTGATCATCTTCATATACTGGCGTGTGTTCTATATATTGGCGATTTGCCAAAGCCTTCTGTGCCTGTTTATCCTCACGTAATAAAACAAATGTAACCATTACCATCGCTAGACTTAGTGCAGTTAAATAACTATATGTGACTGGCATTTCAAAAGTGACTTGAACTCCAAAACGGACCACTTCCAATAGCCCCCAAAAAAACATCCCTGCAAGCATAAAACCAAGCCAACGACGGTAAGGAGAAAAGAACACAGCAACAAGCGCGACAGCAATTAAGCTGAGTCCGGCGATAGCGGCAAAATTCGCTGTTACCATAGAAACCTCCGTCTTAATGAAAACGTCTAAAAACATTCGGTCTGAACACCAGACCTCATTCCAAAAACAACTTTAATTCATGATTTGTGTTGAAGCTTAGAAAGCATTATGGATGTTTTTTTTTAGAAAAAAAGACCTGTTATTTGTCGATGCGACATACTTTGTCGCAACATTCTTTTGTCATTACATTTTTGTAAATTTAAAAAAGTTCTACTTCCTATATGGCATCAATTCTGGCGTGTCATTACAAAAAACTATGCTGTTTTTTTGCCTTAAAATAAGTTTTTTTCAGTTTTTTTTATTGCCTTTTTTCTGTGCATAATTTTGTCATAACTTGCTTGTTTTTATGACTATTCTGCATAAAAAAAGCGCTACTCTTGAGCAGCGCTTAATGATTGTTCATTATTATTTAAGCACGGCTTAAATCTTTATCATGCATACCGAGTAAATACAGTACTCCATCCAGACCAACGCTTGAAATCGCCTGATTTGCATTTTGACGCACCAGTGGTTTAGCACGATATGCTACGCCAAGTCCTGCAATCGCAAGCATCGGTAAATCATTTGCGCCATCGCCAACAGCCATCGCTTGCTCTAGTGAAATACCGAGTTTGTTCGCCAGCTCACGCAGCAACTCCGCTTTACGGGCACCATCAACAATTACACCTTTTACTTCACCAGTCACAACGCCATCTTGTACATCTAAAACGTTAGCGTGAACTTCATCAATACCTAATTTAGCTTGTAAATATTCAGCAAAATATTGGAAGCCACCAGATAAAATTGCCGTTTTATATCCAAGGGCTTTTAAAGTCGAAATGAGGCGCTCGGCACCTTCGGTGATTGTCAATCGCTCGGCAATTTTAGGTAAAACTGACGCATCAAGACCTTTGAGTAAAGCAACCCGCGCACGGAAACTTTGCTGGAAGTCCAACTCACCTTGCATCGCTCTTTCAGTGATTTCAGCAACTTGCTCGCCTACCCCTGCTTCAAGCGCCAATTCATCAATTACTTCTTGTTCAATTAAAGTTGAATCCATATCGAAGCAGACTAAACGGCGGTTACGTCGATAAGCGTTATCTTCCTGAACAGCTACATCAATATTCAATTCGCTTGAAAGAAGCAAACAAGCTGCACGCATAGCTTGAGCATCTAAAGTCGGACCACTGCTTAAACCAAACTGTACACAAGCACGGCGAGGCAATGTGCTATCTTTTTCAAGATCTACACGGCCTGATAAACGAGTTACAGTTTCGATGTTAAAGCCTTGGCTAGACACAATTTGTGTAACGGCTTGTAAATGTGCAGCAGTGAGTTCCGGTGCTAAAGCCGTGACGATATAACGAGTTCGTCCACCTTCGCTGACCCATTGATCGTATTCTGCGCCCGAGATAGGTTTAAAGCGCACTGTTAAGCCAATATCATGTGCTAAAATCAAAATCTCTTTCATTGCCAATGCGGTCGCGGTTTCATTTTCAGAGGCGACCACAATGCCCAATGTCAGTTGATTATGAATAACAGCCTGACCTACATCCAGTATTTGCAATGAATGTACGGATAGTACTTGCATTAATCGGGTAAACTGGTTTGGTTGGTCCGGTCCTAAAAAGGATATAAGAATGATTTCTCGCATGAATTGACTCTAGTCTGAGTGACAACTATTGTAAGAATCATAATCGAATTTCAATATAATTGCCTTGGAAGTTTAACTTGATTGCGCCTAGACAAGGGCTATTTGCTAGCCTACTGATCATTAGTTTTGCATTGCATACCTTTTTATTGGTGATTGCAACGACACACCAGCTCAATGAAAACCGTGCGAGTCAAGGTCAGCTCATGACCAGTCAACTCGTTGCAGACAGCTTATCTGAGCTTGAACCTGCCAATACGGTCTCTTTAGCTCTGATTGCCAATCGCTATGCGACCAATCCAAGTGTGGCATCTATCCGTATTCTTGACGCCAATAAACAAGTTTTGGCAACAAGCGGCATGTCAAAAACTCGCCAAGGTGAAATTTTTGTTCGTGATGCGCTTCAAAACGAGAAAAAAGTCGGTTCTATTGAAATCACACTAATTCAACCAAGTATTGGGGAAATTCTTCGTACCCAATGGCTTGCGATTTTAGCTTCACTGTTTTTACATGTTTTATTATGGCTGGCTTACCGCGCCATTGCTCGCCCAACGCGTAGCGAATACTTAGCCCGTATTAACGAAGAAAATCGTTTAAAACATGAGATTCAAGAGTTAACTCAAGCTCTCGCGCTTGAAAAACAAAATACGGTAACCTTGGTAGCTCAAGCTCAGCAGCAAGCTAAAGCTAAACCAATTGTTCGCTCACAACCAGAAAAAAGCTTAGAGTCTACAGACCAAAATACCTTGGCACTTAATATTCAATTTTATGACCCTAAACAGTTATTAAGTAGTGTTAACCAGTCTGTTTCTGTACCGTACTTTAAACTTTGTCAGCTCTTCTTAAACAAGAGTATTGAGCTATGTACAAAGCATTATCATTTGAAAGCGACTGATATTGATGTCGTAGACGAGTTTCATGCAGAGGGCGCAACACTTGCCATTTCGACTTCACATCCACACGCTGTAGAGTGTCTACTTATGGTAGGTACGGTTTTCCAATTGCTTTCAGACGTTTTATATAAGCGTTACCGTGAAGATAAACGCTTTGCGCTACAAACTCGCAGTGCCGTGTGTAATGCCGTAGAAGCAATGCAAATTGATGCCAAAGAAGCTGCTCAACGTTTAGCGCAACATCTTCATGCGAAAGAATCTGCACTCTACCTTGATAATGAACAGCTTAAAGCAATTCAAGACAGCTATCAGCTTGTTGCAATGCCTAACCCAAGTAATGTCATGACTCGTCATGCATTTATGATCAATGGTATGAATGCTGAATGTGCAGAGCTTGCACAAAATATTCGAACTGAAATTTTGATGGGTAAAAAATCAATTCCTCAAAATGACAGCCCGAGTAGTGCAGCATCTTAAAAATTTATTGTGCGCATTTAAACCTAGCCATCCGGCTAGGTTTTTTTATCTAAATTTATGGTATTTATTTTAAATAATTTTATTTCCTTATGATTTATTTATCTAAATAAATCCGGTTCTATGATGTTGAGTCGTAAATTTGGATAAATCAGAATCATAGGCAAAATTCTATAAACAGCGTAAACTATGCGAAATTTATTCAATAGAAATTGTCTTACGACAAAAAAAGGTGAAAGCGAATGCCGCTGAGTCGTGTTGAAGAACTTGTCGCCGATATTCGTGCAGGCAAAATGGTCATCTTAATGGATGACGAAGACCGTGAAAATGAAGGTGACCTTGTCATCGCAGCAACGCATGTACGCCCTGAAGATATTAACTTCATGATTACACATGCACGCGGTTTAGTTTGCTTAACTTTAAGCCGTGAACGTTGTAAACAATTAAACCTCCCGCTGATGGTTGACCAGAACGGTGCCCAGCATGGCACTAACTTTACGTTATCTATCGAAGCAGCTGAAGGTATTACTACAGGTATTTCGGCAGCAGAACGTGCTCACACGATTCAAGCTGCTGTGGCAGCACATGCCAAACCAACCGATATCGTACAACCGGGCCATATTTTCCCACTCATGGCACAGCCAGGTGGTGTATTACACCGTGCAGGTCATACCGAGGCAGGTTGTGATTTAGCACGACTAGCAGGTCTTGAGCCTGCATCTGTCATTTGTGAAATCATCAAAGAAGATGGCACAATGGCACGCCGCGCAGATTTAGAAATTTTTGCTGAGAAGCATGGCCTAAAAATTGGTACAATTGCCGACCTAATCCACTACCGTATGACCAATGAGCAAACTGTAGAACGTTTGGATCAAAGAACGATTCAAACAGAATATGGTTCATTTGAGCTCTATCGCTATCGTGAGATAGGTAACCCTGACATTCACTTGGCTTTAGTCAAAGGTGAGCCAAAAGAAGGTGTTACAACGGTACGTGTACATGGTTTTAGTCCTGTTCGCGATTTGCTTAAGCTAAATAAAGCTGACGGTGAACCAGCTTGGAATCTAGACCGTGCGCTACAAACGATTGCAGCAAGTGACCGCGGCGTTTTAGTCTGGATCGGACAAGATCATTTGCAAGACTTGGGACCAGCGTTGGATGATTTAACTAAGCCAAAACCGGTGAAATCCAATGCAGCACTTTCACATCAATATCAAACCATTGGTGTTGGTGCTCAAATTTTGCGTGATTTAGGTGTTGAAAAAATGAAGCTTCTGAGCTCACCATTGCGTTTCAATGCCTTATCTGGCTTTAATTTAGAAGTAGTGGAATATGTCACTGCTGATCAAATCACAACGAAATAATCGAGGTTGCTATGGCAATTCGCCGTATTGAAGGTTTATTACATCTCGCAAGCGAAGGTCGTTATGCGATTTTAGTGGGTCGTTTCAACAGTTTTGTTGTTGAACACTTATTAGAAGGTGCGATCGACACGTTAAAACGTCATGGCGTAAATGAAGATAACATTACTGTTATTCACGCTCCAGGCGCATGGGAACTACCGATCGTTGCTAAAAAATTAGCTACATCAAACCAGTTTGATGCCATCATTGCACTCGGTGCAGTCATTCGTGGTAGCACACCTCACTTTGACTTTGTTGCTGGTGAATGTGCGAAAGGTTTAGGTGTAGTTGCGTTAGAAAGCAGCTTGCCTGTTATCAATGGTGTATTAACTACTGACAGCATCGAGCAAGCAATCGAACGCTCAGGTACAAAAGCAGGAAACAAAGGTAGCGAAGCTGCTTTAACTGCAATTGAAATGGTTAATTTATTAAAGGCAATTTAAAGCATGTCTCAAACACTGCAAGCCGCTTATGCAGCAAAACGTAAAGCACGTCGTTTTGCTGTACAAGGTATTTATGAGTGGCAAATGAGTCACAACCCTGTACATGAAATTGAAGCGCGTACACGTGCTGAAAATGCAATGCACAAGGTAGACTTGAACTATTATCACGAACTACTTACTCAAGTTATCGCTCAGCACGAAGACCTTGATGCGTTACTTATTCCGGTACTTGACCGTGAAATTGACGCGCTAGATGGTGTAGAGCTCGCAACTTTGCGTTTAGGTGCTTACGAGTTACGTGATCATCTAGAAATTCCATATCGTGTGGTACTTGATGAAGCAATCGAACTTGCGAAGCATTTTGGCGGAGCAGACAGTCATAAATACATCAATGGTGTATTAGACCGTTTAAGTTCGACACTGCGTAGCGCAGAAAAACAACAAGCAAAATAATAGGCTTGATGTTCTATGGCTGAGTTCTCAATTATTGACCAATACTTTAATCGTCAGTCACATCCTGACGTTGCGCTTGGTATTGGTGATGACTCAGCCTTAATTACTCCCCCTCCAAATCAACAATTGGTGATCTGTGCAGATACACTTGTTGCTGGACGTCACTTCCCTCTTGAAACCTCGCCCCATGCGATTGGCTGGAAAAGTGTTGCCGTAAATCTGTCTGATATTGCTGCAATGGGCGCCAAACCACATAGTATTTTACTTGCGATCAGCTTGCCTCAAGTTGACCATGAGTGGCTTGAAGGATTTAGTCAGGGAATCTATGACTGTTGTGATCAATTTGGAGTTGCCTTAATTGGCGGAGATACCACTCAAGGTCCGCACCTTACCATTACCGTCACAGCTATGGGCTGGATTGAAACAGGAAAAGCTGTATTACGTTCAGGCGCTAAGGTCGGTGATTATGTTTGTGTAAGTGGGCAGATTGGTGATGCTGCTTATGGGCTTCAGCATTTAGGACATTCCCTACAACAAAGACTGGACTATCCGACGCCACGTTGTAAGCTTGGAGAAGAGCTAAAAGGGCTCGCCTCTAGCATGATCGATGTGTCAGATGGTTTAGCTCAAGATTTAGGACATATTTTAAAAGCGTCCAAGGTTGGAGCACGACTCATCCTGGAAAAATTACCTGTTGATCCTGTACTGCAACAACTAGAAGAACAACAACGTTGGCAATATGCTTTGGCAGGTGGTGATGACTACGAATTATGTTTTACAATAACACCGCAAAATTATGAAAAACTTTTGCAAAAACAACTAGACGTTAAGATTACAATGATCGGACAGATCGTTGAGCAAACAAAACTAACTTTTGAGCATTTGGGTTCAGATTACCCATTGCAAATTCATGGATACCAACACTTTGCATAAACCGCCGATTCATTTTAAAGACATGTCTTGGTTCAACCGCTGCATCGTTTTCTGTGGGGTTGGTTTTGGATCTGGTCTTGCTCCTAAAGCACCTGGTACTTTTGGCTCTGCTTTTGCCTTACTTTTTGTTCCCATCTGGTTATCTCTCGGATTTACTTTAAGTTTAATCGCTATTCTCATCATGTCAGTGGTGGGTATTTATATTTGCGGTCAAACTGCAAAAGTAATCAACGTACACGATGATGGTCGAATTGTGTGGGATGAATTTGCAGGTCAATCTATTACCTTTCTTCCTCTGCTCTATTTACAACAAATAAATTGGATTTGGGTAATTACAGGATTTATATTATTTCGAATTTTCGATGTTTGGAAACCTTGGCCTATACGCCTCATTGATCGCCAAGTACACGGTGGTTTTGGTATTATGCTTGACGATATTATTGCCGGTGTATGGGCTGCTCTTTGTACACTAATTATTATCCATTTGAGTTAAATCATTCGAGTTATTCATGTCAACTACTGTCATTATTCTTGCTGCAGGCAAAGGAACGCGAATGCGTTCTCAGCTCCCTAAAGTACTACAACCTTTAGCTGGTCGCCCGCTACTAGGACATGTTATTAAAACAGCAAAACAACTATTAGCAGAAAACATCATTACCATTTATGGACATGGTGGCGATCACGTAAAAAAGACATTCGCACAAGAAAATATTCAGTGGGTTGAACAAGCAGAACAGTTAGGGACTGGTCATGCTGTACAAATGACTTTACCGGTACTTCCTAAAGACGGCATTTCATTAATTTTATACGGTGATGTTCCTTTAGTCCGTCAAACAACGCTTGAACAGCTGATTGAAGCATCAAATAAAACCAGTATTGGTATGATTACTTTACATGTCGATAACCCAACAGGTTATGGCCGTATTGTCCGCCAAGACGGTAAAATCCGAGCGATTGTTGAACATAAAGACGCAACCGAAGCTCAGCGTCAAATTCAAGAAATCAACACAGGTATTTACTGTGTCAGCAATGCAAAACTGCATGAGTGGTTGCCTAAGCTTTCAAATGAAAATGCACAAGGCGAATACTATTTAACTGATATCGTTGCGATGGCTGTTGCTGATGGTCTAGAAATCGCCTCAATTCAACCAGAACTCGCATTTGAAGTTGAAGGTGTAAATGACCGCCTGCAACTTGCAGCACTTGAGCGTGAATTTCAGAAGCAACAAGCAAAAGAACTTATGCAGCAAGGCGTAACTTTTGCTGATCCTGCACGTTTTGATTTACGTGGTACAGTAAAAGTTGGTCATGATGTCCGTATTGATGTGAATGTCATTATTGAAGGCGACTGTGAACTCGGTGACTTTGTCGAAATCGGTGCTGGCTGTATCTTAAAAAATACAACCATTGCAGCGGGCACTAAAGTCCAAGCATACAGCGTTTTTGATGGAGCAGTTGTTGGGGAAAATACCCAAATTGGTCCTTTCGCACGCTTACGTCCAGGTGCTAAATTGGCAAACGAAGTACATATCGGCAACTTTGTTGAAGTCAAAAATACAACGATCGGTCTAGGCAGTAAAGCTAACCATTTCACCTATTTAGGTGATGCCGAGATCGGTGCTGAATCAAATATTGGGGCAGGTACAATCACCTGCAATTATGATGGTGCAAATAAACACAAAACCACTATTGGCGATGCAGTTTTTATCGGTTCTAATAGCTCGCTGGTTGCGCCTGTGACTATTGGTAATGGAGCAACAGTCGGTGCGGGTTCTGTGATTACGAAAGATGTGGCTGAACAAAGTCTCTCCTTTGAGCGTGCTCAACAAATTTCTAAAGCAAATTATCAACGTCCCCAAAAGCTTAAAAAATAAGAGGATTGAAGTATGTGTGGTATCGTCGGAGGCGTTGCAGAACGTTGTGTAACCGAGATTTTAATTGAAGGTTTAAAACGTCTTGAATATCGTGGTTATGATTCGGCAGGCGTTGCTTTACTCAATAACCAGCAAATTTTACGTGAGCGCCGTGTTGGTAAAGTTGCCAATCTTGCAGACGCTGTTTCAGAACACCAGCTTACTGGAGCAATCGGTATTGCTCATACCCGTTGGGCAACACACGGTAAACCGACCGAAAATAATGCTCACCCGCACATGTCAGGCAAGGTAGCAGTCGTTCACAACGGTATTATCGAGAACTATCAAGAGCTTAAAGATGACCTTCAAGCTTTAGGATATGTATTTACTTCTCAAACAGATACTGAAGTGGTAGCCCATTTAGTTGCAGAAGCTCTAAAAAATACTGATAGTTTACTTGAAGCAGTAGAATCTGTAGTTCCTCAGCTTAAAGGTGCCTATGCGTTAGGTATTATTCACAGCGATTACCCAGATGAACTCATTACTGTACGTGAAGGTTCACCACTTGTAATTGGTGTAGGTATTGGCGAGAACTTTATCAGTTCAGACCAATTGGCCCTTTTACCAGTAACGAACCGTTTTATTTACTTAGAAGAAGGCGATATTGCTCGTCTTACTCGTACTTCAATTGAAGTATTTGTAAAAGGTGAACGTGTTGAACGTCCAGTTAAAGAACTTGATGCAACTGTAAGCAGCGCTTCAAAAGGTGAATATAAACACTACATGCTCAAAGAAATTTATGAGCAGCCTGAAGCAATCAAACAAACAATTTCTCAAGCGCTTGATGGCAACAATTTACGTGATGATTTCTTGAAAGATGCTGATGCAGATTTCAGTAAACTTCAAAGTGTTCAAATTATTGCTTGTGGTACAAGTTATCACTCAGGAATGATCGCTAAATATTGGTTTGAGCAATTGATTGGTGTGCCTTGCCAAGTTGAGATTGCGAGTGAATTCCGTTATCGCTCACCAGTGATTGTGGAAAATACACTTTACATCTGTATTTCACAATCAGGTGAAACAGCGGATACCTTAGCTGCACTACGTGAAACTCAAAAACGTGCTAAAGCAAATAATATCGATATTCAGACTTTAACGATCTGTAACGTCGCAACTTCTTCAATGGTGCGTGAAACTGATCACCACTTATTGACACTTGCAGGTCCAGAGATTGGTGTTGCATCAACAAAAGCGTTCACGACTCAGCTTGCTGCATTAATGTTGTTAATTTTGAAAATTGGTCAAGTGAAACAACGTATTAGCAATGTGATGATTGAAGAGCTTGCTCGTGAATTGTGGCACAGCCCGAAAGTCATTCTTGATACGCTTAAGCAAGATGCTGAAATTTTACGTTTATCAGAATTGTTCGTTGAAAAGCAGCACTGTTTATTCTTAGGCCGTGGCACACATTATCCAATCGCATTGGAAGGTGCTTTAAAGCTTAAAGAAATTTCATATATTCACGCAGAAGGTTATGCAGCTGGTGAGTTGAAACACGGCCCATTGGCACTTGTTGATACTGAAATGCCAATCGTGATTCTTGCACCAAATGACGAAATGCTTGATAAGCTTAAGTCAAATATGGAAGAAGTTCAGGCTCGTGGCGGTGAATTATTCGTTTTCGCTGATGAAAATAGCGGTGTAGTTGAAAAAGATCGTCAACACGTTGTACACATTCCAGCAGTAAACGAATGGCTTGCTCCAATCATTTATAGCGTACCAGTTCAGTTGTTGTCTTATCACGTTGCTGTATTACGTGGTACAGACGTTGACCAGCCACGTAACTTGGCGAAGTCAGTAACTGTAGAGTAATTCAAAAAGATCATTATTAAGGCATTGTGTTTAGACAATATAGTTTTAAACTGAACATTAAAGTTCTAAACTGTAACAATATAGTTCTAAACTAGACATTAAAGTTGTAAACCAGATAGACCCAGCTATACTGATTAAAAAGTAGGCTGGGTTTTTCTATGAGTAGAGCACCGAGATTCTTCACACAAGAACAAATTAGCAAAAGAATAAAAAGCGGTCGTGGACAAGGTATGGGAAAAGATTACCAACCATGGCTGACTATTCAGGATGTACCCTCTCGTGGGGTCTCTCATCGTATCTACTCTCATAAAACGCAAAGAGTTCATCATTTACTTTCTAATTTGGAACTGTATGTTTTTTTGATTTTAGATTGGTCTAGTTTTGTTCAGGATATTCGGGAACAATTTCCCTTGAATCTAGACGACACAAAAGAAATCTGTTTAGAGCATGGTTTGAGACATCCCAGCATACAAGGCTCGGAACAGGTTATGACTTCCGATTTTCTGATTGATACAAATGATAAGAAAAAACCTCAATTCGTTATTCAGGTAAAACCATTAAAAGAACTCATCAAAGAAAGAACAATTGAAAAACTCGAAATTGAACGTCGATACTGGGAGGTTAAAGAAATCCCATGGAGTATTGTGACGGAACAAAATATTCCCACAACTGCCCGAAAAAATCTTGAATGGTTGAGCCCTTTTATTACTGAACATTTAGAGCCTGATATCTGGGATAGCCTACATACAATTTCTTATTATTTTTTAAAAAAACCAGGGATTTCTATCATTAAACTCTGTAAAGAGATTGATATTCAGGAAAAAACTACAGCTGGAACGACCCTACAATATTTAAGAACACTTATAGCAAATCGTTTAATTAAATTTGATATCCAACAGCCATTCCAGAAATTAAAAGGGTCTGACTTAGTGTTTGATTTAGAGGTGTCTTATGTGGCAAATCAATGAGGTCGTTAAATTTGATGAAAGCCACTACCGGATTTTATTCTTTCAATCTGGCGAAATCATATGGATTAATATGGAAGAAGCCAAAGGAGTTCCAACTTTAGTTCTTGAAGAACAACTTTCACAATGGATTGATGAAAAACGCTTATTTAGAAGCTCAGACCCTTGTGAATATCTTAAGTCTATAGAGCCACCCGTAAACTCAGTCGCTTTTGAAAAACGTGCTCAGGCTTACCAAATTATTGAACCAATCGTATATGACACAGGCTGTTTTAATGAAGAGATTAGAGCTAAACGGGTTCGTTTAGTAGAACAGACAAATATCGCAACTAAGGCAACGATATACAAATACCTACGCCGCTATTGGCAAAGAGGCCAAATTCCAAATGCCTTATTGCCAGATTATAGAAACGCTGGTGCACCAGGAAAGCCAAGAACCTTAGCAGGTTCTAAAAAATCGGGAGCAAAGCGTAAATTTGGCAATGGAACAGGTATTAAAATTACGCCAGAAATTGAAAGGCTCTTTCGATTAATAGTTGAATCTGAATTATTAAATGACAAGAAAATTAATATCACATCTGCTCATCGTCAATTTGAGGAACTCTTTGTTCAACATTACCCACATATAAAACAGGCAGATATTCCAACACGTAGACAATTTGACCATTTCTACAAACGTGAATATGAACTTCCACAAAGAATAGAAACCAGAACTCCTGTATTAAGTTTTCAAAAAGATATACGGCCATTAAGTGGAACTGCTACAGCAAATACGCTTGGGCCTGGTAGTCGTTATGAAATTGATGCAACTATTGCCGACATTTATTTAGTTGCTGATGATGATCGAAGCAAGATTCTAGGTCGTCCGATCCTATATGTAGTGGTTGACGTTTTCAGCAGAATGGTCGTGGGATTCTATATCGGATTTCATAATCCATCCTATGTTGTTGCCATGCAGGCGATTGTAAATGCTTGCAGTGATAAAGTTAGTTTATGCAAATTGCTTGGAATTGATATCGAGCCAGAACAATGGCCAACCCTAGGTTTACCTGATGCCATTCTTGCTGACCGTGGTGAAATGATGAGTCATCAGGTCGAACGCTTAGTACATGGTTATAATGTTCGTATTGAAAATGCACCTGCTTATCGAGGAGATGCAAAAGGTATTGTTGAACGCTATTTTGGAACATTACAGGCAGAATTCAAACCTTATGCTCCTGGAGTAGTTAAAGGAAATCGTATTCAAAAACATGGCGAAAGTGATTACCGTCTTGATGCGGTTTTACCTATTTCTGCCTTTGCCAAAATGATCATAAAGACAATACTTTATCGTAATCAGTATCATGTATTGGATACTTATGACAGAGATGCAGATTTTCCTCCAGACTTACCGTCTATTCCATTACACATATGGAACTGGGGAATTCAAAATCGTACAGGCCATCTTCGTACTGTAGATCCAGATACATTGCGAATCATGATACTACCTCGCAAGAAAGTTTCCATTTCCACTTCTGGTGTCAATTTATGGGGCCTGTATTACATTGGATCAGAAATACTCAGAGAAGGCTGGTTACATCGTAGTAAAGAAGTCACTCGCCCACAGGATCTCCAAGCGGCCTACGATCCAAGCTGTGTAGATAAGATATATTTATTCCCAAAACATGATAGTACGATCTATTGGGAATGCTCTTTATCAACCAAAAGTCGTCAATTTGCGGGTATGTCATTTTGGCAAGTGTGGGAGATACAAGATCAAGAAAAAAATCTACATGCGATTGAAAAGGATAATAGCAAAGCTGCTCGTAGAGAGCTGGATCAATTTATTCGTGACACCATTGCTGAAGCAAAAAAAATGGCGACCAACTCTGGTGTATCCAATCGCCAGCGTTTATCTGAAATAAAATCGAATAAAAAGTCTGTTCGTGAAAATGAGAAATTATCAAATACTTCCTTAAAACCTGATAAACACCCTAAAGATCAAGGAACCATTATTTCATTTAAGCCAAAACAAGATGAATCAAACTATCCGCAGTTCGTTCCAGGTCTTTTTGATGATGAGGATGATCAGTCATGACAAATCATATAATAAGAAATGCAGAATATCAGGACACAGGTGTTCATGCTTATAAAGACAATCCTTTCATTGAGGCCCTACCACCTATTCAAGAACCATTTGAAGATACAAAAAATCTTATCTCAAAAGTAACGCCTACACTTGATGATCTAAAGCAAAAAAGAGTCATTCGTGCCCATAATATCCATCAGATCACAGGTTCCTTTTTTCAGCCTTTAGCAATGCATATGTTACTGAGTGAACGTATTTCTCTCATGATTCGTGGAGGGTATGTTGGACGTAATCCAAACACAGGAAAGTTGCAACAACACCTGCAAAATGGTTATGAAAGATTGCAAACACGTGATCTGAATGCCAAACGCTTTGATGAAACTGAATCCACTGCTCATAGCATGGCCATCATTGGCTGTTCAGGTAGTGGTAAAACGACCTCTTTACGAAGAATACTAAACACATATCCTCAAGTCATTTTTCACCCAACATTAAATCGCCATCAGATCGTCTATTTAAAGATAGATTGCTCGCATGATGGTTCACTCAAAGAACTTTGTCTCAATTTTTTCCGAGCAATTGATAAAATCATTGGTTCAAATTATGAGAAAAAGTATGGGATGAAAAGACATGGCGTAGAAACCATGCTTGCCCTCATGGCACAAACAGCCAATATGTTTGCCTTAGGCCTGTTAGTCATTGATGAAATCCAACATTTGAGTCGGGCAAAGTCTGGCGGTTCAGAGAAAATGCTGAACTTCTTTGTCACCATGACCAATACCATTGGTATTCCTGTGCTGTTCGTGGGTACACCTAAAGCTAGAGACATCTTTGATCTTGATCTACGTTCCAGTCGACGTGCTGCTGGTCTGGGATCTATCTTTTGGAATCCAATCCCACAATACCTACCTGATCAGAAGAGTCAAAACCCTGAGTGGATAGCATTTACCAATACACTTTGGAAGTTGCAGTACTTGCAGAAAAGAGACCCTATCTTAAGTGATGAGATTCGAGATACCTGGTTTGATTTGAGCCAAGGTATTCTCGATATTGTAGTAAAACTTTTTATTTTGGCTCAGTTACGTGCCCTCGCAACGGGAGCAGAAACGATTACTGTAGAGCTGCTGAAACGTGTTTATGAAGATGAGCTGAAACTTGTACATCCTATGCTCAGCGCATTACGTTCAGGTATACCTGAAAGAATCGCTCAATTCTCAGATCTTGCTGTACCCGATATGGATAAGAAAATCATCCATCTTATTCAGAAAATCTCCGCATCTACCGTTGAATCCGAAGAAGACCAAGCCTTAAAACAATTGAGTAATGATGATCAACGACGTGTATATCTGATGCTAAAAGATGAATTCCCATCAGACTCCATCATCTTTGCCATTCAAAAAATTGTAGCGTTAAAACCTCAAATATCTAGACAACAGCTCTTGGCTGCTATTGTTCAAGCAATGGAGACAGACAATACACCGTCACAGGCACCAGCAACCAAAAAGAAAAACCAACGGATTAGCTTAAAACAATGGAATGAGCTAGAAGATACTGATCTTCGGCATATTTTTTCGATAAACCCAACCAGCCCAGAAAGTATTTATACCCAATTAGACCATCAAGGTTTAATTTTGCAAATGTCAGACCTGTTGTCATAGTATGGGGTAAGAATCATGTGGAATTTTCCAACACCGCTTCCTGATGAGCTGATTTACAGTACCATCGCCCGTGCTGGATTACACCATGGCATTCAAAGTCCAAAACAGTTACTTGATGAGGTTTACCAAGATAGAAAAGTCGTTGCTACCATAGACTTACCCAGTCATTTAAATGCTATCGTACATTTATTAGAGCGAACTGGCTGTTTTAGTTTAATAGACCTGATTTACAAACATACGATGTTTGGCTTATATGCACCTTTTGTTCAGGAGTCCCATCGACAAAAGGCAATCACTTTAATGGCTGAGCAGGCATCTGGCTCTATTCATCTTATGCTTGGTCTGAATGCTTCCAGAGTCCCCAACAACACCAAATTCCACTACTGTCCAATCTGCATACAGCAGCAACGAGAAACTTATGGAGAGTATTTCTGGAATAGAGCCTGGTTTCTACCCAACCTTTCAATCTGCCTGAAACACAATTGTTCACTTCTGTCTCAGGATTATATTCAACAACAGCATCGGCATCTATTCTTGCCCTTATTACCAAATCAAACTCAAGACTCCGCTCATTCCTATTACAAGGAAGACTTCATACTAGGGCAAATGGCTGTGGAGTTATTACAACTCGATCCTCAACCATCGCCAAGCCATGAACAATGGACTAAATTTTATCTGGAAATGGCTGATGCAAAGAATTTCCGTAGAGGGAATCATGTTTGTCATGAGCAAACTTATGAGCAAGTGATTAAAAATTTTAATCTTGGTTATCTTCGTTCTAAGAATTTAAGTATTGACCACCAACAAGATACTTCATGGCTTAAATCTATTTTCAGAAAACACCGCAAAGCCTTTAGTTTCTTGGAACATTGTATTGTCTGGTCTTCATTTATACCCAAAATGTCACCTAAAGAAATTATGCAATATGTCAGCTCTATTTCAGCAACCCCATATTTTGTAAAACGAACTATTTCTACTGATAATATTCCTCCTATAAAAACAGAGGAGATGAGACAAAAATGGCAAGATATCGTACAACTTCATGGTGTAAAGGCTGGCCGTAATATTAAATCAGGTTCGGCAACTTATATGTGGCTATATAGAAACGATCAAAATTGGCTACTGACATTTAATTCAGGACATTTATCACAACCTCAAGCCCGAAAAAATAAAATAAATTGGTCTATCCGTGATTTTTCAATAACCAAAGAATTATTCAAAGTTTTATATCGTTCAAATGATGACTTAGCTTGTCCAAGAATGTCAAAGAGTTGGTTTCTCAATCAGTTATCCAAAGGAAATTCCATTTCCAAACATTTGCAACAACTGCCTTTAAGCTCCAAATTTCTTTCAGCTTATTCTGAAGATACAATGGCTTATCAAATACGGAGAATTACCCATGCCATGATCAGGCTTGGTTATACAGAATCCAGTACTAAAGATAGATGGCGAATATTACGACTTGCAGGATTAAGTAAAGAAAGGATTACTCAAGAAGCCCAAATTTTCCTAAATATAATTTGTGAGAAGAAGACTTATGCACATTAAACGCCTCCCTTTAGATACATTGATTACAGGTATAGGACACCTATTTAGATATAATGATAAACCCTGGTTTATTAATCTGTGGGGAGAGTCTGAAGACTCTAAAGCAAAATATAACACCTCTTTTTCCCACATGCATTTGCTGGCTAAACGTCGAATTATCAACTCCACCAAAAATGAACATAGAAAGTCTGGATTTCACCTAAAATTTAGATGTCCCTTACCAGCAGAGTGGATGTCTTTTGCCCAATCTAAATCAAAATTTCACTTTTTTGGGTTTGATGCTCTGGCAACCTTTTCAAATGAAGCACAAACCGTTAAGCAAGTCCATATTCAATTGCCACAGCTTGAGTTAGCCAGAGCTTTCTTCTTCCAAAATGCTTATCTCACTCGATCTGCGCTTGAGTTGAATGTGCTGGCACAAGACTTTGAACCGTACCGGGTTTGTCGGAGACTTTTTTATTTAAGTTAAGCCACCTG